>Ga0209211_10010062_pt1 | contig 12420 bp, 10 predicted proteins | sample RifGroA2_FD_183992 | JGI IMG/M metagenome (GOLD analysis project Ga0209211, IMG submission 183992) | Groundwater microbial communities from Rifle, Colorado, USA - Groundwater A2 (SPAdes) (version 2) | ecosystem: Environmental > Aquatic > Deep subsurface > Groundwater | place: Rifle, Colorado... | reverse complement strand
GTGGGAAAAGTGGCACAAACTTAATATGAGTATATTCATTTTACACCTCAGTTTTGTTATGTGTGTTAATCAAATAAAGGGGTGGGTGTTTTATTGCCTGCCCCCACCCCTTTTGAAGATTTTGGTTCAATTGCCTTTGACTTCATGGATGCGTTCTTCTACTCCTGCGAGTTCCTTCTTCAATTGGTCTCTGTGCTCTTCCAGCCTTTCCTGTTCCTCTTTTGCGGATATGAAACGACGGAAGAATGTACCGCATCCACACCCGCAGCAGCCGCAGGTGCAGGTGCATCCACAAGCTCCCGGAGTCGATTGGGTTCCTCTTGGCCTACACATTTTCATCACCCCCTTTCTATGGGTTGTAGTTTATATATTCAGCCTCTTACCAAAGCGGCTGAATACAAAGAAACTAATTAAGTATTTTAGTAGTAACTTAATTAATAAAATAAAAAAATTTACCTGCTACTTTGGGGTTGCTATCTCTTTAATCCTTTCCCGGACAGTTTTAAGTTCGTTTTGCAATTCCTTCTCATATTTCCTGAGTGATTCTAAACTTGTTTTATTCAACACTTTCTCTTTGAATTTACCTGTTCCCCGGCACCCGCAGGTACAAACTTCGTTTAAAATCTGTCGGCAATTTTCTAACGCCTCTTCATCTATGGAATATGGTATCCAGTATCCCTTTCTTTCGCTCCGAACAAGACCCGATTGTCTCAATATTTTTAGATGTTGTGATACGGCCGCAGGTGTTACGCCAACCAGTTCTGCAATGTTTTTGACTCCAAGCGGTCCCCTGGACTTCAGGAGATCAATTATTCTAACCCGTGTTTCCACGGCCAATACCTTAAACATCTCGGAGGGTACTATCTTCATTTCCTTGTACTCCTATTCTGTTAAGTATTTTAGTAATTACTTAATTACTATTATAAAAGAACGAATTTGTCAAACAATTTTTAAAAATATTTCCAAATGAATGTTTTTGAAGGAGCGGCAAAAGAATGTGATGAGCGATCTGAGCCTCACAAATGGGTTTATCAATCAGAAGTAGAAGCGGTCAGAAGATTTATTCCGAATGCAGGTAAAGTTTTATTATGCTAAGCAAGTGATGGATTGGCCGATAAAGTTAGAATTTGACAATTTGCAAACCGTTCAAACTCTTTTCAAGTATCCTGATTAAATTCAGTGTATGGAGCCCACTGAAAAAAGGTTTCGGGAAAGGATTATTTGTGGTAATATTAACGGCGGCAATAAAATGAACCATGGTTTTAGAGGTGAAACAATGTTGATTGTTTGCATACCTGTGATGAAGATCAAATACAAGTCTAGGCGATGACTCTATCCAGAAGGAAAAGATCGATTATATTGGCAGGCTGCGGCCTATGCCTCGCAAGTATGCTGGGTTATCGTCTGCTCTTGTGTAGGACTCCAGTAGCTGTGGTCATGATCAAAGAAGACGAAATCCAGGGCAAGGTACATGGTCCTGGCACGGTGCAATCCCGGGTGCCGGTAACAGTGAGCGCCAAGATTACAGGCATCTTGGAGAAACTCTATGTCGACCAGGGTGATTTGGTGATGCGGGGACAGCTCCTGGCCGAATTGGACGTCCAGGAACTTAAGTCGCGAGTTGAAGCGTCCCGTGCAGCACTCATCCGGTTCAAACGTGATCTGAACCGAGCCCGGGCGACAGTAGCCAAGGACCAGGCAAAACTAACCTTAGCCCAGAGCGATTACCGCCGGGACATGGAACTCTTTAAGGGCGAGGTGATTTCTGAGGCAGACATGGATACTACCAAGGCTGCTCTCCGGGTAGCGAAAAGCGAATATGCCGAAGCCCAGGCAAGTCTTGCAGCCCTGGAAGCAGCCCAGGACCAGGCAGCTTCTGAGCTAAGGGTGGCGGAAGCCAATCTGAGCTATACGCAGATTGCAGCCCCTATGGACGGTCTGATTACCGTCCGAACAGCAGAGATAGGCAACACGGTGATACCTGGAACACCCATCTTTCAGATGGTTGATCTAAAGACAATCTGGGTAGCGGCTTGGATTGACGAAACCCAAATTGCCCATCTGCGGGAAGGGCAGCACGCCACGATCACGCTGCGCTCCGGAAGGGTTTTTCAGGGTAAAGTTGTTCGTCTTAACAAACAAGCAGATACGGTGACTAGGGAACTGGAAGTGGATGTGCAATTTCAAACCTTGCCCGATCCACTGGTGATAGGCGAAGAGGCCGAAGTGTATATCGCTACACAAAAAGAAAAGGCGCTTGTTGTGCCCCTTTCGTCTGTTTTTCTGTGGCAGGGCAAAAAAGGAGTGTTGACAGTAAGCCATTCACGGGCAACCTTTCGACCCGTAACCCTAGGCATACAGGATGGGCGAAACGCTGCAGTGTCCAGTGGTTTGCAGGAATGCGATCAGGTAATCCTGCATCCGTCGGGGAAACTGGTGGGGGAAAAATTGCGACCTGTAATAAAACCATGGCCCGTCAGGGAGGAACAATGAATCTTGCCTTGAGAGATATGAAACAGCACAAAGGGAGGTTCCTGTCAACGATACTGGGAGTGGGGCTGCTGTTTGCTATCGTTCTCGCCATGAACGGGATCTATCGGGGAAACATCTTTGAAGGAACATCCATAATCAGAACCGCCAACCCCGATCTCTGGGTGGTAGAACGGGGTCGTGGGGGGCCCTTTAATGAGCAATCCATCCTGCCAGAATTTTTCCACTACAGTGTAGCTGCTGTGCCTGGGGTGGAGAAAGCCAGTCCCTTCATAGTCTACGCTGTTGAACGGCTAATCAAAGGGAAGAGCCGACGCTTTACCATTATCGGGTACGACGTTTTCAGTGGTTTGGGTGGTCCCCAGGCAATCTATGCCGGCCGTGGTATCTGGCAGGCCCACTACGAAATGGTGGCACACGAGAAGCTGGGTGTCGCATTGGGAGAAAAGGTATCATTGGGGCTGCACACCTATACGGTGGTAGGATTGACTAAAGAGGCGGTTGCACCCGACAGCGAGCCTCTGATATATCTTTCCCTGCCCGACGCCCAGGAAGTCCTGTTTCAACGCGATAATGAAGAAATACGCAATCAGCGAATTCGTCTTTTGCACAGCCTGACGCAGAGAGGGCTTTCCCAGGAGCAAGCGGAGAAGCTGCTTCCTGATCTCGAGCCTGACACCCATCTGGTGAACGTCATCCTGGTGAAGCTGGCTGCCGGAGCAAACAGCACGCAGGTAGCCAGGCATATCGAGAAATGGCTCTATTTTTCTGTTTACACCACAGAGGAGCAAGTACAATTGATTTTAAAAGGACGATTATTACAGATAAACAAGCAGCTTTGGCTCTTCCGGTCCCTTCTGTTAACTGTTGCCATCGTCATCGTTTCTTTGGTCATTTACACTTTCACGATGGAGAAGATTCGCAGCATCGCAGTGATGAAGCTTTTAGGTGCGCCCAACCGGGTGATCATCCGTCTTGTGGTGGAGCAAACCCTTATGTTGACGGTGACCAGCTTTTTTGTAGGCGCGATATTAATGAATAATCTTCACCAGAAATTTCCCAAGTTAGTGCTTTTGACTATGGGTGATCAACTGATCACGTTTCTGGTTGCCTTGGCAGCCGGTCTTGTTGCCAGCCTGCTGGGGGTGTGGCGTGCCCTCAAGACTGAACCTGCCCTGGCTTTAGGGAGATAGCGATGCCAATTCTGGAGATTCAGGGTCTTAATAAGGTGTTTGGCTCCGGTCATCTGGAAGTGCATGCGCTGAAGGATGTTTCCCTCACGATATCCTCCGGGGAGCTGGTGGGCCTCATGGGGCCAAGTGGCTCCGGCAAGACCACCCTGCTTTTGTGTGTCAGCCTGATCCTGGAACCCACATCTGGCGCTATCGCGTTGGAGGGAAAAGCCATTTATCAGGAAGGCTGGCTGGCTGGGGTTGACGTGAGCCGCCTGCGCCGGGAAAAGATCGGCTTCATCTTTCAGACTCATAACCTCATCCCCTTTTTAACGGCAAAGGAAAATGTGCTCTTTCCGTTACACCTGGCTGGGTGCACAGGATCAGAGGCCCAGACCCGCACTTTGGAACTCCTGAATTACCTGGAAATTGCAGAACGAGCAGATTATCTACCGGCTCTTTTGTCCGGCGGTGAAGCGCAGCGGGTGTCCATAGCACGGGCTTTGGCCAATAACCCCAGAATTATCCTGGCAGACGAGCCCACCGCCTCCCTTGATACGGTTAGGGGCAAAAAGGTAATGGAGATTTTAAAGAAAATCGCCCGGGAGCAGCAAACCGCGGTAATCACTGTTACGCACGATGCCCGTATGATCGAAGGATTCGATCACGTCTATCACCTCAAGGACGGACAACTCAGTCAGACCTATTGAATTTTCGTTCCACGGTCAATGCCCTCAGTTTAGACTATCTGACATTATTACCCTTCTTAAGTGAAAATCTGAGAGACTTAGTTTTACGCGTTAAAAGGTTCTTCCAACTAAAGAAAGGTTATTTGTGAGGTTGTTTTGCCTGTATAAATGGTATGTAGTGAAGATTTGTATCCTTGACTTTAGTGTCTATTCAGGGCGATATCCGAGTACCACGCCTCAACCTTTCCGTGAGTTCGGTCTGCGTTGGTCTGAAATCCTACATAAACAATTTTAGGTGGTTCTTCTCCAAACTCCCTGACATAGTCTTCGTAGTGGTTTACTTTATAACTCAGCCACTTGCCTGCGTCTTTTTCTCCGCTCTGGACTATTCTAAACCTTGCCCTGTCCTCACAGGGACTTTCGTAACGTTCTCCTACTTGTACATTATTTCCATATGCATAAACTAAGACCTTGTATTTACCAAATAGCAGAGAGAAAAACGACTTGCAGTAAACTATACATACGGCAGCAGGGTAATCATCACCGCCAACCTCTTTTTCTCTGCTTTCCGGCAGGATGTTGGATATCTTCCAGTTCCAGCTCAAAAAGGGATGTTCTTTCGGGTTCAGATGTACTGGCTTAAAGAGGATCGTGCCATTATCATCGGCATTAACATAAAGCATATTTCTGCCTTCTGCTTCTATTATTTTTGGCATAATCCTGTTCTTAATCTTCCTGCAGATCCCTTTATGGGTCTTCCAGCCTGGTTCACCCTTAGTCAGCTCTTCTTTGGTGAAAGTAGTTACAAGGAAAGAATCTTGCGATGGCATTTCAGAAGCAGCGGCACAAGAACAGAAAAAGAGTATTGTCATGATGATTACGCTTCTCACGAAAATCCTTGTATTTCTTAAATGATTAGATAGTAACAGCTGTAAATTCTGAAAATTGAATCTGAAACTAATGTAAAAAAAAATCTCCTTATTTGTCAACAACAAAATTTAAAATTATCTTGTAGAACAGGAAATCAGGAGAATTCTTAAGCCCGATGGGAAAGTAATAATAGGAATGTTGGATGAGGACAGCCCATTAGGAAAACTTTATGAAGAGAAAAGAAAGGAAAGTAAGTTTTATGAGGAGGCAAGGTTTTATCCTGTTAATCAGGTGCTGGATTGGCTGAAAAAGTTAGAATTTGACAATTTACAAGCCATTCAAACCATTTTCAAAAATCCGGATACGATTCAAAGTCTTGAACCTCCTGAAGAAGGCTTTGGAAAAGGATTATTTGTCGTTATTTCAGCGGAGGCAATAGAATGAAACAGTAAATGAAGGGGAAGAGTGGGCGACCCCTTATTTCCTGTAACAAATTAGTTGATTATATCAGCCCAAAGGCATTTTTCCCAAAATCTCCAGAAACGAAATGCGATCATCATTATCAGTAAAAATATTCCTTCGCTCATTTCCTCATGTGAAGATGTGATAGTAAGCCCCTTCACATTCTATGCGCCATTGTCTTGTCATAGCAGACAAGGTCTGCAAAATTGCCTTTTATTGTCAATAATTTAATCACTAATGGGTGACCCCATTCTCCACCATTCTCCCGACAAAAATGCTTTCCTTGACTGTGGCATAGAATTCCACAAGTTCATGCATAATTCGGGATAATATTTTCAATTGCCTGTCGATTTGTAAATTCCATTCATTGGGTTCATACCTATCTTAGTAAACAATATGTATTGTGATTTGTTGTATTCTGTTATTGCTGAAAGGTGATCTAAGCGTATCCTTGTTATAGCTTCCTCTGCTTGAAGTACTTCAAGGGGAATGCCAATACCCATTTTTTGCCTTTCTTGATTAAGTTTGAGGGATTCTGTTGCATCGATAACGCCTTCTTTAGCAATTCTCATTTGTTCTGCTTTAGCCTGTACCTGTGTGTAGGCCACCCTTACTTCTTCCTCTATTTCTTGCGATAGTTTTGCCAGACGTATACGTTGGGTTTCATATTTTGACCTTGTTAGATGCTGCCTGCCTATATCGAATATCCCATTAGGTCCTACCCTCCATCCCAGTGAAAATCGGTAGTCTTCCCGGCTGGAAAGGTCGCTTAGGACAGTCCCCAATCCACCTGCGCCTGTTTCGGCTCGAAGCGAAGGGATTAAAGAGCCCCATACTGTTTCACTATGCTCATCCTTTACTGCACGAAGGATGGCTTCAGCCCCCTTCAGTTCAGGTCTTTGCATCATGGCCTTCATAACGAGCTCAGGTAGTTTTTCTGTGTCACTAACTAACTTAATTGGCACTACCACCTTTTCCACTGGATATAGTTCTATCCCGGCATCTAACCGGAGAATAGTCGCCAGACGAATTGAGGCTATCTTAAAAGATTCTTTTGCCTCTGTCAAAGCCAGTTTGTTGCTCGATAATTGGGCCTTAGCACGCAGAACGTCTCCTTTAAATCCCATTCCCTGAAGCACGGCACTCTCTGTTTGACGTACCAATTTTTCTGATATCTCCACTGCCTGTTCGGAAATAACGACCCGTGCCTGTGCCTTGGTAAGCTCAATGTAAGCAAGAGCGGCCTCTAAAACAGCGTCGTGTACCGTTGCTTCTAATTCTGCATTGCTTGCATGGTAACGCTGCATCTCTGCCAGGGTTGAGTATATCGCCTCTCCTAATTCCCAGTCTAAGGTAATATTCCCACCGATAAAGGTTTGCTGCGCATCTGCATCAATGAACTCTCCGGTGGACCTTTGTTGCATTCCTTCGCGTCTTGCGAAACTTATTCCCGGATTTAGCGTGGGAATAAATCCCTCAACAGCAACCAGTGCATTTGCATACGCCTCATGCACTTTTTCTCTGAACAGTGCAATATCCAGATGATTAGCGCCTGCAAGGCGAAGGACTGTTGGGAGGTCAATCGGATAGCGATTTTCATTTTTCTGTTCCAAGTCGCTTTTTGCTGGTTGATGGGCAGTGGGCGCAAGTTGTGTGTTATTGGCAGAAGGGGGCTTGTTGTCTATTAATGTAAATTGTTTATCAGTATCCGAAATTTGAACTCCAGACGTGTAATAACGGATTGGCGATTCTTGCCATTCAGTTTTCCATGGCTTAGGCCCAAAGGAGCATCCATTTATAAAGATTGCTGAGGCAATACTAATTAATGCGTATCTATTCACTTTAAATTTCGTTTTGATTGAGAAAGACCATAGAGGGAGGCTGATGATCACATCGAACTCCTAACTTTATCCCCTTCACTTACCAAGCTTTTTCCCGCCACTATAACCATCTCCTCTCCCGTTAATCCTTCCAAGATTTCAACCTTGATCCCATCGGTAATCCCAATTTGTACCGGCAACTTTTTAACTATACCATTTTCAACAGTGTAGACATAATAATACTTTTCATTCTCAGTTATCACTACTTCTGCTGGTACAGTAATGGCATTATGGTGTTCTTCCAACGTAACTGTAACAATTATGTACATACCAGCCATCAATAGATGTTCTTTGTTAGGGAGCTCCACTTCAGCTAACATACTTCTTGTCTCCTCTTTTAATGCCCTTGAAAACCGGGTAATCTGCCCTTCAAACGATTTACCTGAGGGGTTTCTAAAGTTCAAACTTATACGATTACCTGCTTTTATAAATGGCACATCCGTCTCAGGCACATAAAATTGTATCCGCACAGTTTCAATATCCATTATATGGACAATTGGCAAGACTTCCTTTTGAGATGTTGTAGCTACCTGGATCAATGCGCCAGGGTCAACCCATCGGGCTGTTATTATGCCATCGTAAGGGGCACGGATTTCAGAATAGGCGAGGAGGGTTTTGGTCTTTTGATAATTTGCCTGCGCAACGTTTATCATCGCCTTTGTCAATTCAAGTTCTGCTTGTGCAATCTCATATTCTCCCCTTGCCACATCAACTTGCTCCAGAGAGGCCATATCTGGGTTCTTATCCTGGATTTTTGTCAGCCTGGTGTATATGATTTTCTTTAGATTAAGATTGGCCTGATCGCGTTTCAGAGCGGCTTCATAGCGCATCAACTCTGCCGCATTTCTTTGCAATTCAGCCTCCAGTTCAGGTACAGCAATTTTTGCAATTAAATCCCCTTTCTTGACATAGTCCCCTTTGTCATATCGAATTTCCTCGAGGTATCCAGCAACCATGGCATACAACGAAGCCTGTTCGTATGGGAGGACATCAGCCGGGAGGGTCAGGGTTCTATATACGGTTTGACGTGAGACCTTTTTTACCTTGACGTGTTCAAGCACAACCGGATTAACGTCTTCATTCTCGAATGCTTGTAAAGTTGTTGTTAACACTGATGAATGAAATATAAGCTTTGAGATTATTGCACCCGCGAAAAAAAATAACACGCCCAAAATAATGAGTGCGACCTTGCTTGTTGATTTTGGCAAATAAAAATTCATAAAGTCACCTCTTCTCATTTGCAATTTGTAGTTTCAAATGGTTTTTTATAAGTTCAGGGCTTGCTTCGCTATAATGAGGCCTGACCCCGTCTCTTTGCTAAATATGTATAAAGAGAAGGTATAATAAATAGGCTTAAAAATAACGCTCCAAGGACTCCACCAAGAATCGCGCGTGCAAGGGGCACGTTTGCCCCTCCCTCACGTCCAAACCCAATTGCCATTGGTACCAACGCAAAGATGGTGGTCAAAGAGGTCATCAGGATGGGTCGCAACCGAGTCCTCGCAGCTTGAACAACAGCCGTTTCAACGGACAACCCTTCTTCCTGAAGTCTATTGGCAAATTCAACAAGTAACACACTGTACTCGACAACTATTCCTACCATCATTATAACTCCCATAAATGATTGGATATTAAGGTGCGTACCGGTTGTATAGAGCATGATGGTAACGCCAATAAACCCTAATGGTACCGTTAACATAATAATGAGGGGGTCACGAAACGATCGGAACTGTGCCACCATGACGAGATATACCAATATGATTGCTATTATCAATCCCTGCCCGAACTGTCCAAAAGATTCCTTCATACGCTGTATCTCACCGCGTATATGATATGCGTAACCCTTTGATCCGTATTTTACCATCAGCCCTTGAATTACGCTTGAGCCTTCAAGGTTCCTTTCAATTTCAGAGGCTACCGAACCAACATCACGGCCAGAAACATTGGTATATACATCAATCACCCTTGTAATGTTGAGGTGGTTTACAATGGCAGGCGCGGTGGTTCGTTTAAATGTAGCAATGTTTTTAAGGAGTACTGCTCTACTTGTATTTGGGCTCGTTATCGGGATATTTTCCAATGTCTGCAAAGACGTAATATCCTTTTCAAAGTACTGAGCTCCGACAAAATAATGATTGCCATTCATGTGGTCAATCCAGAATGCGGGGTCAAAATTTATACTTGAGTTCAGCGCCGTAACGATATTTTTGACTACATTCTCCTGTGTGATGTTGAGATATGCAGACTTAACACGGTCAACTTCTATATCAAATGCAGGATAATCCAGACGCTGTGCGATACGAACATCAGCCGTTCCCCTTACCTTTTTTACCTCTTTAACAATTGCCTCAGCAATTTCATAAGATGTTTCCAGACGGCTTCCTAAGATTTGGATGTTAATAGGTGAGGGGAGGCCAAAGTTCAGGGCGGCTGTCAGCATACCGCCTGTATCAAATGCGAACTCGATTCCTGGAAACCGATTTCGCAAATGTTCTCGCAATGTCTCAGAATATTCAATAGCGCCCTTTTTTGAGTTTTCTTTAAGCTGTACCAGAATAAAAGAATCCATAGGGCCAGTGTTAGGCGTGTACGCTGCAGGCCAATCCATTAATACGCCAATATTGGAAATCATCATCTGTAAATCCGATGAATCATCCTTTCCGTCAGGGTCTACCTGTCCCATTACAACTTGAAGCTCCTTTTCTATATCCTGAATCAGTTTCTCACTCTCCTCAATCCTTGTACCCGATGGGGCTCGGACAAGAAGCATAAATTGGCCCGCATCTACCTGTGGAAACAACTCCGTCCCCATCCGCTGAAACAGAAACATGGCGGCTAAAAAAAGGACAAACACGCCCAGGAGCACAATCGGTCTTTGCTTTAGTGTTGTGCGCAGCAACTCCTCGTAAATCTTGCCTATTCGTCCCATCCCCTGTTCTTGCTTACTATCAGGTGTGCCGGATGTTCCTTTACCTTCCTGTTCAGGTTTAAGCGTCTGCAAGAATCTCGCACAATAAGCTGGCACCAACGTCAATGACATAACGTATGAAGCAATTAGTGCGCATGTTGTACTCAGTGCAAGCGGGGTGAATAAAAACTTTGCCATACCAGTAAGGAAAATAACGGGGAAGAATACCACAATAAATGTCATCGTAGAGATTAATACAGGACCAGCAACCTCTCCAGCGCCATCAAGGGCTGCCTGCTTCGGGGCTTTTCCCATCCTTATGTGACGTGTAATGTTATCAACGACAACTATAGACTGGTCGACAAGCGTTCCTATTGCAAGCGCAAGTCCGCCAAGGGTCATACTATTCAGTGAGTTTCCCGTAAAAAAGAGACCTGCTATCGCCGCAAGCACTGCCAGCGGTATCGCCATCAATATGATAATTGTAGAACGTACGTTTGCTAAGAATACACCTACAATTATTGCAACAAGTATAGCCCCAAATATGCTGGAATTCCGTAGTTCATTAATCGTTTTCTTGGCTGTAACTGATTGGTCCATAACCACGTCCATCTTAAGGTCTTTTGAACTTGGGTCCATCTCTCTAAGGCGCTGAAGTATCTTCTCACTCTGATTCCTCACTTCATTTACAACCTGTATTACGTTTGCGCCGGGTTGGCGATATATCGGTATATAGACCTGCCTCTTTCCATTTAGCCGAACAATATTTGACTGTATCTGGTATGAATCCTTCGCCTCAGCCACGTCACGGAGGAACACAGGCGCCCCTTGAGCTACCTTTATCGGTATATCATTCAGTTCTGTAACCTTTTCTACCATTGCATTTGAATTGATTTGATAATCGAGCGCGCCAAACTTGGCGTTACCGGTTGGGATCATAAGGTTGGAGGCCTTCACGGCAGCTACAACATCCATTGGAGACAGTCCACGAGCATCCAGTTTATCACGGTCAACGTACGTAAGTATCCGACGGAGTACGCCGCCATAGACCGCAGGCGATATAACGCCTGAGATGGATTGAAGACGGTTTCTGAGCTCAAAATACGCAACATCGTAAAGCTCCTTCTCACTCATAGTGGGGCTTGATAAACTCATGAGACACAAAGGGATTGACGCCGTGGGGTCAAAAGGCATAACCATTGGCGGGATTGTGCCAGGCGGCAGATAGAAAAGGTCAGACATGGCAAGAGAAGTTACCTGTGACATGGCGGTATTGGGGTCTATATCTTCCCTGAAAAAGTCCTTAATAACAGAAACCCCTATCATCGACTTGCTCTCTTGATGTTCTATGCCGTTTGACTGTCCCGTCCAGCGTTCGAGCCTCGCCGTGATATCACGTTCCATAACAACCGCAGGCATACCAGGATAGAACGTAATTATCTGGACTGCAGGCGTCTTGAAAATGGGAAGTAGGTCGGCAGGTATTCGTGTATACGATGTGACACCAATCACGGCAATGGCTAACGCCATTACTATTACCAAGTATGGATTCCTTAATGCAAGTTTAATAAGACCCATAAGTTATTTAAAAAGCGATTGACAATTGAGTATCATTTTTTGTCATTTTCGTTACCATTGCTATTATGTTTATGACAAAAAATGACCGAGGTATATTCCCATAAAATAAAAAAAATTTTTAATTCATAAGAGTAGGGGCACGTTGCAACGTGCCCCTACAAATACTCCTTAACATTTCTTTACCGTCCAGATGGGTGTTCCAGCTCCGGATGCTCTTTCTTTGGCTTCTCGGCAGGTTTCTCTAACTCTCCCACGGGCTTCTTTTTCCAAATTCCTCCTTCTTCGTACCATGTATATCTTTCCTTTCCACTTTCTTTGTGTATTGATACTTCTGTAACTTCTAATTTATCTTTACCTGGACCTTTCATAAA
>Ga0209211_10010058_pt1 | contig 12428 bp, 4 predicted proteins | sample RifGroA2_FD_183992 | JGI IMG/M metagenome (GOLD analysis project Ga0209211, IMG submission 183992) | Groundwater microbial communities from Rifle, Colorado, USA - Groundwater A2 (SPAdes) (version 2) | ecosystem: Environmental > Aquatic > Deep subsurface > Groundwater | place: Rifle, Colorado... | reverse complement strand
CTAATGTAACTACTGAATCGCAACCAGCAGCATTTGTTAATGTGAAAGTTGCTGTGTTATTATTTGCTGTGTATGTATTACCATCAATCCATGTGTAAGTATCACAAGCTGTAATAACATCTGTTCCAGTATTACTGTAATTGATAGTTAAATCCAATGTAACAACTGAATCGCAACCATTTGCATTTGTTAATGTGAAAGTTGCAATGTTATTGTTTGTTGTGTAAGTATTTCCATCAATCCAAGTGTAAGTATCACAAGCTGAAATAACATCAATTGTTGCATCGGTTGAATTAACAGTTAAATCAGTAATTATTATACTATCACAACCTAGTGTTGTAGATAAAGTGTCATAATATAAACCTGCAATTGTTTGATTTGCACCTTGTACAAAGTAAGATTGATTATCACATATAACAGGATATTCATAACTAATAACTTCAACAGGTTCAGTAATTACAATAGTAGTAGTTTTTGAACAAGAATGTGAATCCATAATTGAAACATCATAACTACCAGCAATTAAGCCACTAACATCTTGTGTTGTTGCAGAATTAGACCAGAAATAGCTATATGGAGTTGTTCCACCTGAAACAGTTAAATCAATTGAGCCATTGTTTCCGCCAAAACAAAGAACATCAACTTTAGTATTTGAATAAACTAAATCTGAAGGTTGATTAACCATAATATCCATAGCAGTAACTTGACAATTATGTGAGTCTTTAATTGTAACTGTATAAGTAGCAGCTGTTAAATTAAGAAGAGGTTCAGTAGTTTCACCAGATGCCCAATTATATGAATAAGGACTTGTTCCACCAGTTAATGTAAAATCAATTTGACCGTCATTTCCACCATAACAATTAACATCTGTTACGTTTGTAAAAAGAGAAAATACATTTGGTTGAGTTACTGTTACAGATTGATTAGCACTACAAGAATTTGCATCAAACACAGTTACTGTAAAAGTACCTGCTGATAATCCTGTAATGTCTTCTGTAATTTCAGTATTTGACCAAGAATATGAATATGGAGTTGTTCCACCAGTAACAGTTAAATCAATTGAACCATCAACACCACCACGACAATAAACATCAACAGATGTAGCAGTAGCGACTAATATTGCTGGCTCTGTAACAGATACAGATATAATTGCTTCACATGAATTAAAATCAGAAATTGTTAAGAAATAAGTTCCTGCAACTAAGGTTGAAGCATCTTCGTTTGAAGTTGAATTAGACCATGCAAATGTAAATGGAGTTGTTCCTCCTATAATTGTAACATCAATAGCTCCATCTGATAAACCACTACAACTTACGTTAGTAATAATTGTATCGGAAACTGAAGGAGATCCAAGATTATTAACAATATAGTTATTTGTAAAAGTACAACTGCTTGCATCAGTAATTGTAACAAAATAATTACCAGCATCAATGTTATTATTATCTTCAACATTAACAGAATTTGACCAGTTATACGAATATGGAGAAGTTGCTCCTGAAACTGTTAAGTCAACAATACCATCTGCATTTCCGCAAGAAGCATCTGTAATAATACTTGATACATTAAAGTCAGCAGCTTGACCAACAATAATATCCATTGCAGTAACTAAACAAGCGTTAAAGTCGGTAATAGTAACAGTATATGTTCCGGCTGTTAAACCAGAAACTGTTGCTGTTGTAGCACCACTTGCCCAATTATAATTATAAGGAGCAGTTCCGCCAGATAATGTTAAATCAATAGCTCCATTATTTCCACCAAAGCATGTAACATCAGTAACACTTGTATTTAAAGAGAACGCTGTTGGTTCTGATATAGTAACAGCCCCAGTTGCTAGACAAGAATTAGCATCAAATACAGTAACTGTGTATGTTCCAGCCAATAATCCACTTAAATCTTCTGTTATAGCCGAATTTGACCAACCGATTGAATATGGAGTTGTACCACCACTTACAGTTAAATCAGCTGTTCCATTAGAACCACCATTACAACTTGGATCAGAACCAATAATTGAAGCAGTTAATACATCAGGTTCTGTAATTGTGGTAGCATTTGTAATAGCACATAAATTCGCATCAGTTATTGTAACACCAAAAATACCACCGCTTAAACCAGTTAAATCTTCATTTGTACTTGTATTTGACCAATTAATTGAATAAGGAGTTGTTCCACCTAAAACAGTTAAATCAATTGTAGCATCAGCAGCACCATTACAGCTTACGTTAGCACTAGCAATTGATGTAGATAAACCATCAGGTTCTGTAATTGTAGTAGCATTTGTAATAGTACATAAATTCGCATCAGTTATTGTAACACCAAAAATACCACCGCTTAAACCAGTTAAATCTTCATTTGTACTTGTATTTGACCAATTAACTGAATAAGGAGTTGTTCCTCCTAAAACAGTTAAATCAATTGTAGCATCAGCTGCACCATTACAGCTTACGCTAGTGCGAACAATAGATGTAGATAACATATCTGGTTCTGTAATTGTAACATCTGCATTCGTTGAACATAAGTTAAAATCAACCAAAGTTAAAGAATATGTTCCAGCAATTAAGCCAGTTAAGTCTTCAGTAGAAGCACTATTTGACCAATTATATGTAAATGGACTAGTACCGCCAGTTACTGTTAAATCAGCAGTTCCGTCAGCAAATCCGTTGCAACTTACATTAGTTCCGATAATTGATGCTGAAAGTGTTGCTGGTTCTGAAAGAACTATTGTTGAGTCAACTTGGCATAAATTAGCATCAGTAATTGTAACTATATAAGTTCCTGCTGGAAGATTAATTAAATCTTCATCAGTTGAAACAATAGACCAATTAAATGTATATGGAGCAATACCACCAATAACATTAATATCTAAAGCTCCATTTCCATCTCCAGCACATAGTGGCATAGTTGCAATGTATGAATCAATTTCAATTAAATCTGGTTGTACAATACTATATGAATCAGTCAAACTACAATTATTTGCATCAGTAATTGTAACTGAATAAGTTCCAGCAGTTAATCCGCTAATATCTTCTGTAGTAGCCGAGTTTGACCATTCAAAAGAATAACCAGGAGTTCCACCATCTATGGTAACATTAATAGCACCTAAGTTGTCGCCATTACATGATAACATATAATTATCGCCTAATATTTTAACATCGTCAATCATCCATGAATATCCACAGCCTTCGCTACCAGCAAATGCTCCTGCAGGACTCCAAAAATTAAATCTAATCCAAACAGTAGGGCGGTTTGCGGCTACTGATGAAATATCAATATTAACAATACCTGGGTTTCCACCAGCATTGAAAGCATCTTGAACAATACCATCGTTTACAATAAATTTAGTCCATGCAAAACCATCAGTACTGATATATGCAAATGTACTATCAACCCAATTTCTGTATGATTGTTGAAATTGTAAAGTTACGGTTTCGTAGTTCGATAAATCAATTGAAGTAGCTGTAGTTAAATCAGCATCTTGGTCGCCACTGCATAATAAATCTGAATCAAATAATGCAAAACCATTTGCAGCAGAAGTAGATTGTATTGCAGGAATTGCATAAGTTCCACTTGGAGCTGTAGTTCCAATTACCCAGTCGTCTGTTGCAGTATTATTAGAAATTGTCCAATCAGCAGAATTTGAAAAATCGTTTTCCCAAATAATTTGAACAGAACTAATTGCTGTAGGTTCAGTAATTGTTACAGAAGAGGTAGCATCGCAAGAATTTACATCGGTAATTGTAACGTCATAAACCCCAGCAACAACTCCCGATAAATCTTCAGTAGTTGCACTATTTGACCATGCAAAAGTAAAAGGCGAAGTTCCACCAGTTAATTGTAGGTCGGCAGTACCATCTGATAAACCATTGCATGAAACATTAGTAGGAATATTATCTGAAACTGCTAAATCGCAATCGGTAATTTTAACATTATCTAATGCTAATTGATACATATCTGTACAATTCCAATGACGGAAAGCTATATATATGTTTTGTCCATTATATGCCGCTAACGAAAGAACTACTTTTTTCCAGTTATTATCTGAAAGTATTTCATTGTGAATTTCTGTAAAGTCTGTTGGTAATGTTCCAGTTGTAGAAACCATTATTGAATATTCTTCACCAAAATAATTAGGATCGAGAGACCTGATGTAATATGATAGTTTTAAATTTGCATTATTAATTGCAATTTGTGGAGTAATTAAGAAATTATCAGGTGTAACAGGATTTGGATTTATCCAAGATTCTGAAAATGCAATTGCAGAACCATCAATAGCTGCGTATCCTACATTTGTGCTTGTGTTCCAGTTGTTTGCATCGCCATCATTATCTATTGAAGACCAGCATACAGGAGGGAAGGTTGCTCCTTCAAAACTTTCAGTCCATGGGAAAGTACTAACAATATCGCATAAAGTTGTAAATGAATAAGGTCCAACCCATGCACTTGTATTACCACCACCACAATCAGCTTGAACATAAAAATCATAAGAAGTGGCTGCTGTTAATCCAGTTGCAGAATAAGTTGTTGCATTATGTCCCAAAATTGTTGTGCCAGCACCTTGAACATAACCTTGTGTGCCATATTCTACATTCCATAGAAGTTCAGAACCTCCGGCAGTCCATGATAAATCGGCAGAAGTTGTAGTTATATTAGAAGCTGTTTGTAAAGATGGGTCTGAACAAGTAGATATTTTTACATTATCAAGTGCAATTTGAAAATTATCTGTACAATTCCAATGTCGGAAAGCAATATATATATTTTGACCATTATATGCTGATAATGATAAAGCTACATTCTTCCAATTTCCATCAGTTAATACTTCGTTATGAATTTGTGTAAAATCGCCAATATTAGTTCCAGTAGTTGATACAAGTACTGAATATTCTTCAGCAGGCCAAGCAGGGTCAACTCCTTTAACATAAAACGATAAAAACAAATCTGTATTTATGGTAAATTGTGGAGAAATTAACCAATTATCTGGTGTAACAGGATTTGGGCTAATCCAAGAAGCTGAAAAAGCAACAGCAGAACCATCTTGAGGAGCTTGTGATGTTCCTCTTCCCCAATTATTTGCATCGCCATCATTATCTACTGAAGACCAGCATACAGGAGGAAAGGTTGTTCCTTCAAAACTTTCAGCCCAAGGAAATGTTGATATAGTATTGCATAATGTTACAAAATCAGAACCAGCAGACCAAGGGCTAGTAGAACCACCGCAATCGGCTTGTGTATAAACAGTATAAACAGTCGCAGGATTAAGACCTGCTAAAGATGTTGTTGTTGCAGATAAACCAGAAATAGTTGTACCAGTTCCTTGAACAAAACCTTGTGTACCATATTCGATATTCCATAAAAGCTCTGAACCTCCAGCAGTCCATGCTAAATCGGCTGAATTTATTGTTATATTACTTGCTGTTGCAACAGAAGAAGGCATACATGCTGGCACTTCTTGCATGGTAACATTTCCGCTTAAATCACCTGGACTTCCACCATAAGTATCACCTGATACTAAGAATGTAGCAACTTGGTCGCCAGTAACGCCACCACCTATCGTAACATTAACAATAAAATTACGTGAAGTGCTTGAAGCGATTCCTCCACATTGGTCATTATCATCTACTCCCCAAGAAATTGTTTGTCCTACAATTGCATTAAGTGTTTCAATAGGGCAAAAAGGATTTGTTATGTCCATATTAACTGTTGGACTACTGTTTGGTGTAATACCAACAGGAAAAACAACTTCAAAATAATCACCAAATTCATCATCAAGATTTGTTAAATTTAAGGTGAATTCTAAATCCATTGTAGTACCAGGCACATAAAAAGTATTACAAGTTAATGCTCCTGTTACTAGCTTGTTTGCGGATAAATTTATTGGTTTGCCAATAGCTCGTTTAAGCAAAACAGACTTTGTAGCCGGTTTTGAAATTAATGTTGAAAAAGAATTGTCTCTAGTAGGAACAGAAATAGTTTTAGTTTTCTGCCCAAAGACAATGGACGTTAATAAAAATAACATCATTAAAAATGTAATGTTTTTCATAAATAATTTGTTTGTTTAGTTTAAAAATGAGTGCAAAGTTATTAAATGTTTTAATTAAATTTTAATATAAAAAAATAAAAGATGATAATGTCTTTATTTTGTTTTAGGTTTTATATGTTTTTTAAGTATAATCTATTTGAGAATGCAGTTTGTCATCACAAATTAAATATTCGTCAATAATTTTATTGACTAAAGAATGACAAAATAGGTTTATGAAACTGTAGCTTATTAAATCCTTTTGAGCTTTAAAATTTAGTTTTTTCGATTTTTTAAATTTTCTACAAAAGCTAAAATAATACTTAGTTTGCTTTTATCAATATCTAAAACTTGCAAACTTTTGTTAGCTAAATTGTAGTATTTATCAATTTCATTTAATGTAACATTCTTTACATTCAAATCATTAAAAATATCTAAAACTGATTTTACTTTATTTTCGTGGTCAATGTTTGAAGTTGAATATAATTCGATAAGATTTTTTTTAACTCTGCTATCGGCAAGTTCGAGGGCTTTTATATACAAAAATGTTTTTTTATTGGCTGTAATATCGCCACCTATTTTCTTTCCAAACAAATCTTGATTCCCAAACGAATCTAAATAATCGTCGTGAAGTTGAAATGAGATGCCTAAGTTTTTTCCAAAATCGTACAATAAATCAGCTTGTTTAACATCGGCACCGCCAATCATAGCTCCTATTTTTAAGCTTGCTCCAAGCAAAACAGCAGTTTTAAGTTCAATCATTTTTAAATAATCCGATTGACTTACATTTTCGATAGATTCAAAATTCATATCAAACTGCTGACCTTCGCAAACTTGCAGGGCTGTTTTATTGAAAATTTCAAATGTTTTTTTGAATAAATCGGGACTTAAATTGTAAAAAAAGTCGTAAGATTTTATCATCATTGCATCACCCGATAATATTGCAACATTTTCTGACCATTTTTTATGAACTGTTGCACGATTACGTCGCAAATCGGCTTTGTCCATTATATCATCATGAAGAAGAGTAAAGTTGTGAAAAATTTCAATTCCGATTGCTGGCAAAATAGCTTCATTTATGCTTTCAGAAAATAAATTACAAGCTAATAATGCTAATGCTGGACGAATTCGTTTTCCGCCACTTTCTAATGCATAGTAAATTGGTTGGTAAAGCTCCGACGGTGTTGATTTGAAATCAATTTGTTTTATTTCATTTTCAATAATTTCGGAAATTTTTTCAATAGAAATCATTAAGATACAAAGTTATTTAATTCAAAAAGACCAATATCAAGAATATTTTTTAATCCTTGTTCAAGTGAAATCGGAGCTTTATTCAGTAAGCCTTTCATTTTTGTAGTATCAGGTTTACGACGTTTCATATCTCCTTCTTTTAACTCTGGAAGGTGAATAATCTTTGATTTAGAATTAGTAACTTTTATGATAGTTTTTGCCAAATCAAGAATAGTCATTTCATCAGATCCACCAATATTTGCGACATCATTTACACATGTGTTGTTTAAAAAAGTACTTATAGTTGCATCAATATTGTCATCAATATAACAAAAAGTTCTTGTTTGAGTACCATCACCATAAATTGCGATGTCGTGATTGTTTAAAGCTCTTTGTAAAAAGCGACTTATAACAAAGTTTATACTTTGCTTTGGTCCGAAAGTATTGAAAAATCTAAAAATTGTATATTCTAAACCAAATTCCTGATAATATGAACGTAAGAAAGCTTCTCCAACATTTTTTACAATTGCATAAGGCAATCTAGAATTTAAAGGGGTTGTGTACTCGTTTTGTGGAAATTCGACAGGTTCTCCATATATTTCAGAAGAAGACGAATAATAAATTCTTTTGACTCCTGTGTTCTTTGATAAATCCAATATGTTTTTAATTCCATCAATATCGTGAAGAACACTTACAGGATTTTCCAAAGTTCGCTTAACTCCTACTAAAGCAGCATAATGAAATACATAATCGAACTGATATGCAAACATTATTTCTGCAATATCTTTATAAATATTGATATCAGCTCTAATAAACTTCCAGTTTGTTCGAGGTAAGTTAGGTAGTTTTCCGATATTTCCGGTTAATAAGTTATCGACAATTACAACGTAATTATTACTATCCAAAATTAACCTTTCAGCAATAGCACTTCCAATAAAACCTGATCCACCAGTAACTAAAATTTTTTGCATATTATTCTACTTTAGTAATCGAAACAATTTCGAGTTCATCAACATCAATATCGTCTTCTTCGTCATAAATTTGAAGAAATGGTTCACTTGCTAAAGTCCTCATTGTCATTACTCTTTCCATTGTCATTAAAAATGATGGAAGTAATAAGAGATTAGCAAGAGCAGCTACTATCAATGTAAATGAAATTAATAAACCTAATGCAACTGTTCCACCAAAATTTGAAGCTACAAAAATCCCAAATCCGAAGAACAATATTATTGATGTATAAATCATACTAAGTCCAACTTCCTTAAGTGATTTTTGCACAGCAAGAGCAATGTTCCAATTATTAATTTTCAACTCCTGTCGATATTTGGATAAAAAGTGTAGAGTATTATCGACAGAGATTCCAAATGCAATACTAAATACAAGTATTGTAGATGGTTTAATTGGAATATTAGAAAATCCCATTAATGCACCAGTCATAAGTAGAGGAAGAACATTCGGTATTAAAGAAATTACAATCATTCTAAACGAACGAAACATCCATGCCATAATTAAAGAGATAATAAATATTGCCAAAGCAACACTTTGAATAAGGTTTGAAATCAAATATTCTGTTCCTTTATAATACATTATACTAGTTCCAGTGATAATTTTACCATAATCGGATGATGGAAAAATTGAGTCAACCTCTGCCCTTATTATTTGATCCATTTTTTCCATTTTTGTTGTGCCAATATCAGCCATTTGAATACTAACTCTCATAACTTGTCGTGATGAGTCTAAGAAAGATTTCAGATATTTATCCTCGCCTTCTTTTTGAGGAATGTATGGCATTATAAAGTTTTTCTCTTGTTCGCTCGGTATTTTATAATGTTTTTCCTTTCCATTATAAAAAGATTGCTTTGCAAACTTCACTAATTCATTAAAAGATATTGGTCTTGATAATTCAGGGTACTTTTGTAGTGCTATTTGTAGTTTTTCAATTTTATTAAAATTACTTACTTTAACTGCTCCATTTTTCTTTTTAGTATCAATAGCAATTTCTAAAGGAATTACACCTTTAAAATGTTTTTCAAAAAATTTCAAATCTCGGTAAACTACATCATGTTTTGGGATATCATCAACGACATATCCTGTGCTTTTTAATAATAATAAACCCCATATTGAAAGTAAAAAAAAGATAACAGCTCCAAAATAAATAGTCTTTCTATAATTCATTGTAAATGCAATCAAAAAACCAATTATTTTTTCAAAAAATCTATTATCAAGATGCTTTGTATGCTTTTCCCGTGGAGGAGGTAAATAACTATAAAAAATTGGAACAATTAATACTGCCAAAATAAATATTCCGAAAATATTCATAGAAGCTACTAGTCCAAATTCTCTAAGAACCTCAGTACTTGCTATTATAAACGTACCAAAGCCAACTGCTGTTGTCAAGTTACTCAAAAACATAGCATTTCCAACTCTCCCGATTACTCTTTGCAATGCTTTTGCTTGATTTCCATGTTTCCGAAATTCGTAATGATATTTATTAAGTGGATAAATACTATAAGGTATCCCTATAACAATCAATAATGGTGGAATTATTCCTGTTAAAAGTGTAATTTTATATCCTAATAAAACGATTGTACCAAGAGACCAAATTACTGCAACAGTAACTATTGTCATTGTAACAACAACCGAATTAACTGATCGGAAAAATGCAAATAGTACAATTATCACAACTATAAAAGCTAAAATTGTAAATAAGAAAAGTTCTTGTTTTACTTTTTCAGAAATTGCAGTTCGAATGAATGGAAGACCAGAATAGCTAACATTTAAATTGTATTTTGTACCAAAATCATCAGCTAATTTTTTAATATCGTCGATTAGAAATCGTCTATCCTTACTATCAAGTTTTTGTTTTGAGATAGAAACAATCATTAAATAAACACTACTACTATCATTATATAAAAAATCGCGATAAAATGGTAATGAATGAAATAGCTTAGAAATGCTATCGGTTTCAAGTTGTGAGTTTAACTTTGCTGAAAGTATTTTTTCTGTTACAAATTGTTTTTTTGAAGTGTCTTTTAATAATTCGTAACAATGTGCACTAGATATAACTCCAGAAACACCATCAATAGTTTTAATTTTGTTACCTAATTCATACCAATCGTTATATTTATTTAGCTTAAAAAAAGCTGTGTCTTGAACAGCAAAAAACACCATATTGCCTTCATTTCCGAAGATTTGCTTGAATTTAAGAAAATCTACATAAGCAGAATCGGTTTCTGGAAGTAATCTAACATATTCATAAGATAACTCTACCTTTGAAGCTTTATAGCCCATAAAAGCAGTAAAGCCAATCAATAAGCAAATTATAATTATTCTATTTCTAAGGATTAAGTGTGTAAGTTTATCCCACATAAGTGTTTTTAAAAGCGAGCTAAGTTAAAATAAATAATAACGAAATTCAAAATATATTTGAATTTAAAAAAATGAATACTATTATTAAAATTTAATGATTTTTGCTCTATCGCAAAAATATAGTTTCTAATCTATCTGGTCCAGTAGAAACTATTGTAATAGGCACATTAACAGTTGATTCTACAAATTGTAAATAGTCTTTTAATTTTTTAGGAAGTTCTGAAAATGTTCTAATATTAGTAAGATCTTCTTTCCAACCATCAAATTCAGTATAAACTGGTGTAGCTAATGACAAATCATAAGGAATTTCTTCTGTTTCGACTCCATTTACAAGATAAGTTGTACAAACTTTAATTTTATCGAATGTATTTAGAACATCTGCTTTTGTAATTATTAGCTGAGTTATTCCATTAATCATTATAGAATATTTTAAAGCAGGAATATCTAACCAGCCACATCGGCGCGGTCGTCCAGTTGTAGAACCATATTCGTTACCAAATTTACGAAGTAATTCACCTGTTTCATTTAATTGTTCTGTTGGGAAAGGACCACTACCAACTCTTGTACAATATGCTTTAAAAATTCCTATTATTTCGCCCATATTATTTGGGGAAATTCCAAGACCTGTACAAGCTCCTGCACTAACTGTATTTGATGATGTTACAAAAGGATAAGTTCCAAAATCAATATCAAGCATTGTTCCTTGAGCACCTTCTGCCAGAATTTTTTTATTTTCTAATAAATACTGATTTACAACGTAACTACAGCTTATAAACTTAAATTGTTTTAGAAGCTCAACTCCTTCAATCCACTCTTTTTCATATTCTGAAAAATCCTGAATATAATTTAAGTGTTGTAATATATCTAAATGTTTACTTTTATAGAATGCATATTTATCATAAAAAAAGTCAGATAATACATCACCAGTTCGGAGACCGTTTCGTGCAACTTTATCGGTATATGCCGGACCTATTCCTTTTAAAGTTGAGCCAATTTTACCAGTGCCTTTGGCATGTTCATAAGCTGCATCGAGCTGACGGTGAGTTGGTAAAATCAAATGTGCTTTATTTGAAATCAGTAAATTATCAATTGGATTAATTCCAAGCTTTTTTATTGCTTCAATTTCTTTCTTAAAAATTACAGGATCTAATACAACTCCATTTCCAATAATATTAATTGCATCGGGGTGAAAAATTCCTGAAGGAATTGTGTGCAAAACATGCTTAATATTATTGAATTCTAAAGAATGTCCAGCATTTGGTCCTCCCTGAAATCGTGCTATTACATCATAAGATGGAGTTAAAACATCAACAATCTTTCCTTTTCCTTCGTCGCCCCATTGAAGACCTAATAAAATATCTGCTTTCATTAAAAATAAAATTTTATAAAAAGTAAGTAATTGAATTAATTTTTGCCTTTACAATCTTTGCAAACGCCATATACATAAAGAGAATGATGCATTACCTTAAAGTCCGACATTGAAGCTACTGAAGATTCAATTTCCTGAATTCTTGGATCACAAAACTCTGTAACATTTCCACACACTGTACAAATAAGGTGATCGTGCTGTTTGCATTGATGAGCTTTTTCAAACTGAGCAATGTTTTTTCCAAACTGATGCTTAATAACTAAGTTGCAGTCAAGCAATAATTCAATTGTATTATATAGTGTTGCTCTACTGACTCTGTAATTTTTATTCTTCATCAATATGTATAATGCCTCTATGTCGAAATGCCCTTCACGAGTGTATATTTCGTCTAGTATAGCAAAACGTTCAGGTGTTTTTGGACTCATGTCATCCCATAAATCATTTCGCTGC
>Ga0209211_10010057_pt1 | contig 12429 bp, 14 predicted proteins | sample RifGroA2_FD_183992 | JGI IMG/M metagenome (GOLD analysis project Ga0209211, IMG submission 183992) | Groundwater microbial communities from Rifle, Colorado, USA - Groundwater A2 (SPAdes) (version 2) | ecosystem: Environmental > Aquatic > Deep subsurface > Groundwater | place: Rifle, Colorado... | reverse complement strand
AGAATTCTAACGTAGAACAGCTAAGATTATTTGATCTGAAACCTATAGCTCGGCGGAGCCGAGCTTGATACCCCGTGGCTTGCCACGGGGTTCTTCATTGGTCTTAAAAAATTTAGTGGGGGAAAAATTAAAATAACATGAAAAAGATTGAATCCATCATCAAGCCTTTTAAACTTGACGAAGTCAAAGAAGCCCTCACCCAACTTGGGGTCAAGGGAATGACTCTTTCTGAAGTAAAAGGTTTTGGTCGGCAAAAAGGGCACACAGAACTTTATCGTGGGGCCGAGTACATTGTCGATTTTTTACCCAAAATCAAAATTGAAATTGTTGCCAAGGATGAAGATGTTTCCAAAATAGTGGAAACAATCCAGGAAACAGCCAAAACAGGCAGTATCGGTGATGGCAAAATTTTTGTAACGCCGGTGGAAGCGGTGATCCGTATTCGTACCGGAGAACAGGGCGAAACCGCCGTTTAGTTTTTGTTGGGTGGGAACAAGGGTTTTTTTTGGGGCCTTTTTCTCCCTTATTTATTAACAAACCAAAAATGGGAGTTTTTATGAAAACAGCAAAAGATGTCGTTGCCTTTGCAAAAGAAAATAAATGCAGGGCTGTTGACCTTAAATTTGTCGATCTTTTGGGTCAATGGCAGCATTACACCATTTCAATGAGTGAATTTGGCGAAGACTTATTCACCGATGGAAATGGTTTGGATGGTTCTTCCATTCGTGGTTGGAAAGCCATTAACGAATCGGACATGCTTTTAATGCCCGACCCAACAACAGCCAAAATCGATCCATTTTGTGCGGAACCCACTTTGTCCCTTATTGGGAATGTGGTGGATCCTTTAAGCCGTGAGTCTTATGCGCGTGATCCCCGTGCTTTGGCCCAGAATGCTGAAAACTATCTTAAGTCAACGGGTATCGGCGATGTTGCCTACTTTGGTCCTGAAGCAGAATTTTTTATTTTTGACAATGTTCGCTTCGATCAAAAAGCCCACGAAGGTTATTACCACATCGATTCGGAGGAAGGTATTTGGAACGCGGGTAAGCCCGAAAATAAAGGATATCGTCCTCGTCATAAGGAAGGTTATTTCCCTGTGTCCCCTGTCGATAGCCAGCAAGACATTCGTACCGAGATGATCTTGGAAATGGAAAAAGTTGGGATCCAGGTTGAAAAGCAGCATCACGAAGTGGCCACAGCAGGCCAGGCTGAAATTGATGTCCGCTTTAATTCGATGGTGAACATGGCCGATACCATGATGTGGTTTAAATATATTGTGAAAAACGTGGCCAACCGTCATGGCAAAACGGCCACCTTCATGCCCAAACCCATGTTTGGGGATAATGGTTCGGGGATGCACACCCACCAATCCATCTGGAAAGATGGCAAACCTTTGTTTGCCGGTGATAAGTATGCCGGTTTTTCCCAAATGGGCCTTTGGTATATTGGAGGCATTCTTAAGCATGCCCCAGCCTTGGTGGCCATTACCAATCCCACGACCAATTCGTATCGTCGTTTGGTCCCCGGGTATGAAGCTCCTATCAAGCTCGCTTATTCATCCCGCAACCGTTCGGCTGCGGTGCGTATTCCCATGTATTCCAACTCACCCAAGGCCAAGCGTTTGGAATTCCGTACGCCGGATCCAACCTGCAATCCCTACTTGGGATTTGCAGCCATGCTTATGGCCGGTCTTGACGGTATTCAGAACAAAATTGATCCCGGTGCGCCCCTGGATAAAAACATCTATGGTCTTTCACCGGAAGAACTGGCTGAAATTCCGTCGATTCCTTGTTCGTTGGAAGAATCGCTTGCTAACCTCAAAAAAGACCATGCCTGGCTCTTAAAGGGTGGGGTTTTCACTGAGGATCTTATCGAAACATGGATCGATTACAAAATGATCACGGAGGTGAGCGCGATGCGTTTGCGTCCCACACCTTACGAGTTCTTCATGTATTACGATTGTTAAAAATCGATATTCTGTAGGGACAATCCTAGGATTGTCCCTACCATGATTCTAAAAACCCCTTTGGAAAAATCCAAAGGGGTTTTTTATTTGTCTTGTGTTGATTTTGGCGCTAATGACTTCCGGGTGAAAATACGATTTCTTTTTTTCATTCTTCTTTTTCTTTTCTGTGTTTCCTGCACTTCTGATTTGTCTGAAGATTCTTCAGATGCCCCCACTGTTCTTTTTGTTTCTCCCAATATTCTGGTAAATGATGAAATAACAGCTCCAGCAGGGGCCACTGTTGTTGTGGTTAACAATGATTCGGTCTCACACACAGTGACAAGCCAGAGTGCCCAGGATGCGTTTGACGATACGGGTGATTTTGATGTGGAAGTGGTTGCAGGGCAGGCGGGTAGTTTTACAGCCCCCACGGCTCCTTCGGGGGCACAGTTTTTTTTCTATTGCAGAAATCAGGAAGCCGCTTTGGTTCCTTCCAACGGTGTTCTTACTATCGAATGAATTAATTGTTTAAATAATCTTCTAAAATTTCACCCTGCTTTTGCATCATGAAATCATATTGGTCATAAGTGGGGTTTAAAGAGATGACGGCATTCATGATGTCACTGGCCATGAGGTCTGAAAGAGAATCGGTCAGATAGTTGATGCGTTTATGTTCGCTAATGCCCATGGCATGTCCCAGTTCGTGGGCGATAATTTCAGGGGAAATCTTTCCGGCTTTGATTTCCATGACCCAGTCTAAAACAACCACGTCATTGTATTCTTGGTCACGGGTATGAACAAAATAAGTATAGGTATATCCAATGGTCTTATCCGCAATTTCCTTGGGTTCTTCGCCGTCAAAATCAATGTCTTTTACTTTGTAAATAATGCGTTCTTTTCGGGTCCATTTATCCGTTACTTCAAAAACATCAAAACCAATCGCTTGATTGGCAATAGAAATTCCTTCCTCGATTTCGGATTTTTCTTCGTCTGTAAAATAAGCCAAATAAATGGGAATGGGCAATTGGGTAATTGTGTCGGTTAAGGTTCCATTTTCTGCACTTGTAAAAGCGCCATAACGATAATCATCTCCGGTGGGGCCCTCATCTGTTGTAGGATTGACATCTTCTTGGGCTCCATTGCCATCGGTAAAATTGGGGCTTTCAAATCCACCACAGTGAGCCAAAACAAGTAAAACTGGCACCAACAACAAGGAGGTTTTATTTTTCATAAATTAGAATACCTTTCTTAGTTCAAAGTATTCTAAAGCAACCCCCATGCCATTTTGACTTACAAGATTATATGTAATAAATATATGATATTATTAAGTTTTATATTTAAAGGTTGGGAAAGAGAAGGGGGGCTCTTACCTCAGAGATTTTTGGGTTTTTGTTGTTTTGGGGGGTCGGGTTCCTTCTTTAAGTAAGAGGGAAATAATGCGGGAAGCAAGTACGGTTTTAAGGGTTTTGCCCCAGTGAATTTCATGCCCTCGGGCGCTTAAGAGGGTTGTTTCATTATAGTCCGATTCAAATCCTTTGTTTTTCCCAGCAACGGAATTAAGCACAATCCAGTCACAGTTTTTCTCTTTAAGCTTTTTAAGAGCGTTTTTTTTTGCATTGTTGGTTTCGGCCGCAAATCCCACCAAAATTTGGTGGGGGTTTTTCTTTTGTCCCAATTCCTTTAATATATCCGGGTTTTTGACCAGTTTGAGGGTAAGGGTCAGTTGTGTTTTTTTGATTTTTTTAGGGGCTCTTTTTGCGGGCCTATAATCAGCCACAGCGGCAACCTTAATAATAACATCTGCTTTGGGAAAATGTTTTATGACAGCCCGATGCATTTCTCCAGCGGTTGTTACATGAATTGTTTTGGCTTTTTTAGGAGGGGAAAGGGAAGTGGGGCCGGTAATCAAAATAACCCGATGCCCCATTTTAAGGGCGGCACTGGCCAGTGCATAACCCATTTTCCCCGATGAATGGTTTGAAATGAAACGAACAGGATCGATGGGCTCCAGTGTGGGGCCAGCGGTGATAAGGAAATGAAGGGAGTGTTGTTTTATCATGATGTAGGGGCGCTGCTTGCCGCGCCCTTTAACCTGGAATATCTAGTGGGGTGGGCGCAGCAAGCAGCGCCCCTACATCTAAATTATTTTTTGAATCGATTTCAAAATCTCCTCCGGCTCTGCCATTCTTCCCATTCCTTCATAGCCGCAGGCAAGGGAACCTTCATCGGGCCCGACAAAGAGAAATCCATTTTTTTTCAATTCCCTCACATTTTTTTGAACAATCTTGTTTGCCCACATATGGCAGTTCATAGAAGGGGCCAATAAAATGGGGGCCCGGGTGACACAAATAAGAGTTGTGAGTAAATCATCACAAATTCCGTGAGAAGCTTTAGCCAAGAGATTGGCCGTGGCTGGGGCAATGACGACGAGTTTTGCGTTATCGGCTAGTTCAATATGCCCCATTTCCGATTCCTGGGTTAGGTCAAAAATATCCGTATGAACAGGGTTGACAGAAAGAGCCTGAAACGTAAGAGGGGTAACAAATTCAGTGGCGGCTTTAGTCATGACCACATGGACATTAAAATTGTTTTTGGCCAATAACCGAACTAATTCGGCTGTTTTATAACAGGCAATGCCTCCGCTGACGCCCACAACAACCGTGGGGCCGGCTTTGGTTGCTTTTTTCTTGAAGGGGGATGGAACCATAACATGTTCATATTACGTGGGTTTTATACGTCAAGGAAAGAAAAAACTATCCCTTGGAGGGACCCAAAGTTTTTCGTTACAATAGTAAAGGTTATTTTTTTATGAAAAAAAGACGTTCTGACATTCGGATAAATGTTAAAATTTCACCGCGACTTCAATGGGTTATAACTTATTTAAAAAAAGCCAAGGCCAAAATGCCCAGTCTTATCATGCCGGCTCAAATAAGGTCTTTCAAACCTACTGAAAGAAAGATTATGCGCGTTTTTGGGAATGTTTATTTTGAAAGCCGGATTATTGTCTTGGCCACCCATAATCAGCAAACTTATGTGAACAAAAAGGGACAAACGCGGGTGAAAAAAATAGTGGCTATTTCACACCCTGAAATTCTTAGTACCTTGGCCCATGAACTGGCTCATCTTCACTATCCCGATCACGACTACGAACACGAAGAATTTACCCGTACCATTTTTAAAACTTTTGACATCACCCAAAAATGTCTTACATGCAAGGGTACGGGGCGTATCTCGACGGAAATAAGACCCTAGCCCATTTCTTCGTTGCCAACCAAACTAAAGTATGGTGAAGAGTAGGCGTGCGTCTTAAGGAAGAAATCATCAAAAAAATAGCAACACGCGTCGTGGCCCGACTTAAAGAAAAGAATGTGGCTACCTTTCGTGTGCCCGATTCCAAATTGGTTGAAAAAGTGATTGCCGTGATTACAGCTGATATGGTGGGTGAGGAAAAATTGGATGAGGATGCCCGTAAGATGATGGATCAATACCGTGGCCAAATGCAAACAGGGGCCATGGACGAACGGAAGCTTTTTTTAATGATTAAAAAGCAATTGGCCAAAGACCGAAAAATTATATTGTAAGTCCAACCCGTCAGACGCGTCCGACAGGTCAGACATTAAAATGCGCCTTTCCGAAGACAGAATTTCACATCTTTCCCACAAAATTCACGACCGTCTTTACTTGGATGAGTTGGTCGATTACACCAATGAGGATGAAGCTCTTAAAATAATCAAGAATATTTTTACCGAGTTTTTACAGGTAGAAGATCAAATAGACACGTTTGTGCGTCATAAAATCCAGACCCTTAAAAAGGGGGTTGTCGAAGGGTCTCCGGAATGGGAAGTCCTTTATCGAAAATATTTTGAAGAAGAGGCCCAAAAAAGAAAATTATAAGCCTTTGTTTTTTTATTCTATTCTGCAGCGCCTTTAATTTTTTTATTTCCCCCTCTTGACAAGAGGGCTTCAAACAATATATTCGCCACGCTCTTAAAAAGCACTTGTAAATCTGCAACTTACAAAAATTTGTTTTTAACAACTATCTAATGGAGGTTTTGTATTATGAGTAAAAAACTCAAGGTTCGTCCTTTACACGATCGTCTTATTGTAAAGCGATTAAATGAAGAAGAAAAAACCAAGGGTGGAATTATCATTCCTGATTCAGCCAAAGAAAAGCCGCAAGAAGGTGAAGTGCTGGCTGTGGGGAATGGCAAAGTATTAGAAGATGGTAAAAAAGTTCCCCTCGATATCAAAGTAGGGGATCGTATTTTGTTCTCCAAATATTCCGGCAACGAAATCAAGGTTGACGGTGAAGAATATCTTATCCTGCGTGAAGATGATGTGCAGGCAATTGTTGAATAATCTTGTTTTGCGCATGTCTTCACTTTGAAGACCCGTTGAAACAACATTTTTAAAAAAGGAGCAAGTTATGGCAAAGGAAATTATTTTTGATGAAGGCGCCCGTCAGAAAATTCTCCGTGGGGTGAATATTCTGGCAAATGCCGTTAAGGTGACATTGGGCCCAAAAGGTCGCAACGTCGTTCTGGAAAAATCATTTGGTTCACCCACCATTACCAAAGACGGTGTGAGCGTGGCCAAGGAAATCGAACTTGAAGACAGGTTTGAAAACATGGGGGCCCAGATGGTGAAAGAAGTGGCTTCCAAGACAAGTGATGCAGCCGGTGATGGAACAACCACCGCCACGGTTTTGGCCCAGGCCATTTTTCGTGAAGGCGCCAAGCTTGTGAGTGCCGGACATAACCCCATGGGGATTAAGCGCGGTGTTGACAAGGCTGTCAGTATTGTTGTCGATGAGTTGAAGAAACTCTCCAAACCCACCAAAGACCGCAAAGAAATTGCCCAAGTGGGAACCATTTCAGCCAATAACGACAATGCCATTGGTGGCATTATTGCTGATGCCATGGACAAAGTGGGTAAAGAAGGCGTGATCACGGTAGAAGAAGCCAAGGGCATGGAGACCACCTTGGAAGTGGTGGAAGGAATGCAGTTTGATCGTGGTTATCTTTCTCCTTATTTTGTCACTGATCCTGAACGCATGGAATGCGTGTTGGAAGATCCTTTCATTCTCATTAATGAAAAGAAAATTTCCAGCATGAAAGATCTCCTTCCCGTTTTGGAACAAGTGGCCAAAATGGGACGACCTCTTTTGATTATTGCTGAAGAAGTTGAAGGCGAAGCTTTGGCAACCTTGGTTGTTAACAAGCTGCGTGGAACTCTTCAGGTTTGTGCCGTGAAGGCCCCCGGGTTTGGTGATCGTCGCAAAGCCATGCTGGAAGACATTGCCATTTTAACAGGTGGGAAGCTTGTGGCCGAAGAATTGGGCATCAAGCTGGATAGCCTGGATATCAAAGATTTGGGTCGTGCCAAACGCGTGACCATCGACAAAGAGAACAGCACCATTATTGATGGCGCCGGCAAAAAGAGCGAGCTTGAAGGCCGTGTGACGCAAATTCGCAAACAAATCGGGGAAACAACCTCCGATTATGATCGCGAAAAATTGCAGGAACGTCTGGCCAAGCTTGTGGGCGGTGTTGCTGTGATTAATGTCGGTGCTGCCACAGAAACCGAAATGAAAGAAAAGAAAGCCCGTGTGGAAGATGCCCTTCATGCAACCCGTGCGGCAGTTGAAGAAGGTATTGTCCCAGGGGGTGGAGTTGCTTTCATTCGTTGCGTGACGGCTTTGGAAAAAATAAAGGTGGATGCCGAAGAGCAATCAGGGGTGACCATTATTAAACGGGCCCTGGAAGAACCTCTTCGTCAAATTGCCGTGAATGCCGGTGTTGAAGGCGCCATTGTGGTCGAAGAAGTTCGCAAAAACAATGGGGCTTATGGTTTTAACGCCCTAACAGGTGTGTATGAAGACCTTATTAAAGCCGGTGTCATTGACCCAACCAAGGTGGCTCGTACAGCTCTCCAGAACGCTGCCTCGGTGGCTTCTCTTATGATTACCACCGAAGCCATGATTGCTGAAAAACCCAAGGAAGACAAAGATCTTTCTGGCGCTGGAGCTCATGGTGGTGGCATGGGTGGCATGGGCGGAATGGGTGGTATGGGCGGTATGATGTAGAAGAAAGAGAACCAACCTTTACAATCGAAAAGCCCGGTAAGCTTTTTAGCTTATCGGGCTTTTTTTTGGGGTTGAAATAGAAGTAAACTATTTATTTTTCAAATATTTATAATTTAAAAATCGATGCAGTGCGTTATTTATGCTTGACGCTTATTTTATTTTCGGGCACATTCGCCGACAGTTGTTTTTAAAGACTCGATGAAGATCGGGTAAGTTTTGAAAAAAGCTTACTTGACAGTGGGGGATGTTTAAATTTAAAATCCCGCCCTAATCGGGTCCATTAACATTCACGTCAGTGAATGTGAGTCTTTTAAATACCAGTTTTGTTCGGTTGAGTTGAAAAACTCGAAGAGCAATTTGTTTTATGACAACAGGGGAATGTTTGGTTGTTGTTATAGGCAAATGGTAGGACTCGTTTAACCATTAAAAAGGAGTGAATCAATGAATAAAAAATTAATAGGCCTGTTTGCAGTTGGTTTTATCGCTGCAAGCACCAGCCTCTATGCTAACGGTACACCTGCTCCCTCAGCAGCTGCCGAAGGCGTTGAAATCAGTGGGGCTGTTGATGTTGTCACTGTTTACCAACATGATGACAAAGACGCTTTCACCGGTGCTAACTTTGGTGGTATTGGTGATTTTGGTTTGACCAATGCTGGCGATAGAGACACATTTGGTTTCCTTATCAACGAAGTTGAATTGGATTTGGCCAAAACTTTTGGCGAAAACATTCGTCTTCGTTCTGATATCGACTTCACCAACCTTACAAACACCACTGGCGCTGCTGGCGTACGCTTGGAACAAGCTTATGTCACTGCTAATTTGGGTGTGGGTAACGGTATGGAATTCTTGATTGGTAGCTTTAATGCTCCCATTGGGAATGACAGTGTTGATATCCGTGATAACTGGTTGGTCAGCCACAACAATACCTTCCGTTATTTAACTCCTGCCAACACAACAGGTGCTAAATTGTACTATGCTTTTAGCGATCTTGTTGATTGGCATTTTGCCGTTGTTAACGACCTTAACGACAACGGTTTTGCTGATAGCGCACTTCCTTCCGTTTTAAACCGTTTGGGTTTTAACTGGGGCGAAGAAGGCAACAAGAACAAAGTTGGTCTTGCTATCGGCGTAGGCCCTGAAAACACTGGTCACAATGCCCACTGGGATTGGTTGGGTGATGTGGATGCCATGTTTGCATTGGGTGACAATGTTGACTTGGCTTTGGAAGCTGCTTATCGTCAAACCAATGATCCTACCCCCGCTTCTGGCATTAGCAACCAGAAAGCTTTTGGCGCTGTTGCTGCCATTAACTACCAAGCCAGTGATGTGTGGGATGTAACCTTCCGCGCTGATTGGTTGTGGGATTTAAATAATCCTGCTCTTGCTGGTGGTGCTTCAACCACGGGTACTAACTGGAACGGTGCTTTCGAAGGCACTCTTCTTGGTGGTAGCGTCGGTGCTGGTTATGCCATTACGGATGGTGCCAAACTCAAAATGGAATACCGTTTTGACTTTGCCGCTGTTTCTGGCCCAGCCAACAATTCAGACTATCATTCATTGTTAGCTGAATTTGCTTACAGCTTCTAATTGTTAGCCTGTAAGAAAGTTTTTCAAAAAAGCCCCTCTGTGAAAACAGAGGGGCTTTTTTATTTGTACAAAGTAAATTTAATTGGGTAATGTTTATGAAATTTTTTAATGGAGCATGGTTCGACCACCGCGTAGCGGGGTCCCGTTTGCGGGACTGGCTCACCATGTCCAAATAAATAGGACACCCTGCTTGCCCGCCGTTGGAGGGAGATTGCCCCGCATACGGTCCCGCTACGCGGTGATCGAAGGGTAAGGGTGAAGATGTTTTGTTTATCACATTTGAAGGCATTGAAGGCACGGGCAAAACAACGCAGATCAAGCTTTTGGCTTCTTGGTTGGAGAAAAAAGGGAGCTCTGTTGTTTTAACGCGGGAACCGGGAGGGACGGCGATAGGGGATGACATTCGACGGATCTTGCTTGATTCCCGACACCAAAATATGGCTCCCTTGGCTGAACTACTTTTGTATGCGGCCAGCAGAGCTCAACATCTTGAGGAAGTGATTAAACCTGCCTTAAAAGCCAAAAAAATGGTTTTGTGTGACCGTTTTTCTGATGCCACAACGGCTTATCAAGGGTATGGTCGCAACTTACCTTTAGAATTAATTCAAAAAATTCATCAAATAACTTCGGATACTTTGATTCCGCATAAAACATTCTTGTTTGATCTGCCCGTGGAAGTGGGGTTAAAGCGAGCTTGGCATCGTATTGAGAAAATCAAAAATGGGAATAAAGAAGATCGTTTTGAAAAAGAGGCTCTTTGGTTTCATCAGCGAATTAGGGATGGCTATCTTAGGCTTGCACAAAATGAGCCGGAACGATTTGTGATCATTGATGCAAATAGAGATGCTGAAATTGTTTTTAATGAGATAAAGAAGCATGTTGAGAAATGGATTGGGTAAGGAGAAAGAGTTACATCATCGTTATGTTTATTGGGCATCAAAAAAATTGGGACAAGTTACTGGGATTGGTTCATCAAAAAAAATTGCCCCCCGTTCTTATTTTTTATGGCCCCGAAGGAATTGGCAAATCCCTTGTGGCCCGGCACTTGGCCGCTTTTCTTTTTTGCTGTGATAAAAACCAGCAAAATAATGAGAAAAGTTTGGGTTTGTTTGGGCCACTTTCCAAAGAACAGAAAACGTTCCCGAAATCCGCCTGTGGGAAATGTGGGTCTTGTCTTAAAGTTTTTGGTCGTCAGCATGCCGATTTTTATTGGATTGAGCCCGAGGGAAATAGCCTGAAAATAGAAGCTATTCGCAAGCTTCAATCCGATCTGGCGCGTACCCCCCTTGAAGGGAATATCAAGGTGGTGGTGATGGATCAGGCCCATACCCTTACCTTGCAGGCAGCCAATGCCCTTTTAAAAACCTTGGAAGAAGCGCCCGCCCATGTTTATTTCGTGTTGATAAGCCCGGGCCTTTCCCAGCTTATTCCCACCATTCGTTCACGGGCCCAAAAACTTTATTTTGAAACTTTGTCCTATGATGAATGCAGACAGGTTTTAAAAACGCATGAAGAAATTTCATCGGAACGTTTGGACAGTTTGATTCGTTTGTCCGATGGGTCTCCGGGTTTGATTTTGAAATTTGTATCGGAGGAAATCCTTCAGGGTTTTGAATCCATAAATGCTGTCTTGGAAACCCCTGCCGTTTTATTTTCAGCCATTACGGAAGCTGTTGAAAATATTTTGTCCTTGAAAGGGGACTTGGATTTGACCTTGGAAATGGTCAAAAAGCATTTGATGGAAAAGATGAAAGGAGACAAAAATTGGGAGTATGTAGAAAAGGTGGATAAGGTTTCCAACGCCCAAAAAGACTTGGATCGCAATGTGAATAAATCCCTCATTCTGGAAAATTTATTGATTCAATTAAGATAGATTTATAGTAACTGATCAACGTAATGGCAATGTAAGGGCAATTCATGAATTGCCCTTACACAGTCAAGAAAGGCACACGTTTATTTATGCCCCAATTCTTCATCACAACAGCCATTGATTACGTCAATAGCATCCCCCATATTGGAACAGCCTACGAAAAAATAGGGGCTGATATTTTGGCGCGGTTTCACCGCATGCTGGGCGATGAGGTTTATTTTCAGATGGGGAATGATGAGCATTCAGTCAATGTAAAAAAAGCGGCGGAAGCCCAGGGGCTTGCCCCAAAGGCTTATTGTGACCAAATGCGTCCCAAGTTCGAGGATGTTTGGGAAAAGCTGGGTATTTATTGCGATGAGTTCATTCAGACCAGCGATCCAAAACACCACCAGTCCGTCTCCAAATTATTCAAAACAATTTATGACAATGGCTTTATTTATGAGGGGGACTACGAAGGGCTTTATTGCGAATCGTGCGAAGCTTTTTATACCGAAAAAGATTTGGTGGATAATGTGTGCCCCCAGCACAAAACCCGCCCAAAATTTATCAGGGAAAAAAATTATTTTTTCAAACTAAGTGCCTTTGACAAGAAACTTTTGGAGCACATTGAAAAAAATCCCCAGTTCATTTTGCCTGAAAACAGGCGCAATGAAATCATCAATGTAATCAAAGGGGGTTTAAAAGATGTCAGTGTCTCGCGTGCGGGCTTTGATTGGGGCATTCCCCTTCCTATCAAGCCCAATCACGTTGTTTACGTCTGGTTTGATGCACTCATCAATTACATCACCTGGATAGGGTTTGCTGATGATCCACAAAAATTCAAAAAATGGTGGCCGGCGACACTGCATGTCATTGGCAAAGACATCACACGTTTTCATTGTGTAATTTGGCCGGCCATGTTGATGGCGGCCAATTTATCCCTCCCTAAAACAGTTTTTGGGC
>Ga0209211_10010056_pt1 | contig 12430 bp, 6 predicted proteins | sample RifGroA2_FD_183992 | JGI IMG/M metagenome (GOLD analysis project Ga0209211, IMG submission 183992) | Groundwater microbial communities from Rifle, Colorado, USA - Groundwater A2 (SPAdes) (version 2) | ecosystem: Environmental > Aquatic > Deep subsurface > Groundwater | place: Rifle, Colorado... | reverse complement strand
GCGATCCTTCGCTATTATTCAGGACAGGCTCCGCAAGCTCTATTTTCATTGGATATTTAGGGATCGCCATGTTCCCTGCGGTCGCTCGCGATGACAATTTAAGAGTTTCTCAACGGTCTCTTAAGGCAAACTGATCTTTTCACCAGTCAGCCAAAACCATATTGCGAAAAACAATATAGATGAACCTAGAAGGCCTATAAATGAACCAATAATAAAAAGCCCCAATCGCGCTTTTTTATTTTCAAATTTGCGATTGGATAAAATGACTCCCAAACTAATTATAATAAAACCCAAACCAATAAAACTCATACCGTCCTCCTCCGGATATTAAGGATTAAATACATGACAGCGCATATAATCCCCAAGATGAAAATTACCGGTCCGAATTTGCAACCTTGAAGAAATAAATAGATTGCATATTCAAAATTGTAACTCCACAAATTGGAAAACGAATTACTTATCCAAACCCACAAATGTTGAGCCGAATAAATAAGCAATTCAATCCAAATGGGCGTGGCGAAAAATATTGCAAGAATGCCTACTACTATCAACCAGCCAACAAATGACTGGAATGGCCGATGTTTATTTTGTGCTAGCCAAAACCAAAGGCCAAAAATAAATGCGCTGATGACAAGCACGGCGACTAACGGCCAAAACCACCACTGCAAATCCCAACGACACAACGTGATACCCCCAAACAAAATTAACAATCCTATCCAGCAAAAAAATATGGTTATTTTATTTGCTAAAACAGATTGCGCGATGCCAGTAAAAAATCCCGATGACCCGCTTTTTCCTTTCATTATATTCTCCTATAAAATATGCATTTTTCAGTTATTTCCTATATAATAGCATACCTCTAAAAATTTGTCAACCCCTCAAGTTAGCTTATTAGCTTCTTAGGGAAGACACGCTAATATAATTATGTATGGCTAATAAGCTACAACCTACCACCTAACATTATTCTGTCGGTGTTTCGGTCGGTCCGCCGCCGGACATTTCGCGGATAATCGTTTCCGCGTTTGATAACACTTCCCGCGGGCGGGCGCCATCAGCAGAACCCAGCACGGCTAGATTTTCCAATTCATCTAAAAGCGAGGCGGCGCGAGGATAACCGATAGACAACCTTCTTTGTAAAAGCGAGGCGGAACCTTTTTTGCTCTGAAAACAAACTTCCGCGGCGGCAATCAGTAGCGGATCGTCTTCCGCTTTGAGTCCGCCAATTGGCAAAATGGATTTGGTTTCAGCCACCACATCCGGCTGAAATGACGGCCGCGGCGTCTTGCTCCAAAAATCAACCGCCTTGATAATTTCTTTTTCGGAGACCAAACAACCTTGCAAACGGCGCGGTTTGACCACATCGGCGGCGGAATACAACATATCGCCTTGGCCGGATAAATCTTCCGCGCCTTTTTCATCCAAAATCGTGCGCGAATCAACCGCCGACGCCACCATAAAAGCGATGCGAGTCGTGATGTTGGCTTTAATCAAACCAGTAATAACATCCACGCTTGGCCTCTGTGTGGCCAAAACCAAATGAATGCCCACGGCGCGAGCCATTTGCGCTAATCTAACAATCGCGTTTTCCACTTCAGCTTGCGCCACGCTCATTAAATCCGCCAGCTCGTCAATCACGATCACAATGTAGGGCATTTTATCGGGCCGTTCCTCGCTCTCTTTTTGCGCTTCCGCCCACTCATTCCAAGCGTCAATATTTTTTCTGCCATATTTTTGCAATTCTTTGTATCGGCGATCCATTTCCACCAAGCACCATTTCAACGCCGTGACAGTTTTAGAAACTTCCGTCACCACTGGCAAAAGAAGATGGGGCAAAGAATTATAAGCGGTCATTTCCACGCGCTTCGGGTCAATCAAAATCAGACGCAATTGTTCGGGCGTATGGCCAAACAGCAAACTTAAAAGCGTGGCATTAATGCAGACGCTTTTGCCCGTGCCGGTCGCGCCCGCGATCAACAAGTGCGGCATTTTGGCAATATCAGACACCCAGGGTTTGCCCGAAACATCTTGCCCCAAAGCAATCATCAACTGGGGCTGTTTGCGCGCTTGATAATCTTCTGATTCCAAAACCAAACGCAAAGGCACGATGGCGCGAATTTTATTGGGCACTTCAATGCCGACAAACGAAGTGCCGGGAATGGGCGCTTCAATTCTTAAAGAGTGCGCCGCCAAAGCCATAGCTAAGTTATTTTTTAAATTTGTAATTTGACTCAATTTTACTCCTTCTGCCGGTTTCAAAGAGTATTGCGTGACGGTCGGGCCGATTTTAACTTCGCCCATTTCCACGGCTATGCCGAATTGCGATAAAGTTTTTCTAATAATTTCCGCTTGCTCTTGCACATCGCCTGATTCGGCGTCTCTGGTTTCGCGCGACAATAAATCCAAAGGCGGCAATAAATTTTGGCCTTTCCAGGGCGCGATTTTCGGATGAGAACTAATATCGTCAACTACGGGTTTCCTATTTTTCAAATCCAATTTAATTTTTTTGCCGCCGACATTAGCCGTGGTAAAAGTGACGACTGGCACGGGTTTGGTTTCGCCAAATTTAATTTCCTCTTTTTTGGAATCAAGCAACAAACTACCGGTTGATTTATGAAAAAGTTTTTCCCATAAAATAAAAAGGTTGTCTTGCTCGGCAATGACAATGCCTAAAAATATTATAAAGATGTCAAAAATAAACGCGCCGACCGCGCCGAAAAAACCAACGGTCGGTTGCGACAGCATCCAGCCAAACCAGCCCCCGCCCCAGCTATAAGCCGGCGGCGCAGTCTTGGCGATTAAAGATAAAATTGACAAGAAAAATAAATACGAGAGGCCCCAGCCAAAAAATCTTAAAATCGGCGGGACTTGATGTTTAGATTTGACGAGCCCGGCTAAATCTTTCACCCGTTTTTTCGGCGCAAAAGCGTTGACAATTAAGCGCCCGGCGGCAAAGCCGAGCAAAAGCGGAAAGAGCCAGCGCCCCCAGCCAAAAGAAAATTCCAAAGACGCGCCAAAAATTTTGCCGGCCGGGCTGGCTTCAGACAGCAAAGACAGCATCGCTAAACTCGCAATCGCCAAAAAGCACAAACCCCAAATAACTTGGGTCACAGGTGGCGACAGAGTTGGCGTTTTGACAGGCAAGCGCGCACCTTGCATCTTAAAGGCATTTCTCTCCCTTTGCCTCTCCCGCTTTTCTTTTTTAGATAATTTCTTTCGTCCCATAGGCTAGAATTTAGAATTTGGAATTTGGAATTTAGAATAATACCATTTTATTATACCACATTTTATTTACCTCGTCTGTGTTTTTCTAAAAAACTCCCGCACTTAAAAAAGGCGGGAGAAATAGCAGGTTGCGAGAGGAGGAAACGGTGACCGTTCTCGTAAGGCCAAAGGTAGTCATCCGTTAGCGAATTGACATGCCGATAGAGAGCGCCATCCGAGTTGAGGCAAACGAAAGCTACGAAGTAAATTGAGCGAAGCGCCATCTAAAACACCATCCGCATAAGCTATATAAGCAGACACCGGATTGAATATAATTTGGGACCTAAAAGTCCCCCAGCGCTTCGCACCGACTGGCTATTTTTTACTGGAAAAACTATTTCCACTCTCTGGCCAGCCGTAACCGGCCAGACTCTCAAAAATAATCTCTCACACCACGGCCCTGAAGCCGTAACCACAGAATCATTCACAAGTGCTTCTTGAGTATAAAATAACCCTTGGACTTTTCAAAGTGTCCAAGGGTCAAAGGGTCAAAACGACCTTATTATTTTTTTATTGTTCAAAAGTTCAAGAGACGGCCAGTTGCGGGAGGAGGAAACGGCGACCGTCCACATAAGGCCAAAGGTAGTCATCCGTCAGCGAAAAGACACCCCGAGAGAGAGCGCCAGCCGACGAGTCGAGGCGAACGAAAGCCACGAAGGGCACGCCCGCGGCAAGAACTAGCAAGTGTGTCCAATATTCTGAACTAAATATATCCTGATTAGTTTGTTTTTTAACAATGTCGGCAAGATTTTTTAATTTTATATCTAATTCAGAATAAAAGTTTGGAGCATTCCGGTTAGGTAAATCAGGGAAAATTACAAACTTGTTGTAACTCTTTGGCTTGTTTGGATTCACGCCAAAAATATTAGCATAATTTCCGTCCGCAATTTGTCGATAACAATCAATAACCATGCCATCGAAGTTAAAGGCCTGTTCAAGTCTCAAATACTGATGAGCCGCTGTATTTGCGGGTGATTGAGATGAGTTGTAAAAAATGCCTAAAAAGAAACCGAGCGCGAAAAGTAAGATTCCCGCTAAAATTGCGCCTGTTATTAGTTCCATTCTTTATAACCTCCTATTGATGAATATTTGTACAAAAAGAGCTTAAAATGTTGATTTAATTGAATTATAGCATTTTAACAAAAATATGTCAATAGTAAAATGCCTAATGAATTTAGGGGTTATATTGTCTGTCTGGAGCCCGAATCAAGTTCGGGATGACGCGACAGGATAGAGATTGCTTCGTCGCTTCGCTCCTCGCAATGACAATACCAAAGAAGGCGGCGCTAATGCGCCCGCCTTATCTAATAAGCCTGGATCCCGGGTCAAGCCCGGGATGACGGGAGAGAGTGGATTAATGGTCTTTTTCGCCAGTTTTTTTGTAACCGGAACCGGCTGGGATCAATCGGCCGATGATAACGTTTTCCTTCAACCCTCGCAAATGATCAATTCTGCCGGTCGTGGCGGCGTCAATTAAAACCTTGGCGGTTTCGCGGAAGGACGCGGCCGACAAAAAGCTCTCTGTCGCCAAACTGGCCTTGGTAATGCCCAATAATAATTTATCCGTCATCGCTTGTTCTCCGCCTTCTTTTTTCACTTTGACATTGGCTTCTATAACCTGCGCGCTTGTGACAACATCGCCCAAAAGCAATAATGTGTCGCCCGAATCAACCACCACTTCACGCGAGAACATTTGGCGCGTGATCACTTCCACATGCTTGTCCGCCAAAACTTCGCCCGCTTGCTGGTAATAAATGGTTTTGATTTCAGAAATAACATATTTTTGCACCGCTTCTTTGCCGCTGATGCGATACAAATCATGCAAATCCACATTGCCTTCGGTTAAGCGCTGGCCTTGTTCCACTTTGTCGCCGTCAGATACAAACACCGCGAATCCCAGCGGCACCGGCAAATCCACGGCTTGTTGCATTTCATATTCCAAAATCGGCCCGTGTGCCGTGTCTTTAAATTTGCCCGTGACTGAAGAAATAATTTTTTTCTTGCCCAACATGCCAATGACATCGCCGCTTTCAACTTTGTCGCCGTCTTTAACAGCCCAAACCGCCTTCTTGCTGGAAGTTAAGGGCACGGTCGCCAGACCTTGCGCGGTCAATCTGACAATTTGCTGTTTAGCTTGTTTAATAAGGTCAACCTGGCCGGAGAACGGCGCCAACAAAGCTGGATGCTTGACCACGCGCGCTTCAAAAATTTCTTCCACTCTGGGCAAGCCTTGCGTAATATCCACGGCTGACGCCACCCCGCCCGTATGGAAAGTTCTCAAGGTCAGCTGGGTGCCGGGTTCGCCAATGGATTGCGCGGCAATAATGCCAATAGCCGTGCCGTCGGCTACTAATTTATTGTAACTTAAATCATAGCCATAACATTTTTTGCACAAGCCGCGAATGCATTTGCAAGTCAACGCCGACCGCATCCTCGCCTCCATTATTTCCACCTTGTCATTTTTTAGAGCGTCTCTAATTTCTTCAGTCACCAAAGTGTCTTTTTCAATAACCACCAAGCCATTTTTATCTTTGACATCCGCGGCCGTAACGCGGCTCCACAAATGGTCAACCAAGGACTGGCCCGTGGGCGGCAAGTCCTTGTCTATAATCAATAAGCCCTCTTTATCTCCGCAATCGTCTTCCGTGATCACTAAGTCCTGCGAGACATCAACCAAACGGCGCGTCAAATAACCGGCGTCCGCGGTTTTTAAAGCCGTGTCAGACAAGGCCTTTCTGGTGCCGTGCGTGGAAATAAAATATTCCAACATACTCAAGCCGTCTTGGAACGAGGCCTTAACCGGTAGCTCCATTTCTATGCCGGAACTGGACGCGACCAAGCCCTTGGTCCCGACCACCTGCGTCATTTGTTCCCAACTGCCTCGCGCGCCGGATTCCACCATGGCTTTGACCGAACTTTTTTCATCAAACGACTCTTTGACTAATTTCGTCACATTATTTTTAACCTCATGCCAAGTATCCACAATCTTGCGGTGCCGCTCTTCGGCCGTAAAAAATCCGTCTTGGAAATATTCTTCAATTTTTTGCACGCGCTCGTCGGCCGCGGCAAATAATTTTCCTTTGACGGCCGCTAAATCCGGCAAATCGGAAATTGACCAAGAAGTGCCGGAGCGAGTCAGATATTTAAAAGTGATGTTTTTAATATTGTCCAAAAATAAAACGGCGCGCTCCGAATCTAAACAGCGCATAGCGAGATTGATAATTTCTTTAAGCGCGCTTTTTTTCATCACTTTATTTAAGTAACCCAATTCAACGGGAATAATCGTGTTAAAAATAACTCGGCCGACCGAAGTGATGATTCTCTCGCCCGACTCCAGCCTGACAGCGATCGGCTGTTGAATTTTAATCAGCCCGCAATCATAAGCCAGCATGGCGTCTTCTTTGGAAGCGAATTTTTTTAATTCTTTTTCCGTCAACGGTTCGAGCGACAAATAAGTTAAATAATACGCGCCCAAAACCATATCTTGGTTCGGCATAGTTACTGGTTCGCCCGAAGCCGGCTTTAATAAGTTGGCGTCCGCCCTCATAATAGTCGCCGCTTCATGCCGAGATTCAGCCGTTAAAGGCACATGCACGGCCATTTGGTCGCCGTCAAAGTCCGCGTTAAAAGCGGTGCAGACCAAAGGGTGAATTTGAATGGCCTTGCCTTCGATTAACACCGGCTGAAAGGCCTGAATACCCAAACGATGCAAAGTCGGCGCGCGATTTAGCAAGACATGATTATTTTTGGTCACCTCGTCTAAAATATCAAAAACCTCGTCGCGACCAGAGTCAATAATGCGGTTGGCTGAACGGACATTGTGCGCCAGTTCGCGTTTAATTAATTCGGAAATGACAAACGGCCGAAAAAGTTCCAGTGCCATAGTTTTAGGCAAACCGCACTGATGCAAGCGCAAAGTCGGACCGACCACGATGACGGAACGGCCGGAATAATCCACCCGTTTGCCGAGCAAGTTTTGACGGAAACGGCCTTGCTTGCCTTTCAGCATATCGGCCAAGGATTTGAGTTGCCGGCCCGTGCCTGTGGCGGCGGTCGTTTTGCCGGTGCGAGCGGAATTGTCAATCAGCGCGTCCACTGCTTCTTGCAACATTCTTTTTTCGTTGCGGCAAATAATTTCCGGCGCGTTTAATTCTTGGAGTCGCTTGAGTCGATTATTGCGGTTAATAATCCGACGATACAAATCATTTAAATCAGAAGTGGCAAAACGGCCGCCGTCAAGCGGCACCATCGGACGCAGAGCCGGCGGAATCACCGGCAAAACAGTCAACACCAGCCACTCCGGCTTAATGCCTTGCGCTTTAATTGATTTTAAAAGTTTCAAGCGCTTGGATAAACGGCGCGTAGTCGCGACTGATTCAGAATCATTGAGCTGTTCCGACAAGACTTCAATAGTTTTTTCATCTTCCCTTTTAAGCAACTCATGAATTGCTTCCGCGCCCATATTGGCTTCAAAAACATGGCCGTATTTGTAGGATAAATCCTGATACATTTCTTCCGTCAAGAGCATTTTCGGACGCAACATCGCCAATTCTTGTTCGGCCGCTTCTTTGGCGCGCAATAATTTATCTAGATTTTCTTGATGGCGCGCCTGCGCTTTTTCCATAATGGCCGGATTACTCATCGCCTCGGCTTGATTCAACTGATTATCCAAATCCGCTTTAATCTGTTTTAATTTTTGTTCAAATTCCACGGCCACTTGCTCCAGCGAAGAATCGCGCAATTCTTCATTCACGGCCGTCACCACGAACTGCGCGAAGTAGACGATTTTTTCCAAATTTTGCACGGTCATATCCAACATCAAACCCAATTTTGAAGGCACGCCGCGCAAAAACCAAATGTGGGCAATCGGCGCGGCCAATTCAATATGGCCAAACCGTTCGCGCCTGACGGCCGAACGGGTCACTTCCACGCCGCACTTATCGCAAATAATGCCTTTATAGCGAATGCGGCGATATTTGCCGCAATAACATTCAAAATCCTTTTCTGGGCCAAAAATCCGTTCGCAAAACAAGCCGTCCTTTTCCGCTTTTTGCGTGCGGTAATTAATAGTTTCCGGCTTGATGACTTCGCCGTGCGACCAGGCGCGAATCACTTCTGGCGAAGCCACCTTTAATTGAATGGCGCGAAAATCATTTAATTGGGGCTGATCGAAAAATAAAGACATAAAAATTAGGTTATAGGGGTTAGGGGTTAACAGAAAAGAGATGCCAGAAACGAGATGCGAGGAAGCTATTCTAAATTCCAAATTCTAAATTCCAAATTCTAACTCGAAGAAGTTTCTTCTTCCACTTTATACGGTTCAATGAGTTTGACATCCAGCCCCAGGCCTTTCATTTCGCGCACCAAGACATTAAACGATTCCGGCACGGTTACGGTCTTGATGGGTTCGCCTTTAATAATGCTTTCATAGGCCTTGGACCGGCCAATAACATCGTCCGATTTAATCGTTAATAATTCTTGCAAAACATGCGCGGCGCCATAGGCCTCCACGGCCCAAACTTCCATTTCGCCAAACCGTTGCCCGCCGGATTGCGCCCGCCCGCCCAAAGGTTGCTGGGTAACCAAGCTATACGGGCCGATAGAGCGCTGATGAACCTTGTCTTCCACCAAGTGATTAAGCTTCAACATATAAATATACCCGACAGTGGCAGGTCGTTCAAAGGCCTCGCCTGTTTTGCCTGACTTCAAAACAACTTGGCCGCTCCCCTCAAAACCGGCTTTTTTTAATTCGGCCTGAATGTTCGCGATTTTAGCGCCGTCAAAAACTGGCGTGGCCGCTTTGTAGCCCAAGGCCGCGGCCGCCAAGCCCAAATGCGTTTCCAAAATTTGTCCCAAATTCATACGGCTGGTGACGCCCAAAGGATTCAAAATAATATCCACGGGCGTGCCATCGGCCAAATGCGGCATATCTTCCACCGGCACGATGCGGGAAATCACGCCCTTGTTGCCATGGCGGCCGGCCATTTTGTCGCCGACTTGAATTTTTCTTAAATGCGCGACCGAAACCTGCACGGTTTTAATAATGCCGGATTGCAATTTGTCGCCTTGCTGGCGCGAAAAAATTTTAATGTCCACGATTTTGCCGTGCTCGCCGTGTTCCAGATATTTTGACGAATCGCGAATGTCTTTGGCTTTCTCGCCGAAAATCGCGCGCAATAATCTTTCTTCGGCCGTCATATCAACTTCGCCTTTCGGCGTAATTTTGCCGACTAAAATATCGCCCGACTTAACTTCCGCGCCCAAACGAATAATGCCGTCTTCATCCAGGTTCGCTAATTTTTCTTCGCTGACATTGGGAATGTCCCGCGTTAAAATTTCCGGACCCAGTTTGGTGTCCCTGACATCCACGGCATAATTTTCAATGTGAATGGAAGTGTAGCGGTCGGAATGAACCACTCGTTCGGATAAAATAATAGCGTCTTCATAATTGAAGCCCTCCCAAGGCACGAAGGCCACCAGCAAATTTTGCCCCAGCGCCAATTCGCCGCCCTCCGTGGCTGGCCCGTCGGCTAATAAAGCGCCCGCTGTCACTTTTTCGCCAATATCTATAACCGGCTTTTGATTGATAGAAGTGCCGGCGTTGGATTGCATAAATTTATTTAAAATATAAGTGTCAACTTCGCCCTGGTCGGTCTTAATTTCAATGACGCTAGCGTCCAGCTTGGACACCGCGCCCGCCCGCTTGGCTAAAATAATGTGGCCAGAATCGCGCGCGATATACTTTTCCATCCCCGTGCCCACAATCGGCGCTTGCGGCTTGACGCAAGACACGGCTTGCCTCTGCATATTAGTGCCCATCAAAGCCCGCGCCGAATCGTCATGTTCCAAAAAAGGAATAATGGCCGTGGAAACCGAGACAATTTGTTGCGGCGAAATATCAATGTAGTCAATTTCCGAAATATCTAAAATCGTCGGCTGGCCGAATTTTCTCGCTTCCACTCTTTGGTTGATAAAATAACCATTGATATCAACCGGCGCGGTCGCGGGCGCGCAACCCGCCCGTTCCGAGGTAAAGCCGTCTAAATAAACAATGTCCGCTTTAACGCGCGGACGCACCGGAATTTCTTTGAGGTCTTTTTGGTTCAGCAAATGTTTTAATTCTTTGGCCGGCTGGCAGGCCGCCAACATCAGTCAATAAAATTTCGCCCTGGCCGCTCACGCCGTCATTTTTAACGGCTTGAATCACCTGATACATCGGTGTTTCAATAAAACCATAGTCATTGATGCGCGCATAGGACGCCAAGTGCGAAATCAAACCGATGTTCGGGCCTTCCGAAGTGGCGGTCGGACAAATGCGGCCGTAATGCGTGTGATGCACATCGCGCACTTCAAAACTGGCGTGTTCGCGCATTAGGCCGCCCGGACCAATGGCCGACAAACGGCGCTTATGCTCGGTTTCGGCTAAAGGATTGGTCTGGTCCATATATTGCGACAATTGATGCCCCAAGAAAAATTCTTTGATGGAGCCAATCAAGGGTCGGACATTAATTAATTGATTTGGCGTCAAGGTTTCAATGTCCATCGTGGACATTCTATCTTTAACAATTCTTTCCAGACGGGAAAAACCAATGCGCATTTTTTGCTGTAGCAACTCGCCCACGCCCCGGACGCGACGATTGCCCAAATGGTCAATGTCGTCCACTAAATCTTGCGTAACATTCAATCTGACCACTTCTCTGATAATGGCCGTCAAATCTTCGGGTCGCAAAACCATGGTCTCGCGAGAGATCGGCACCTCCATTTGTAAGCGCTGATTTAATTTATAACGGCCGACTTTGCCAAAATCATAACGGGAAGGCGAAAAAAACATAGAAAAAATAAGGGCCTTGGCGTTTTCCGCCGTGGCCATATCGCCCGGTCGAATTCGTTTGTAAATTTCTTGCAAAGCCGAAGCCTGATCCATAGATGGGTCTTTGGCTAAAGTGGCTTCCACAAAATCATAGTCCGGATGTTTCGGTAAAGCCATGAACAGGCCACGGATTTCATCATCCGTGGCAAAACCGATCGCTCTTAATAAAGTGGTGATGGGAAATTTGCGCTTGCGGTCAATCTTGCCGTACATCACATTTAACATATCTGTTTCAATTTCCAGCCACGCGCCCCGATTGGGTATAACTTTAGCGCCATACAAACGGCGGTCGCGCGACTGCTCGGCCGTAAAAAAAGCGCCGGCCGAACGAATCAACTGGGACACAACCACCCGTTCATTGCCATTGATCATAAAAGTCCCGCGGTCGGTCATTAACGGCAAATCGCCCAGATAAACTTCTTGCTGGCGCTGTTCGCCGGTACGCTGATTAATCAAAGTGCAATTCACGCGCAAAGCCGCTTCATACGATAGATTGCGCGCTCGCGCCGTCCGTTCGTCAAATTTCGGCGCGTCAATGTAATAATCGCCAAAATAAAGTTTCAAATCGCGGCCGATAAAATCAGTCAGGGGCGAAAATTCCGCGAACAAATCTTTCAGACCTTGTTCAAAAAACCATTTGTAAGAGCTAATTTGAATATCAATCAAATTAGACCATGGCGGCACCGGCTTAAGCGAGCCAAAATATTTGCGTGGAATGTTGGCAGAATGATTTAACATAGGCATCAACGACTGGCGACTGCGTGGCCAAATGGCAAAATTACACAAAAGAACGACGCGACAGATACACAAAAAATCCCTCCCTGCAATCGCGCACAGGGAGTGGGCATAAACTAAATTTTAGAAAAGGGGAGTATAAAAGCTCACAGAGCTGGGCTAGCAAAGAAAAATATGCTAGATAAATCAGGATGGGTAAATATTATTATCTGTCAAATCGGCAAACTTGTCAAGAACTGACAAATTTCCTCCACTATCTCTTTGTAAAAAGACCAATAAATAAAGGGGTTTGCGCGTATTTGAGCAATTTATTTGGACAGCAAAAATAAACCGGCAAAAAAGATATGCACAATCAATTTGGGGCTGAATTTAGAATTTGGAATTTAGAATTTGGAAGAAATACAGATCATTTTAAGAGAAAATAAGAATAGTCAACAAATAATAAAATCTATCAAAAAATAATAATGAATAAAATAAATATTTTAAATAGATTATTTATGAAATTATCTGAATTCCAAATTCTAAATTCCAAATTCTACTTCTTTCACTTATACACAGTTATCC
>Ga0209211_10010054_pt1 | contig 12432 bp, 10 predicted proteins | sample RifGroA2_FD_183992 | JGI IMG/M metagenome (GOLD analysis project Ga0209211, IMG submission 183992) | Groundwater microbial communities from Rifle, Colorado, USA - Groundwater A2 (SPAdes) (version 2) | ecosystem: Environmental > Aquatic > Deep subsurface > Groundwater | place: Rifle, Colorado... | reverse complement strand
AGAATAACCGTCAGGGCGCCGGCGGCAATAGCAATAAACGCTTTTGTTTCTGGATTATATTTATTATTATCTACCCCGAAGACACGTAACCACACATGAAAACATAGAAATGATTAATGAATTTAGTATAGCACAAAAAACAAAGTTTGGCCATACTTTTTAACATGTTTTTAACAGACACGGTATTTGCCTCTGCCGAACAATTACTGATGACTGGTAAAATATCTATTTCCAGCCCATTTTTTGATTAGAAGATGCAGCAAAAAATGAACCTCCGTATGATAAGACCGCAAAAAATAATCACATCTAACCACGCCCTACCACCTTCTTGCGCAATTGCGATAAAAGGTGGTACCTTACTAAGACGACACATTACTTATAAAATTTTTTAACCCACCACCTTCCTTCGCCAGAATGCCGCTTTTCACCCGAACATTATATTCCATCATTTAATTTCAATCATTCAATCAACCACACCAACTACCACCTTCTTGCGCAATTGCGACAAAAGGTGGTAATATTGCCAAGAGGATATATTACCAATAAAAGGATACATAAATTATAGAGTCTTTAACCATCGTAAATAACTGTGATACCTAAGTTTAACTACTAAGCTGATACACTATGATGGCACACAACAAGAATTCACATGTTGGCCAGCAAAACATTAGACAAGACATTGGAAAAGTTATCCTCACAGTCTTGAGCGTTGCCGGTGTATTAGCGATTGCGCTAGTCGCGCCAAATGCTCTGCAAGTCCTTATACCGCGAAAGGGGCGACAGGGCCAACGGGTTTCTGCGTGGGAAATTGAGCGCGCACTAAAGCGCCTATTGAATGGTGGGTACGCTGAAAAGCAACTGCATCAGGGCAACACATTCGTACGTATCACAACGAAGGGTAATTATAAACTTAACAAATTAAAGCTCCGGGACGCACACATTAAAACTCCCGCCAAATGGGACAGGAAGTGGCGACTCGTATTTTTTGATATCCCCCACACCAAAGGATCGCAACGAGACATTATACGTAGAAAACTGAAGGAACTTGGTTTTTTGCAGGTTCAAAAAAGTGTCTACCTGCATCCATATGAATGCTATGATATTATTCAAAACATGCAAAATTTTTATCAAATCAAATCATACTTTCACTATGCTGTGGTGGAAAAAATTGAAGGTGGTCATAAATACTTGAGTCACTTCAAGCTCAAAAAACCGGCGTGACAAGGATGAGCACGGGATTATTTGCAAAAATATAATAATTACGAAACTGTAGCTGGTCGTAAATCAAGCACGTAGTAAACATATTTTATCACCTTTTGTCGCAATTGCGACAAAAGGTGATAAAAATTAAGGGTGATGAGGAATTATTTATAGATGCCTACGTCCGATTTGATGAAGAATTTTAACGAAGCGATTACGGTCACTATGCTCGCGCTATAGACTTATAGTTAGTATTTATTTCTAAATCAAAGGTTGCCAAAACCAAGAATATATTAACTGCCCATAGACCATCGCAATAAAGGTCCCCATAGTCAAAAAAGTACCCATGGGCAATTTACTGCCAAATTTCTTTTGCCCGGTGGCAAGTAAGAAAACGGCGATAATACCGCCAATCATATAAGCAATAAAAAGAGCGGCAAGAGCTCCCTTCGTGCCAAGTATGGCACCGAGAAGCAGACCTAAACGAATATCTCCGGCGCCGACCCAACGGCCTTGAGAAACAAACCATAATAAAAAGTACAGTCCCCCGCCAATAGCCATACCCAGCAGTAGAGAGGCAAAAGGTATGCCCAAAAAAATATTGGCGAGGAGAGCAAAAATAATAAGCGGAATTGAAACTTCATCGGGCACAATATACCAGCGAAAATCTAAAATAAAAAGAGCGATGAGGCCGGAGGTGAAAATGAGATCGCGAAGTAATGTTGAGTAGGTAGTGGGTAGTATGTAGTATGTAGCGGGTTCAAAATGACGGGCCGCAACTAAAATAAACATAAAAGCGGTGGCGAGCTCTACGAGCGGATACTGCCAAGAAATTGGCGTGCGGCAGTAGCGGCATTTGCCCTTGAGCCACAAAAAACTAATGACCGGAATCAAATCTTTGACTGCTAGCACATGCCGACAGTGTGGACAATATGAACGCTGGACTTTGAGCGACTCTTCGTTTGCCAGCCGGATAGTCAGCATATTCAAAAAACTGCCGACATTCAACCCTACGAAACCCGTGGAAATATAAATTAAAAATAGCATGGGCTTAGAATTATCATTGAGCGAACCATGTTTATCAGTGTAGCGACCTTAACTCTCTTAGTCAAAAGTTCTTAGTCAGAACTTGACTGCAAACTTACAACAATCAATTAGCACGCGAGGCAACCCTATGTATCATTGTACTAGTACGGTGATACATAGCCCAAGCCCCATAATCAAATGGCCTAGCCCGTTGGGCGCATATTATGTTGGACTAAAATTTCCGCAAGCCGGTTTTGTAGAGAAAAATATTGTATAAAATTTCCGAGCCGTATTTGATTGATGGCCAAAGGCCAATTTGCGACGATTCTGGAAAATAACGGGTGGTAATGGGGATTTCTTTAATCTTAATTCCACGAGCGGCAAGTTGAATAATAATTTGCGTATCAAATACAAAATCATCGGAATTCATCTCAATATCAATTTGTTCAAAAACGCGGCGATCATAAGCGCGAAAACCGGAATGAAATTCCGTAAGATTAGTGCCCAGAAAAAAATTACCTATTTTAGTAAGCACGATATTAAAAAAGAATTTCCAGCGCGGCATACCGCCAGCTAAGGCATCTGAACGGTTAATCATTCGGGAGCCAAAAACCGCCCAGTAACCGTCATCAACCATGGTTTTAATCATTTCTGGAATAAATTTAGGGTCATATTGATGGTCCGGGTGCACCATCACCATAATATCCGCTCCCCTTTCCAGCGCGGTCTTATAGCATGTTTTCTGGTTGCCGCCATAACCGCGATTTTTTTTGTGCACGACGACATGCACCGGTAATGTTTTTGCTACCTCCACAGTATCGTCGCGACTGGCATCATCAACCAATATCACCTCATCAATCATCTCGTGCGGTAAATCATTATAGGTTTTCATCAAAGTTTTACCCGCATTATACGCGGGCATCACCACAATTATTTTTTTATTATGATATGGCATCAATTTTAATTAGCTAATGCGCTATTTATAAAGATTGCTGTGCGTGTCTATAATCACAAATAAACAAACGTCATCTGAAATCATTTTGTAAATTACCCGAAGATCGCCGGCGATGCCGATGCTTCTGTACCCATGATAGCGCCCGTGAAGTTGATGATTCTTAAGTATTGAGTTGAATGGATCCTCTAGAAAAATGTTTCGACGTTCCTTAAATTTTTCCATTTGGGCTGGCCGCAACTTCTTATACGCCTTGATGAAGTCCTTATGCAGGACAATGTTCATACTTCATCAAGGTAATCATCCATTGCCTTCGCAGACGCAAATTTCGGCGAGATATTGCGCCCGGTCTTGATATCGGCCTCAACCCGACCGAGAATTGCCTCAAGCGCTGGCGTCATGCGCGGCGCCGCCGAGAGATAAACCTGACGACCGCGAATAAACTCCTTAAGGTAGGCATTAATCACAGTGCTCAAGGGCAAGCCCAATTCACGAGCGACCTCCTGCGCCTGCTGTTTTACCGCCTTGTCGGCTTTAATATTGATGACGGTCTTCATATGAAGTTCCAAAATTATTATCATTCGACGGAATCCGCCGAAGCTTCCATCCTCACCGAAGAGAGCCGAGGATGTTGCTCATAGCCGATGCATACTTCATCCTCATGTATTTCTGGCGAAGGTGAATAACCAAAGTATATACAACGGTTATTTATATGTCAATAGCCACAAGCGGTCGTTGTGGGTTTTCACCAGAGTTTACCCCGTTACAAGAAAGCCACAGGGTAAAAGCTGTGTATGAACCCAATCTGGCAAACCCGAGGATAAACGCATAAGTGAAGCTCCTCGACTTTATGGTCAAGGCCTCCACAGAGATTGGGGGAGCGCCTGCCTGCCGGCAAGGCAGGAAACCCCGCACCGTCCCGCACCATCCGTCCATGGCGGATCGGTGCGGGACTGGTGCGTTGGGTATGAATCTTGTGGTCATCTTGTAACGGGGTTTTTTCCGCATTATAGGCGGGCATCACCACAATTATTTTTTTATTGTGATATGGCATTGCTGTGAAGTGACTTATTGATTGATTTGCTACCCAATAAATCTAAAATTAACAGTACCATCACTACAGTCAGTGCCAATATGGCAAAAATTACAGACGCTGTCCAAAAAGTTGGTGTATATATAAACGTCACAATGTGTTTGCCCTTAGGCACGAATACTCCGCGAAAAGCTATATTAGCTGGATAGATTTTTTGCTCTTTACCATCAACATAGGCTCTCCATCCGGGATAATATGAATCTGTTAGAACTAATAACCCATCGTATTGACTGTCGGTTGCTATTTTAACTTTCTCGTTCTGATATTCTGTGATGTTGGCCGCACTTATTAAATCACCAGAAGCATCAACTTTGTTTAATAAATCAGCTGGCATTTGTTTGTCTTCTAATATCGCTGTTTTATCTTCATTAAATTGCGATGCCGTAAATGTTGACAGTGCTTCTTCGGGACTTCTCACGAGCTGAATGTTGTAAGCAATGAATGCGCGCGGCAAGACAGATTTATTTTCATAAATATTTACTGAATCGTCAGAATAAACCAAAGAGAGGTCCGAGCGTTGTCGTAATTCAATATTTTCTAGATCATTTTTTGATTGAACAAAATATTTAACACCCATTAATCTAAAGGCATCACCTGCAAAAAAGGCATAATACCATCGCTGATCTGCAACAACTAAATTATTTTCAATACCACGTATGTGTTTTTGCAATATCTGGTATCGCCCAGGAGCCAGTGGATCATAGCCACGGATATCTTGTAAATGCCATATAGTGCTACTATTTGGAATAACAGCAGTAGTGGGATAGTATTTATACTTAAAACTTGTAAAACGATATAAGCCAGCATGATCTTGAAGAAATTCTAAAGCATTGGTCTTTGGATAAACCAACTCCCGCGATGAGCGTGGATGCAGAATCATAGCATAATAAAATAGCGGAGCAATAACGGCCATGAACAATCCAGCTTTTATATAGAAAGTATTAAACTTACTGTGGAAAATGCCAATGATTACAGTGCATATAAATAAGAGTGCAACAAAAAAAATCCAAAGAATATCACGCATGAGCACTTCCGTGAATACTATATATCCCCATAACGCTGGCAGTATTAAAGTAACAAGAATGCTCAAGTATGCAAGAATAGTGGCTGGAGGAATTGGAATGTTATTACTATAAAATGGTCTGCTAAGTGGCTGATGGTGTTTAATATTTGATAGATATTTTTTAACTTCTTCCATCATAACATCTGCTCCAATGGCGGCTAGGATTGCTAAAGAAAAAACGAAAACGAAACGAATGCGTTCAAGTTTTATTTTACTAAACGGAAATACGTATCCAATGAAGCCAATGAAAGAAAAATTAACAATTATTAGTAGACAAAATACTGCCACTAAAAACCAAAAAGTGCGATACTTGGAAAATTTCCTTTTGCTAAATAATACTGCCACTATAGCCAACGCAGTAGCAGAGGCTCCTATAAAACCAGCTCTTTCATTATTATTGAGTATAATTTGACTCCTAACACCAACCATAGAATTTGATACTGGATTACCAAAAAAATCGGGGTACAAAAGTACCAAAAAATTAGCCAAACCAGATCGACGATCTTTCGCATTATGCTTCTCCGGTATCTCGGCAACATTTACGGTCTCTGTGCTTAACGATAGATAAGGATCGCGGCCCTGTTCCAATGCCTCGCTCTGCACAATATATTCAACTGTAGGAATTACCTGCGGAGCCGCCATGGATAATCCCAAAATAATCATTATAATCACCGATGATACTAGGCGAAAATAATAGTGAGCCCGTTCCTTGATAACACTTGGTGATTGAAAATAGGCCAGAAATAATGTGAAGATTGCTATTATACAAAAAATTAATAACGACATTTGTGGTTGTCCTGAGTAAAACTGCGCCGCTACGCCAATGGCTCCAATAACGATCCAGCGCACTCGTCGTGACGTTGAAATATTATTTATATTCCAGAGAATAAATGGTAACCACAAGAAGGCGCTAGAAAGAGGATACCCCAACCACGCTGTCATTGGGCCGGATAAAACGAATATTACAGAACCAATCAGTGCGCCAAATGTTTCTACAGAAAATGCGCGTAAAAACAGATACATGAAAAATCCGCCAAATATGATCACAAACAATAACGAACTTTCGAATATCTCTTGCGCATCTAGACGGGAAAAATACCCGATTATTTTGGTGAAATCAAAAACTGAAGATTGGCCGTTTGCAATGAATGGAGCCCCATTCATTGTATAGGGGTTCCACATTGGCAACTGCCCAGAGTCAATACGTTCCTTCGTAAATACAATACTTGGATATACATATTGCGTTAAATCAGACAATAAACTATTTCCGCTTACCTGTTCCTGGAGCTCGTTGCCTTTATATATTGAATCAAGACCAATAATGACGTTCGTTGGCAATATTGTTTTTTTGTTAAGTATAGACGGCAACAAGAATACGTTACCGATTAAAATGAAAACTAATAATGCTATGAAGAATTCATTTTTTACTGATTCCACTAAACGTAAATGCAAGGTATATGCTTTTTTAAAATTAATTCCCATACTATATACTCAATTATATCGTCCTTGATTATTTATTAAAGGCATTATTGATCATCAGCCAAGTACCGAGTCTCGACGTATGAGTTTTGCTTAATCTCTTTTACTAGCATAAATGACGATAGATGTCCCAAACGGCAAATTAATTCCCAGTCGAAACATTAAACCTTCGATACATAATAACCACATGAAAAATGAGTTCATAAATTCAGGTACGACCACATAAGATGAAGTTTGTTCCATTTTGCTCGTTCTGGTTACGAGTCGATACAAAGCAATAATGGGAAAAAGTATACTTATGGCATAACTTTGAAACTCAATATAGAATCCAGCGTCTATTACTTTTTTAATGATCTTATTCTTTACATAACGTCTTATATGCCCCAATGCTTCATCGTGTCCGCTCCAAAGCCACTGATATGCAGGAACTGTTAATAAGAAACCACCGTTCGGTTTCAATACCCTATATGCCTCTTCTAGCGCAGAATAATCGTCTTCTATGTGTTCAAGGACATCAAGCATAACTACGCAATTAAATTTCTGATCTGTAAATGGTAGGTCAATAGCTGACGCTACCACCGTCTCGGTGTGGCCTTTTTGTTGTGCGAATTCTAATGCTTGCTTAGAATTGTCCACTCCAACAACTTTTCCAAAATCTCTTAGGGTATTAAAGTTACCACCCGTACCACAACCAATATCAAGTATAAGTTGATTGCCATTTGTTGATAAGTATTTTTTTAGTATGGTTTTGACAATATATCTTCTTCCTATATGCCACCAATATCTATGCTCTAGTTCATGTATTGTTTGATACTCTTGATCATTCATAATAATCAATGCTTTGATCAATCATATTTTGAATATAACTGTCGCCAATAGTAACCAACAGTAAAGCATATTGACAAACAAGCAACGACTGCCGTGAAAATCAAAAAAATACACTTGAATAAAAATTATAGTGAGTACCCATTCCTATGCATGACGTTGTGGCACTCAGTAAACATAGCTCTCAAGGTATAGTTTATTGGGGCCATCCTTAATTATGCTGGACAACGGCTATTTATTTTCAACTTTCTTCTCGTATAATTCTAACGGCAAAAGTTTATGGATTGAAGAAAACTCTTTGTTCCAACCTCGTTCTTTTGCCCAATTTTCCATCCAAGTGGGCCAGATGAAAAAGGTCAACCAGATACGTTTAGCCTTGTTGAATTTAACTAGATTATCCATTCGCGAGAAAAATTCCTGCTGTGTTGGCTGGCCAAGATGAAAATGAAATTCAGTTTCAGCCAAACCCATCGTATCCCGACTATTCATAAAATCAATACCGTAATAGTTTGTAGGATAAAAACCGATAGTTGATAGTTCGGGACGCAAATAATAATTTAAGTCGGTGCGCAAAATATTGTACCCCGAAACAACTATATCGCCCTTGTTATAATTATCATTTATAAAGGAAGCGATGCCCTCTAAGCGGTACTGCACATCCCAAAGAGAATCGTCACCTATAACATTTACTGTAAAGGTCAATAAACTGGTTAAGAATAAAGAAATAAATAATAACTGCAGTTTCAAAGAAAATTGATCAATAATGACGGCTATGAATAAAGCCACCATGATTGAAACAATAATTATGTGCTGTTGAGGAATTGGTGTATAAGGAATAGAAACCGGAGAAAAAAGATACATTGTCATCGGCACTATAATCATCCATGACAAAAAAGTGATGGCACTAGCATGCCCTTTAAACAACTGGCGGATCTGCTCATTTTTAACCCAAAAAAGGTATGCCACAAAACCTATCAATGCTAGCTTAACCAATAAAATGGAAAAAACTTCTATCCTGCTTACTGGCAAACCCTTAGACGTCCATAATAACTGACCAACGGTGATGCCAAAGAAACTAACATCGCGGAGCGCGAAATGCATAGACTCTGGAAGCGAGAATATTATGTATTTATTAAAGATCAATTTATAAAGAAAAAATTCAAGCCAAGGATAAAATGCTAGGAATATAACAGCATGGACTGACAACCATGTTATAAAACTACGTACTAATGATTCTTTATCGCGCAATAGTGTTTCAATTATCCAAAAAACGGCCACGGGTAATAGAATGAAAATAAAAGAATAGTGAGCATAAAGTCCTAGCACCGAAGAGATTACATAGAGAATAATGGCGACGAAAGAGCGCTCCTGGTTATAACGTACGTAAGCAAATGCGGCGAGAAGACCAAATAAGGAAATCATTGCATAGGGTCTGATAGACTGACTAAAATTGATTTGCATCGGCAAAACGGCCACAATCAAGGCGGCGTATAGACCAACGCGCCGGCCATTAAACATGGTCTGCCCAAATAGGTATGTTACGAATATAGTAATAGTGCCAAGAATCATTGAAGGGGAACGCATGGCTAGAACGCTATCCCCAAAAATACCAGACCAGAAATGCAATAGGATATATGAAAGTGGAGGATAATATTCAATGAGGCGGACATACTGAATGAGATCGCCCAAGTTTGCGTAATGGCGCAAAACTCCTGCGGAAAGAGCTTCATCTCCCCAATATGGCTGATTGCCCAAATTAATGAGCCGAAGAGCAGCTCCAAGGATTAGAATCAACACCAATTGCACCCGCTCGTTAAGCACGGCGACGAATGATCTTTTAAAAATTAATTTAACGTATGAGATAATTGCTGATAATTTAGGATTAACTGTATCCATAACAAATTACTAAAGTTGATAAAGTTGATTTAGAATGTAATGAGTATATAAGAAAATCGCACGCAAGACAAATTTGTAAAATACAAAGCTCAACTTCAAAAGCACCCAAAAGGGTGCTTTTGAAACTCACTCAAATTGCAAGATATCAAATTACTGAATTCCAGCAGGAGTCGCGGTGTGCCCACCTGCGTTCAAAGATCCTGTTACCCCCTCTAGACCAAATGTCATAGTATACGTAGCACCACTAGCATCGCTAACATAGGTATAAGCGGTACCAGCAGTTGGTGTTGGATTAGATGGTACTTGACCCATATATATTGTGCCATAGCAATTCGCCGCACCACCCGCAGTGCTAGTCCCGGATCCTGACCACCCATCATCATCCAGACAACTTGAATTAACCGCAGTCGAAGTATCCCCAAGAACCAAGGCGGCAGTTCCAGCTGCTGTCGATATTGGATACGCATTTTGGTTACGGTTCGCGTAGTAAAGCTCCAGTGCGGTTTGCATCTGCTTAATGTCTGCCACGCGCTTACCGTCTCGTGCTTTTGCCCGAGCATTATTCAAAGCTACCACGGCGAGGGTTGAGAGCAGGGCGATAATACCGATAACAACCAAGAGTTCAATTAAGGTAAAACCTTTTCGCTTTATCATGTTCTCACCCCCTTTCATAATAACGGCATGGAAAATTAGTTATCCACACCCTTAATTTCATAATTATTATTCATAATGATACCATAAATATCACAAAGAGCCTAGAATGCTCCGGACGACAACTGGTATATTGGCTGAATAACGGCGGCAAAGAGAAGACCCACGCCGCCAGCAATAACAATAATCACAAATGGTTCAATAAAGGAAGTTATATTTTGAACGGTATTGTCTATTTCGCGAGTATAAAACTGGCTGATTTTCTCCAAGATGTCATCTAATTTACCGGTCTGCTCGCCAATAGCCATCATCTGCGGCACCATGGGCGGAATAAACGCGCTCTGGGCAAAGACCGTGCTGATGGAGTTACCGCCCTCTACTTCTTTAATTGTTCTCTCAATAAGCTGGCGATAAATGGTGTTGCCAACAACTTCAGAAACAATGGCCAGGGCGCGCGTGACAGTAATACCGCCTATAAGCAAAGTCTGAAATGACCGACAAAACCGCACCAAATACACGCGTTGAAACAATTTGCCAAAAAGAGGAATGCGTAATTTAAGGGCGTCCCAGTGCCACCGACCATAATCTGTTTTGATAAACATTCTAAGGCCGACCACGGCGCCCGCGACAAGAATAATAATAATCCACCACCAGTGAGTAATGATAGCCGATGTTTTCATCAAAATGCGCGTTGCCAGCGGCAACTCTACGCCACCCTGCTGAAGCAGATCAGTCAGCTTAGGAATAACGAAGATAATCATCACGCTACCCACTACTACCATTAAAGACACTACCAGGGCCGGATAAATCATGGCCCCTTGAATCTTTTTAGTAAGATCATAGTCGCGCTCTTTCTGGTTAGCCACATATTCCAGAACTTCGTCCAGTTTACCGGAAGTTTCGCCAGTCTGAATCAAACTGCAATCAAGGTCGCTAAAAATATGAGGATAGCGGCTCATGGACTGCGACAGCTTGGCTCCGCCGTCAATATCCGCGGCCAGCTCTCCGACTGTTCTTTTTAATGTCGCATTGTCCACCTGACCTTCAAGCACGCGCACGGCCTGCACCATCGGCACATTGGCGGAGATAAGCACGGAAAGCTGACGGAAAAGAATGACTATATCGCGTGATTTAACGTGCTCCCAGCCCGTGAGGGAACGCTGCCAAATCGGCTTTTGCGCGGAGGCCAAACTAACTACAGCCAGCCCGTGTTCAATCAAAATATCCGCGGCCGTATTTTCGTCAGCGGCTTCCACCACCCCTTCCACGGGCTCATTATTTTTATTTATTGCGCTGTAGGAGAATTGGGGCATACCATTGTTAGAATATGGAATATGGAATAATGAATATAGGGATTGATTGCTAATTGACGACGATTTTCATAATATAATATAGATTTTTATTCTAAATTCTATATTCAATATTCTTAATTAGGCTCCTCTCTTGAAGAGCGACTGCAAATAATGCGGGTCCACGGCTTCTCTTTGGGCATCATCGGCAGAAATCTCATTGGCTCTGACCGCTTCGGCCAAGGCCTGATCCAGACTGATTAATCCTTCGGCGCGAGAGGTTTGAATTATGTTGACCAGTTGTATCAGTTTTCCATCACGAATGATGGTTTTAATGGAAGGGGTGCCCAAAAGTATTTCACAGATCATGGTTCGCCCGCCTTGCGCCCGCGATAATATGCGCTGAACCACCACGCCACCCAGCACGTCAGCCAGCGTTGAGCGTATTATAGCTTCTTCGGCGGCCGGAAACAAAGAGAGGATATGTTCAATGACTTTAACAGAAGTGGGGTCATCAAACATTGCCAATACTAAGCGACTGCTGGCAAGCTCCATCAGTAAAGAAGCGACATTGGCGCTCGTCACTTCAGCCACCATCACCACGTCAACATCTTCACCCAGAATCTGACGCAGAGCCGCTTCATAAGATTCGGCATCGCGGCCAACTTCTCGCTGTTCCACTAAACTTTTGGCGCTGTCAAAAATAAACTCTATGGGCGACTCCAATGTTAAAATGCGGGCCGCGCGAGTTTGATTAATGGAGTTCAAGAGCGCCGCAATTGTTGAAGATCGCCCCGAGCCATACGGCCCGGTTACCGCCACCAAACCGTGCGGCAGTTTGCTTAACGTCTCCACTATTTTAGGAAGGCGAAGCGACTCAATGGTGGGCAAATTTTGCGGCAGTAGATGAATGGAAAAAGATGGATATCCTTTCTGAAAAAAAACATGATAACGACAT
>Ga0209211_10010053_pt1 | contig 12432 bp, 14 predicted proteins | sample RifGroA2_FD_183992 | JGI IMG/M metagenome (GOLD analysis project Ga0209211, IMG submission 183992) | Groundwater microbial communities from Rifle, Colorado, USA - Groundwater A2 (SPAdes) (version 2) | ecosystem: Environmental > Aquatic > Deep subsurface > Groundwater | place: Rifle, Colorado... | reverse complement strand
TAATGAAAAATAACTTAATAAATATGTGGTTATGATAAAAATTGGTAGGAAAAAAGGTGCCTTATCAAAATTAAAAAACGTGGAAAAAAGCATTAAAGAGCCTAATATTAAAACAGAAATAACCAAACGTAATCGTTTATCGATCTTCACGGCTTTTTTTTCGATGAACTGTCTCAATATTTTAATTTTCAACATAGTATCGCTAACCTAAATTTGTATAAACTCTTTGAATGTCATCTAACTCTTCTAGGGCTTCAATTAAGTCTAAAACTTTTTTTTCTTTATCTTGATCAAGCGTAACAGGAGACGTAGGTAAATAATCAATCTCTGCTAAGTCATATTTTACACCATCCAAATGAGTTTTCAGTAAGCCAAAATTGTTAAAGGGGAAAAAAACAAAGAAATGACTGTCGTCTTCATTGACTTCGAAGGCTTGTAATTTTTCTCCGATCTTAAAAACCAGGTCTTCGTTAACTTCGTCTTTCTTAAAGCTAACAAAGGCACATTTTTTGAATAGATATGACACTGATCCGATCGTGCCAAGCTTACCCGAATTCTTTTCCAACATATTTCTGATCTCTGATGAGGTTCTGTTTGAGCTATCGGTCGTTGATAAAATAAGCAGGAAAATTCCGTATGGACCAAAACCTTCATAGATCACTTCTTTTAACATCATTCTATTGGGTCCAAATCCCCTTTCGATTGCCCGTTTAATATTTTCCTTGGGCATGTTGGAAGACTTGGCTTTATCAATTGCCAAACGAAGCTTAACGTTGTTTTCAGGTTCAATAATTCCCCCACCTTCTATTACAGCTATCGTAATTAAATGCGACATTTTGGCAAAAACGTTTGCTTTTACCATGTCATTGGCCTGTTTTTTTCTTTTTATGTTAGCCCACTTGGAATGTCCTGACATATCTCCCCCCATTATACTTGACAATTGATAATTTTAAAATATACTAGGGTCTACACATATGAAAGATATTTCTAACCTAGAAAAACACGCCATAGATAACGCAATGAATGGCCAATGGATTGAGGCAATAGTTTTTAATGAAAATATCATAAAAATTGACAAAAAAAATATTGAGGCGCACTTGAGGTTGGGATTCGCGTATCTTCAAATAAATAAAATAAAAAAAGCAAAACAATACTATACTCAAGCTTTAAAAATTCAACCAAGTAATAATTTTGTCAAAAAAAACCTTGAAAGAATAAAAATTCTGGAATCTAAAAAATTGACCTATTCAAACAACTCACCTGTTGACCCGCTTCTTTTTGTCGATATTCCAGGTAAAACTAAAACGGTGAGTTTGGTGAATTGTGGTCCAAAAAGCGTTTTGGCAAAATTAACGGTCGGTCAGAAGGTTTTTTTGATCAACAAAAAAAGAAGGGTTGAAATAAGAACGGAAAATAAGGAATATGCCGGTTGTCTACCTGATGATCTTTCAAAACGGCTTGCAATATTTATTAAAAACGGTGGTATTTTTTCTGTTTATATCAAGGAAACTACCTTAAAACACACAGTTGTCCTAATTAAGGAAGAAAAAAAGGGTGCCAAAATGACAAGGTTTATTGCTTTTCCAACAAATTCAAATAGCAATCTTTATCGTTTAGAAAATTCCTCTGGAGAAGAGATAAACGAAGAAGACACAGAAGAGATCAGTTTGCTTGATTTGGAAAAATTGGCAGAAAACCTGAATAACGAAGAAAAAGAGTACCTTCCCTTTGATGCAGAAGAAAAAAATGAGGAGTCGGAAGATTAACTTCGCTTTGCCCGGTAATGAACCACCTTGTTTTTAAAAAAAACTATCTTTCCTCTAATCTTTTTGCCTTGTATAAGGCGATTTATTTCAGAAGGAACGTTAAAGTCTTTCATTGAACGAAAAGCAAGGATTATAGAAATAATAAAAATTAACAATACTGTAACAATAATAGTCATATTATTAGATCAAATATCAAAGATCAAAAACAAGTTTAAAGTTTAAATCTTTGAGTTTTTAACTTAGTTTTGATATTTGCACTTTGATCTTAATTAATGGCCCATTCCTTTTCCAAATTCCCTAACTCCAAAATTATATCAGATACAGTCGTTTCCCCTACCCGCGTTTTGCATTTAAAAAAATCCGCTAGGTGTTGGTAGGTTTTCGTCATAATCGTATTTTTGTTCGATATTAATAAGCAGCTGCTCAGGATTTTATTCTGATTGGACAAATCAACCACCCGAATTCCCTCTCCTTCGATCATCTGACTGATTAATTGAGCAGTTTTATAGCTGTTTGCATATATTATTTGGACGTTAACGTCATGGTTTCTATAGGTTCTTTGGAAAAAACTGCCTTGAATTTTTTTGTAGAAGGAGTTTTGATCAAAAATATCATTATTACTTCCCGACTCAAAAGGTTTGAGATCGATTACTTGGAAGTTTTCTTTGCCGTTGGTTAAAAAGATGTGGAGAAGAAAAAGTCTATCTATCAGATTGGCGTTAGAGTTCGTCAAAAAAATTTCTTTAAAAGTAGGTGTTTGCTTTAAATCGGTATTATCATAATAAATAGCCGTCTTTTTTTGATAAAAATAAAGGTCGACCAAAGATGAGGTCATTGCCGAAAAAGTTTTTTTAACAATCTCTGGTTTTTTTTCTAAACTGGCCAACTTGCCAATCGCTCCAACTTTATATTTGCCATAACCGCCCGGAACTATTACTTTGACCAAATTAGAAAAAAACAAAAGATAACTGATATTTTTTCGGTCCAACGAATAGAAACGCGTCCTTTCCCCATAAAAAACCACGTTAATTTTATCCCTTCCTTTTAAAAACACCGAAGATGAAACTAACTTGAATAAATAATATAACAAACAAATAAGAAGAAAAACAAAAATAATGCTACTTCTTTTTAATATTTGATATTTAATATTTGATATTTTATTACGATATACCATGCTCTATCTTAAGCCTCCTTATTTTATTGACAATGTCTTCTTTGTCTAATTTATGCCAAAGATAGATTTTCTTAATGATTGATAATGAAGCTTCAAATTCGGGCTGAACGACCAAATTTGCCCCAATATCCTTCATTCTAACCTGATCTGACTGACGATGTACACGGCTTATGACAAAAATATCCCTGTTCAACTTTCTGGCATTAAAAACGATCGATTCCTGAGCAGATCTTTCGGGGACAGCCAAGATTATTATTGACGCTTCGTCAACCTGGGCATAGTCAAGGATATCAATGTCGGTTGGGTCACCATAGATGATATTGGCCCCTTTTTTCTTTGCCTTCTCAACTATAAATAAATTATAATCGATCGCCACATAGGGAATATCCGCCATCATTAGCGACCTTCCTATATAACTCCCAATTCTTCCATACCCACAAATAACGACATGGTTTTTCATTGTCAGTTCGTCTAGTAGGGACTTATTCGTATCGATCCTGTAGTTGATGAAATCTTCCAAAAAAGGTAAATATTTTTTTATGAAGCTTCTTATTGACCGGTATGATCTATCTTTATTTTTTATAAAAACCGGGGTCAAAATGAATGTTATCAATACTGCCGTAATAACGAATAAATACTTTTCAAGCGAAATTACCTTGCTAAGATATGCCGAAGACATTAAAATAAACGCGTCTTCATCTATTTGGAAAAGATACATCGAAAGATTAAAGCTTGTTCTGGAATGAAATCTCAAACATAAAAAGATCGCTAACACTATTAACGACTTAATAATTACCACTCCAAGTGTGAACAACAATATTGACGGAATATGGTAAATTATCATCCCAAGCTTTATGTGACTTCCTATATAAACAAAAAAAATTACTCCCAATAAATTTCGCAAGGGTCTAACTTCGGAAAAAATATGGTAGTGTTCAATCGTCTGGGCCAATAAAACTCCAGCCACCATCGCCCCGATCAACGTTGGAATTTTCAAAACTATCGATAATCCTACAACAAAAAAAATGAACACAATAATAAAAAGATCGAACAGCTCTCTTGAAATTCTTGCAACTTTATTAAAAACTCTTAGAATAATCTTTTGACCAAAATAATACAGTGAAGCAATTATTAAGCTGGCTTCGATCAAACCTACTATCGTATCCTTGACCACTACCCAGACAGGAATATCTTTGCCTGTTATGGATGAAAAAACCATCAAATAAGGAATAAAGGCGATGTCCTGGAAGATCAAGATCCCCATTGCAATTTCACCAACAAAAGATGATTCCTCTCCCCTATCTTGAATGATCTTGGCAACGATCGTAGTTGATGATGAGGATAAGGCAATTCCGATCAAAAATGACTCAAGAAGCGAAAATTTAAATAAGATACTAAAAAGAAATACAAATAAAGTTGAAAAAAATAATTGAAGCAGTCCGCCAATGACGATAAATTTTTTTAGAATTAAGATCCGTCCGAAGTTAGTTTCCAGTCCTAAAGTAAAAAGTAAAAATATAATTCCGAAATAGGCGAAGCTATGAATCGCCGGGCTGGTTGCCAATTCGGGAAAGAGATTACCTATTACAAGACCACCAACGATGTACCCGATAAGAGGTGAAATTTTTACTTTTTTTGCAATAATCGCAAATACAAAAGGTACCGCTAAATATAAAAAAAAACTAAAGGCTAAATTAAACGAAATCTCACCCATAAAAAGAGTATAGCATTTACCCTCACTTTCTTAAGCGCTTTTCGCAATCGATACAAAATGAAGCCTCCGGAATTAATTTTAATCTTGCCTGAAGAATTGGTTTTTTGCATCGCTCACAATAACCATATTGTTTTTTGTTGATTTTTTTCAATGCATTATCAATGTCAACTACCCTTTTTTTCATGTCCTTAATTTCCGCTTCTATGGTATCGTGACCAACCTGTTCGCGAACATCGGTATCCACGGCAGCGTTATCCGAAGCGTGGTCAGGATCGGCGAAGGGGTCATCTTTTTTAAGCAGTTCTATCTGATTAAGATTCTTTCTCCTTTCCTCTTCCAATCTTTTTTTTTGTTCTGACACGAATTGTTTTGAAAATTTTTTGTCCATAAATATTTATAAAGCTTAAAATACCATTCCTAAAATAATATATGAAATGAAAACTGGTTGTCAACAGAATTATCAATGAAACCAAAAAGTCTAGACTTAGACCCAGGAAGTATATATGATTGTCTCGAAGATTGTCAAACAGAAAAATAGTTAGTGCTAAAAACCAAATAAAAAACCTTAAAAGAAAACCCTTATAAAATCTTTCCTTTCTTATTTCAAATAATATTTTGTAGGCTACCAATAATCCTATCATTAATATCAATCCTTCATATAAACCTACTAAATGCCGAGTTCCATCAAATCCTACGTATTTAGTCTTTAATAAAAAATTTGTTTTCTTCCCTATTTCCACTCCGGCAAAAAATCCTCCGATCTTACCAAAAGACAAAGTAATAAAAAGCGGAGTAACAAAATAGTCAACTAGTTCATTAAAATTTAACTTTCGTGAATTGGTAAACAGATATAGAATCAAAAGGCCACCAAAGATCGCTCCATAAAGAGATATGCCAGGATATCCATTTATCAAAACAAATTTCAATAAATTGAATCCAAAATCCTTAAAATTTAAAAAAACAAAGGTCAATCGGCCAAAAAAGAGGGCCCCAAACATGGACAAAAATAATCCGTCAAAGACGTCCTCTTCTTTAAATGAAGTTAGGCGGATATTTTTCCATAACAAAAAAATTGCCCAAAAAAACCCTAAAACCAAGAACACCCCAAACGTATAAATTTTCAGAAAGCCTAAATTCAACAATACTGGTAGCATAGTTTTTAGTATAATTTACACCATATGAAAAAACAACTTCGAGTAGGTTTTGATCTCGATGGTGTCCTGCTTTACAATCCAGCCCGAATCGCCCGGCCTATCATCGTATTTTTTAAAAAAATATTTTTTAAAAAAGAGGTTGATAAATTCCATTATCCCCAAACAAGGTTTCAAAAGTTATTTTGGTTAATTTTTCACAAAATAGTTTTTGGACCCGCATTCGGTTACGACGAATTAAAAAAGTTGATAAAATCAAAAAAAATCAAAGCCTATATCATTACAGGAAGAAACGAATCATTAAAAAATGATTTCAATAAATGGCTAATAAAGCTTGAATCAAATAATTTTTTTTCTGGTAGTTATTTCAATGACAAAAATGAACAGCCTTATATATTTAAAGAAAAAATGATCAGAAAATTAAAGTTAGATTTATATATTGAAGATAATTGGGATATTGTAAATTATCTAAATTCGAAATTCGATCATATCAAAGACGGGAAAAAAATTAAAATATATTGGATATATAATATTCTCGACCGACCAAAAAAATTTCCGAATAAATTTCCCAGTTTAGATTCGGTTGTTACAAAAATTAAAAAAATAATTGAGTGAAAATATTATTTTTCTCTTCATATTTCTATCCATATATATCAGGAGTTACAGTTTCATCTAAAAGAATATTGGATCATCTAAAAAAAAATAACGATATCACCATATTAACCTTTCTATTTAATAGGAATCCTGATAAAGATGTAAGTCTTAATAAATTAAATATTATCCAAGTTCCTTATCTGTTTAAAATATCAAAGGGTTTTATTTCTCCGCAATCTATTATTTATTTTTTAAAATTTGCCGGAAATTCCGATCTAATAATTCTCAGTCAACCTAACTTTGAAGGTTTGTTGTTGGCATTAATTGCTAAGGCATTAGGAAAAAAAATTATTTCAATCTTTCACTGCCAAGTATTTTTAGAAGGAAACATATTAACTAAAATCGTTAATTTTGTTTTGAACATATCAATGAAAATACAACTCCATTTATCAGATAAAATTGTTGCTTATACAAAAGACTATATTGACTCTCTGCCTTATTTTAAAAATCTAATTGACAAAACATTAGACGTTTTACCCCCAATCGAAAAACCTATTGCGAATAAAAAGTTTTTAAGCAAATTATTAAAGTTAAAAAAAAATAATATTTGGCTTGGTTATGCAGGGCGGATTTCCGTGGAAAAGGGAATTGGATACCTTGTACAATCGATTAATCAATTGCGCATTAAAGATATTAGGCTTGTTTTTGCCGGACCATATGGAAAAAATGTTACTGGGGAAAATAATTATTTCAATAAAATGATTCTGCTGTTAAATAGTTATCAAATCAAACATCTGTTTCTCGGCAGTCTTTCAAATAAACAGCTCAAGGCATTTTATAAGTCAATCGATGTTCTTGTTCTTCCGTCCATTAATCAAACCGAGGCTTTTGGTATGGTCCAAGCCGAGGCAATGTTATCTGGAACGCCAGTAATCTCTTCTAATTTACCCGGCGTCAGAATGCCCATAAAATTAACAAATATGGGTATTGTTGTGGAACCTAAGGATATTAAGCAACTGAGTAACGCGATTAGTGAAGTTTTAAAAAATAAAAATAAATATTCCAATGACGATTTGATTAAGAAAGCAAAGAAGATCTTTGATATAGAAAAAACTTATCAATTTTATGATCAATTACTTACTTTAATTAATTAAAGTTTATAAATATGAAAATTGCTGATTATTTTATAAAAAAATATCTTGAGAACCGTCCGATGTTCATGGCTATCATTCGCAGTCAGGAAGCGGTTTTGTTTCAAAAATATAATAAATTAATTAAAGGTAAAATTCTTGATTTTGGTTGTGGAGACGGATTTTTTGCTGAGCATGTGTTTGGTAAAGATAAAATTAATGTCGGTCTTGATTTGTTTAGTAATGATCGGATAAAAGAAGCTATCAGTAAAAAGATTTACAAAACAGTCAAACTCTATGACGGAGTAACCATCCCCTATTCTGATAATTATTTTAATATAGTCGTCTCAAACTGTGTCCTAGAACACATCCCAAATATTAAGTCGTCGTTAAAAGAAATTCAACGAGTTTTAAAGCCAGGTGGATTTTTTATAACGTCGGTCATGGCCGATCAATGGGAAGATAATTTATTCGGTTCAAAAATATTTGGAAGTATTTATTTAAAATACATGCGAAAAACCCAAGTCCATCATAATTTGTTTTCGGTGGAAAAATGGGAATCGTATTTCAAAAAAGCTGGCTTTAAGATTCGATCAGTTGATGGTTATTTAAATAAAAAAAACTCTTTTTACCTTGATCTTTTTCACTATCTGTCAATTGGATCACTTATAAGTTATAAATTATTTAACAAATGGATACTATTTAATAGTCCTCTATTAAACAAACTTAAAACCCAATTTATCAAGAAAATAATTGCCAACGAAAATAAAATAAATCATGCTTCGGCTTTATTTTTTGTATTGAGGAAATAACTTATTTTGAAAGCTGATAAAAATTTAAGTTCTTGTCTTCTGTTTTATATTCTTTTATAGAAACAATTTTATTAAAATATTTTTTGCAATCACTGTCATTTATATTTTGGGTCAATAAAAAGATATTTTTATTCAAATTTGAATATAATTTACAATCTTCTTTGACTATACGACTTTCTGTTCTAGGTAAAAAATATTGAAAACTGTCATTTATGGAGGCATAATCAATCTCTTGGTCAGAATCAAATAAAAATATAGAATTTTTTTTATTCATTGTTTGTTTATTTAACCACTCAATAAATTGATAGTGTTTAGAAATTGATTTTGATTGGATATATGAGTATTGATAGCAATAACCTGTACCAAACAAAAACAAAAAAATAAAAATAATCACTGGCCAAATATGTTTTTCTCTACCTGAGACCGATTGAATAAAGTTTTTTATTAAATTGGCAATCAAAATAAACAAAACAGGAAAGATGACGATAGATCTATTTAATCTAAAATCTATACCATAATATGAGTAGCCTTTACTTATAATCGAAAATAAAATTACCAACGCTATCCATAATCCTATCAATGCGTACTCTATGCCAAATGCTAAAAACAAAGACCCAAACAAAAAAAATAAAAGAATGAAATTAAATACTGGACTGACGAAAGCAATGCCTTTATTTTGAAAAAAAATGTGAATAAATGTGTCTAAAATATCTTTATTAACTAAGTTAAGATTTCTTACTGTACCATCAAATATATTTAAATCATTCCTTAATTGAAATGAAAAAAATAGGTTTATTATGACGGAAATAAAGATAAATATTTTAAACCATTTATTTTTTTCAACAAAAATAATTACTAATAAAAATAAAAAAAGAAGTGATAAAGAAAATAAACTTGTAGTATAAGAATAAATCAAATATAACATCAATAACCATATAAGTAATAAGGCCGATTTTTTCTTTGTATAAAAATATGTCAAAGATAATCCTCCCGCCATTAAAGTCATGGAAAAAGGAAAAATACTCTGTTCGTACTGAAACATCAGAAAATTAAACGAATTAAGATGAAAAAAACTAATTAAAATTGCTCCGATCAAGTAATCAAATGTCTTTTTATGAGGAAGTAAAAACCATAATCCATAAACAAAAATCGGTAATCCAATAAGAAAATAAAAACTACCACCAAAATTTAAAGCAAATAAATTTCTTCCAAATAAAAGTGATGGTGCTACCGATAAATAATATTGTCTAGCCGGATATCCATACAAACAGGTTTTCCAAAATCCTAAATCTGGGGAAAATAAAAGATGATTGATAGCACAAGTTGTTTCAACGGTTGTCTCTCCACTGACATTTTTTGGATTAACTGTATTTAACAGGACAATGAAAATGATAAACAATAGTGAAAAAAAAGAAATGAAAGATTTTATTTTGAAGGATATTTTGAATATATTAAATAGGGAAAAAAATGCATAAACGATAAAAAATAAGTAGGAAAAATACCAGACATATACCCCAAATTTACCTAAGAATTCTGCTTTTGATATATAATAAATAACATCAATAACAAAAATTAAAAATGCTGTCAAAAAAATAATAATATTTACAAAAGTATCTCTAATATTCATATCATTTATTAGCAACAATTATATATCTAAAAGCGAATAATTTAAGTATTGGCAAATTGCTTAAAAATAAATTGATTTTTCTTAAAAAAGCTACTTTATTAAAAAGCATCGGGGGAAATAGAAATAGGCCAATAATTTTAATATCTTTAAAACCAGCTTTTTTTAATTTATCAAATAAATTAAAATAATTGATCTGGGCTATCCCCTTTTCTATTTTCCAATCCAAAAATAAACTAATAAATATTGGCCAACTTATGTTTAAAATATTTGGTTCAGAAAATACTATTTTCCCTCCTTTTTTTAGTTGATTATAAAATAGTTTAAAATATCTACTTATATCAATATGATGAAGGGTGTCTGTCCCCAAAATATAGTTATATTTCCCGTTCTCTGGAAAAGTTTTTCTGATTTGAAGATTTTTATTTTTTCCAATTTTGATGGCAGTTTTTAATAATTGCTCTCTGGATCTTTTGTCAATATCTATTGCTTGAGTAACATAGCCATTTTGTAATAAAGGAACGGTTAACCTGCCTCCCCCGCTGCCAAAATCTACCATTTTGTTTTTTTTATCTTTTTTTATGAGACCAAGGATCAGGTCTATTTCGTCTTTTGCGTGTTGTGGCGGATTGAGTATTTTTTCCTCAGGATAATATTCAAGATTATAATTTTTTGACATTTTTATAGATAATAACTTGAGGGTGATCATAAACTGTAAAGGATTCGTCGATTAGATAGTTTGGTAATTCAAAAAAATTGTAATAATAAGGTCTAAATTCTTTTATTTTTTTGTAATTCGGATTTTTATTTACTAATAATTCATTATAAAACCTACTCATCTTTGGGTATTTTTTGGGAACTGTTGCTATGCTCCCCCATCCCCGATTAGAAGATAAAACATAGTAGTCGGCTTTCATCAATATACTGTTCATTTTATTCCATTTTTCGTCCGTATCTGGATCAAAAACCGGCAGTTGGTCACTTAAAAACTGTTTTCCGTCGCTGTTTAAAACACCTATGGGCAAAACATCGTCCCATGATTCTCCGATTATTAAACTATTTGCAGGCAAATTTTTATAGATCCATTCAGAGGCTTCCACCCGAGTATTTTTGTGGAAATAGATCGAAGAAAACATAGATGGCCAAATTAATAAAACAACTATCAAAATTACGAATAGCAAATTACGAATTAATTTTGAATCCGTAATTCTCAATCCATAATTAATTAATAAATTAATTCCAAACGCAGCAAAGATTGCTAAAAAAGGATAAAGGAAAATGAAATATCTTAATGTTGGTGCAACCTGCAGACTCTGATAAATAAAAAAGCCAAGAACCCATGTTAAAATCACAAAAATAGGAATGGATTCCCGCCTCCGCGGGAATGACAAAACTACTCTCAATATTCCAAACAATAATAATATCGTCGGAGCTATTCCCAATCCAAATACTGAATTATTAACTAAACTATGTAATATCGTATTCTTATTCAACCACTGCACCATTGGCGGAAACCAGTTATCTAAATTCTTTACGGTCATGTTTTGCAGCGACTTGATGTTTTCAACAAAATTTTTATTTATAGTTGGGTCAAAAACATTTGAATTCTGGAATAAATATGGATCGGCTATGCGAAGGATAAAATAACTTATTAAAAAATATCCAAAAACAAAACCGGTAATTTTAATTAAAGACTGTCTTCGTACGAAGACAGTCTTTATCAGGAAAAACAAATTCAGAGGAAGAATAAATAAAGCAGTTACCTTACATGCCAACGCTAAACCAAAAAATGTGGCGGATAAAATTGTATTTTGTAGAGGTCGGTCACGACCGACCCTTAAGGCAAGATAAAACGACCCAAACATAAAAAAATTTAAAAAAGTATCAACGGCAAAAAAATGAGAAAGCTGAATTGGAAGCACTGCGATCGCATAAAAAAAACTGGCCCAATATTTGATTGATGGTAAGAACCGGTAATGTTTTTCTAAAAATAAAACTGTTTTAAAGATAAGAATTACAACTAGAAAATCAAAAAATGCTGATAACTGTCTACCTAAAATTGTAAAGTCATTATAATTATCTAATTTATAAACAACCGCTAAATACTTCGTCAGAATTAGAGGGAATCGCCCATAAACAAAAAAGTTATATCCAATATTTGACGGGTTTAAAAGTGAGGTTTTTTGATCAAAATATTGGGTGATTGATGAAGGAATCTTCATCGCCGTCCCAACCATGGTTAGGAATCTTTCGTCCGGATGAAGATGAAAATTCTCATCCCAATTTAAATTATTGAAACGAAAAAAAAACGCCAATAAAATTATGGTGGCAGCAACTAGTATTTTTTTCATGAGTTGATCTATTTTCTAAATATTTTTTTAAAGGGATTTAGAGATTTGATAAAGGCAAATTTTTCATTATCGATAAAGAAGCGAAGAATATCTCTGGTCGTAATGATCCCTAGGGG
>Ga0209211_10010052_pt1 | contig 12432 bp, 9 predicted proteins | sample RifGroA2_FD_183992 | JGI IMG/M metagenome (GOLD analysis project Ga0209211, IMG submission 183992) | Groundwater microbial communities from Rifle, Colorado, USA - Groundwater A2 (SPAdes) (version 2) | ecosystem: Environmental > Aquatic > Deep subsurface > Groundwater | place: Rifle, Colorado... | reverse complement strand
AGAATAGTCAACAGATAATAAAATCTATCAAAAAATAATAATGAATAAAATAAATATTTTAAATAGATTATTTATGAAATTATCTGAATTCCAAATTCTAAATTCCAAATTCTACTTCTTTCACTTATACACAGTTATCCCCTTGAAAGATTTCACGGTTGTTTCACACTTAGAGTAGTGACTAGTAGAGTTGTTTAACTCCATCACTTTAAGTGCGAGACAAAACGCGCTTGCAAATAAGAAGGGAGGTGATAATATGGCAGCCAAGAAGAAAGCAAAGAAAGCCACGAAGAAAGGTGGCAAGAAAAAGAGAGTGTAGTTTTTCTTGATTAGCTCTTTCAAAAAAATTTCTCCGCTTTCGGGCGAAGAAATTTTTTTATCATTAAGCGCTTTCTTGAATAAGAAAGCGCGATAAGATTTTTTTAATTAAATAATTTATCCTGAATTATTTTCTTTACTCTAGGTTTAATTATGCCATAATCGCCATCATAACCGGCGATTTTATCAACCTCGCCCGCTCTCACCGCCATAATTGTTTGCCATATTTCATCTGTCACAAACGGTGGCTTATTTTTTACCCTTAAAATGTCTGTTTCTGGCATATTTTTTATCAAATCATTATACATTTTAGCCACTTTTTTGCTGGTTTTCCCCACCTTTAAGACGCTCCCTATTATTTCAGGCAAAGGCACTATATATTCAAACGGTTTGGCAGATTTTGGCTTTTCGCCCAACGGGCGGCCGCTTAATTCATTCACGCGGTATAGCACGCCCAAGGTTAAAACTTTTCCGCACTGGGGACAGCGGCCATTTAATTTTTTTGATTCTTCGGACGCGCAAGAAAATTTGCAATCCGCACAGCCATCCGCGTGATAACGGCCTTCTTCTGGAAAAAATTCTAAAGTAGACATTACTGCTGAATTATTTCTATCCCATAAAGCATCCGCTAAATTATTAAAAGAAATTTTATTTAATTTTAAAATTGTGGCTTCTCGTCCCAAAGTTGCCAACGAATGCGCGTCTGACGCCGAGACGAGACGATAATTATCCAGTTCCGCCACGCGCCAGTTCATCGGCGGATCAGACGACAGACCAGTTTCCACCGCCGGAATTTTTTTGGCTAAATCCTCGCCAAAGCATTCTATTAAAGAATCAAAACCTGACTTTGACCCAAACACGGCAAAATATGGCGTCCAAATATGGGCCGGGATTAAAATAATTCTGGAATCAATTTCTAACATCAAAGCCCATAAATCTTTGCCCGAAATTCCTAAAATTGGTCGACCATCGCTTTTTCTATTCCAACCCCTTTTATCAAACTCTGTGTTTATTTTTGCGACTACTTCCAAACTGGGGATTAAAAAAACCAAATGGAGTCGTCTAGTTTTTTTGCCTTGCTTATAAATACAAGAAAGTTCAGACGAAATCACAAAATGCACGGGACGAAAAACCCCATTTTCTCGATAATTTTTAGGCAAAAATGTTTTTTTAACCTGATACAAACCCGTCTCTGTCTCAATTAGTTGTTCAGTTAATTCTTTAAACCAAACTGGGTGGGTAAAATCGGCCGTACCGACAATGTCTATGCCTTTTTGGTTGCAGGTAAGCGCGATATTAGGCAAAGTCAACTTCGGACTGCACGCCCGCGAAAAACGGGAATGGAGATGATAGTCCAAAATTAGCTCCATAATAAAAGGTTTTAGGTATTAGGTTCTAGGTTATAGGTTAATTATAAAGGTTAAATCAGCATACCGCTTTTAGAGGACAGTTTCAAATACAACTATGTCTTGAATTTTATTCTTTAATTTTTTCGTATTTCCATACTTTAACAACCCCAAATATGACGCCAGAGTTTCACTACTTGGATTATTTCTCAACGCTTTTAGCATCCGCTTTTTGGTCGCGGTTCTTAACACACGGTGAGTTGGAAAATTTACCCAGCCCAAATAATCCACACCCGAAGCCAAGGTTTGAATAAATACTTTATCAGGGTGAAGCATTAATTTTAATTCATTAGCTAAATAATCTCTAATCTTGGGAATTAATTCTTCTAAAAATATCCTGTCACGCGACATAATCACAAAGTCATCAGCATAGCGTATATAATGTTTAATCTTGAGCTGCCGTTTCATAAACTGATCAAACTCGTTCATATAGATATTAACTAAAAGCTGGGAAGTTAAATTACCCAAAGGCAAACCGATATTTGGCCGGCCGGCCGTCTCAAAACTATCAATAACCTCGCCCCACAACCATAAAATATCCTTGTCCTCAATATACTTGGCTAAAATACTTTTCAAAACTTTATGGTCTATGCTCGCGAAAAACTTTTTTATGTCGCATTTTAATACCCAGCAAGTAATAGTATTATTCTTGGAAACTTGGCGGCCAAATTTCTGAAACCTGTTAATTGCCTTGTGTGCACCTTTACCCAAACGGCAGGAATAAGAATCTGATATAAATAACTTATCAAAAAACGGGTAAAGCTCTCTATAGATTGCATGATGGGTCAAGCGATCCCTAACAGAAGCTTTGTGAATATTTCTCGGCTTGGGGTCAGAGATATTAAAAGCTTGATAGCCCCCATGCTTATAGGTATGGTTCATTAAGTCGCGTTGCAATAAAATAATATTGTCCATAAAATTTAAAGAAAATTTTTGGACATCATAACGACTCCGCTTGCCCTTAATAAATTCTTGCCACGCCAACAAGAAACTTTCCAAATTTATCATTTCTTCAAATTTCTTTTCAAAGTGTTTAATCATATGAATAATCCACCAATCGCCCCCCCCCGAGCAAATTTGCTTATTTTACAAAAGTATATAGTAATTTATAAACAATGGCACGAATTTATTCCTCACCTTCCGAAATCCGTACGCTATACCTTAGGTCAAAAAATTGATCATCTTTTCATTGAGACTGTCAGTAATATCTATGAGGCCAGCAATTCGCCTCTAGAGCGCAAAAACGATTTCCTAAAAAGCGCTAGTTCTAAACTAAACTTGTTAAAATTTTTCTTGCAATTATGTTGGGAAATAAAAGCTATTAATATTAATAAATACCTTCACTTTTCAAAAAACCTCGAAGAAATAGGAAAAATGCTGGGTGGCTGGCAAAAACAAGTCATAAATAAAACTCCGGTGTCAATACCGGAGAAAGCAAATTAATTGCGCACCGCGGCGAAACGGTAATCCGCATTCCAATCATTCTCAAACCAATTCAAATTCAGATTGCGGTTGCCACCATCACTATAGAGAACAGCCACATTGCGATTGCCATTGAGGTTGCGCCACACGGAACCAATGTCTAAAACCCCATCCAAAACACCATCCTTTGAATATTCTTGGGATTGAATATTATTTGGGGCCATTTCCCGCCAGAATTCTAGACCAAATTATTTATCTTTTTTAAAATTTATCAAGACGCTAACTTTAAGCTTGCCCAAAGTTATTCTGCTTGATAAATTTTAGGTTTCGACCGCTTTTAACCTTGGCCAAAAGCTTTTACAAATCTACCGCCCAAATTTATCTTAGTATAAAAACGACCGCGGGCAAAATTGCCCGCGGTAGGGTTTCAAATTATTAGGAAGTTTTAAAAACTTCAAGATTTCAAGTGTCATTATTGTTTGCGCACCGCGGCGAAACGGTAATCCGCACCCCAATCACTCTCAAACCAATGCAAATGCAGATAGCGGAGGCCACCATCACTATAGAGAACAGCCACAGAGCGATTGCCATGTAGGTCGCGCCACACGGAACCAAGAATAACGACGGGAACGTTATGTTGCGTTCCATATTTTTGTTGGTAGGCACACCTCTCGTGAATTTCAGCTGGTCTAAATCCTAATTTATCAAGTTCAACAATAGCTTCGTTGGAGCTCATTTTTCGATTAAAAGCAATATCCTCAACCACAACTTCTAATCGACCTTTTTTGTTCGTCGAAAAATGCTGGGAATTAATGTCGCTGTTAACAAAGGTAAGCCCAGTTTGGGCAGCAACTTCCTCAATTGATAAATTATAATCAACCAGTACTGACATAATCTCTTTTATTTTTCCAACAACTTTATCTTTCGTGCCAGCAATCAACTGAGCAATTTGTCTCAAAGTTTCTTCGCCTTCCTCCGTGCCAAGCCGATAAAAGTCAGCGCCGATTCTGTCAATGAATTCTATTAATGGCAATTTGCCATAAATGTCTTTCATATAACCAACTAGACTGGAAATAATGGTCATGAGCACGCCCATGGCGCTGGTAACGCCAGGATTTTTGGGTTTCGACATTGTGTTTTACTCCTTATTTTAGCTTGTCCATCACTCCAACGCTTTGTTAGAGCCCCAGATTCGCCTATTTACACTGCATTTTAAAGGTGCTTCAATTCTTTTTATTATCATAACTATAGCACATTAACAAAAATTTGTCAATAGGGCAGTGAAAAATTTCTACCTTACCTAGCAAATAGTAAAAATGTACAAAAAAGCTATATTTTATTAAGAAGATTGGCTTAGATAAAATTTTCTACTACCCTATCAATAGTAAAAAAGTTAATAAATCCAGCACTTTCCAGAGCATTATGCAAGAAAGCGCTGGATAAATATAGGGGTTTTGGAGGATGATGTCTGGATCCCGTTTTTCAACGGGATGACAGATGGTGGATTTAATTCCAGTTAAAAAGCCCTTGGAACCAGCCCTACTCCACACCGCGCCTCCCCACCCCGCCTTTCGGCCCACAGGGGGCGGGAGCGTTTGATCCGCCAGCTGGCGGATTGAGGAACAATTTGCATGGTTTTTCGTCTTTCGAAAAAAATTGTGACGAAAGGCAAGAGACCAAAGCGGCTGGGCTTTGGTCTCTGGTGGTGAAAATGCTTCCGCCCCGCAAAGGGCCGGAAAATAAAAATATCTTTTCCTTAATTTTTATACCGCAACTCCGAAAACCCCGTGGCTTGCCACGGGGATGAAGGAGTCTGTAATGTTGTCGGCGGAGCCGACACTTCTCGGTTCGCCACTTGCCCAGATACCCCGCGGCTTGCCGCGGGGTCGAGTTCATATTATTTTCATAAAGAAAAATCCGTGTTTGCACACAGATTTTTCATAAACCGGCACTGACCTACTCTCCCATAAGCTAATGCTTAAGTACCATCGGTGTAACTGGGCTTAACTTCTCTGTTCGAAATGGGCAGAGGTGTGACCCCAGCACTTGAAGCACCGGATAACCGTTGACAATCATGGAGGATGATTGCCCGCGGATGTCTGGCGCCTAAGAATATTTGAAATTTTTAATTTTCAATTCTTAATTTTTAATAAATTTTTAATGACTTAATGTTTAAAAATTAGAAATTTGAAATTAGAAATTTAAAATTATGGCTTTACTGTCAATTTAATTTTAATTAGAAAAGAGCATCAGCAATAATTTTGCAACCTTCCCAAGTTTTATAAAATTTGGGCGGGCCAAGCAAAATAACTGCCCCGGGAATGTATTTCTCATTCCGTAAAAGAAGCATTTGATCAATAAGTACCGCTCGCCTCGCAATCTTTCAGCGCTCGGCCTCGGTCTTGCGACTTTGGCTTTGCGCTTTCCGACTGACAACAACCCTTGCGGGCCTTCCAGCTACGGCCTTCCAACCCGGTGTTCTCCCGGGGATCTATAACGAAAATTCATCTTGAAAATAGCTTCACGCTTAGATGCTTTCAGCGTTTATCTGAACCGAACGTAGCTACCCAGCGATGCTCCTGAAGGAACAACTGGTACACTAGAGGTTCGTCCTTTCCGGTCCTCTCGTCACGTTACCACATATCACTATGTGCGCTGACTATATCTTCACCCATCAGCCGTTTGGCCGATTAGGGTGTTGGCGTATTAACATCTGCAAGCAGACATTCCGTCCCGAAACTAATCGAGATCAAGTCGATACGGGGTCAATTCGTCAACTGACGAACGACTTCCCACGATATTATCTTATAATTTTTTGATTCTCAAGTAAATTGTTTCATAATTTGGGGACCGACCCTGATTATGATTATCAACGAACCAAATATTTTTAAGACTTCACCGTTATTAGCCAAATTGTCATCACGAATTACTTCGTGAAGTAGCAAAGCCCAAATGGGCTTACTAGGAAAGAGTTTCCGCAATTTTCGCACGCCCACAACAGATAGGAGACCGAACTGTCTCCATGCACTTCCATTATTGCTAATGGCACAGACTATATCTTCACCCTAATTATAAAACTAGGGGTCAACATATTATGGAAGGTTACAATAAATATTCCGTTTTTCTCTTCCATCTTGCCTTTCGGCGCAGTCGTTACGGGGTCAAGCGCTGACGCAACTTTCAACCATTAACTTTTAGCTTTCAACAATTATGTTGTAAATTATCAGTTGAGTGTTTATTATTCACGCAGTGCCGACTTCCCACGGTATTGTCCTAATCATCGTTCGGTCAATTTTAATGATAGGATTTCACCGTTATTAGTTGATTTTTTCTTTATCGTTACCAATAAAGGTCGCAATATTTTACGACGTTCTGAACCCAGCTCGCGTACCACTTTAACCGGCGAACAGCCGGACCCTTGGGAGCTCTGTATTGTTATCTCGCGTTTCCGCGAGTACCAGACTATTCCATCGCCATAGTTTATATGTCGCCATATAAATTTTAGGCGCAAGCCGTATGATACTCCGTTCCGATTTATCAAACTAAATTGAAATCGGACTGGACATATCTCATGCGACAACCAAAATCGCCGCAATCAGTCGTTAGGGGAGAAATAATCGTCGATCATTGAAGCATAGTTTTTCCGCCGGTTTTTGGACCGAACATTGAACCGCGACAAGGCATCGGCCAAGCGAGCTACGCGCACTAAATCTCGACGCTTCTTAATAGAAGTGCCAATAATTTGCAACGCGATTTTTATTTGCTGTTGTTTCATTTTTGAATAAGGTCGAATTAATGAAAGAATTTCCGCAATCTCTTGTTGATCGCGCGTAATCCAATCGCTAACTTCCTTTTTACTTGTTCGAATAGAACCGCAACCCAGTATCTTTGGAATAAATTCCAAATACTTTTTTTCTTTTTGCGTGATTTTAAGTTCTATCCGCACTCTGAAATGAAACTTTTTCTCATGGTGAGGTTCAATGGTCGCCATAATAGCGCCATCTCCATCAATGAGACCAGCCAAATAAGCTCTCATGGCTTCTGAATATTTCTTTCCCACGGCACTAGCATTCATATATGTATAATACACCTGGGACCTGCGAAATGACAGATCATATGAATAAGCCTCTACCGTTTTGAGCTTGTTTATTACTCCAATGTTTCCATTGAAGAGAGAAGGTATGTTTTCTCCACCCCCAGGATGTGATGAGCCGACATCGCTGTCGGATTACTTCCACGCTTTCACATGGCACAGACTATATCTTCAGCTCGCCTTGAGCATTAGCTTGGGTAAAGCATAGCTTCAATTTGGATGAGCGAGTGTCAGCGTGTGGCCTTGTTTATTAAATCAAAGCCTTCCCTTTCGGGTCAGTCGTTACGGGGTCATCACTTAATTTATATTTAAGACATGACACAATATAAGGACTTATTAATTTATTAAAGTTACTTATGCCACTTACAGCAATCCGTATCCGATAATATTTTTTATCGCGATTCAAAGTACTGTGAATGCCAAAACTTTTTTCTAATAAATCAATCAAATATTTTTGATCCTCATACTGAAATTGCTGAGTGTTTAAATAGTATGATGTACGGCTTTTATTGCCGTCATCCATAAACCAAACAGTCAAGCTTAAAGGATCAAGAATTAAATCTCTCGGAATCCTTTTTTCCTTTCTGTCATAAAACCAGTTATAATACACGGTAAAAACCGGTAAACTTCTGGTTGTAAATCTATAGACAACGCGCTTACCATTTCCAAAACGGCGTTTCGGTGGAGTCAGAACATGTGTTTGAAATATTTTATATTTCCAATCAACATACTGACTGTGTTTTGCGGCGTGATTAACTTCTAATAAAGCATTCGTTCGAGTGCCTTGTTTTCGAAGCGAACCATCACCAAGTAAACTGCCAATTAAAACTGCGCGCTGAATTAATGTGAGACTTCCCACGGTATTATCGAGAAAACTTTTCATACTATTAATATAGTCTATCATTATTTTCTTACGATTTCACCGTTATAAGCTGAATTTTTGGTACAGAATCGCTTCTGCAGCACCCCGATATGTTAAGGTGCCAAACCGGGTCGTCGATGTGGACTCTTGGACCCGATCAGCCTGTTATCCCCAGAGTAACTTTTATCCGTTGAGCTTCCGCCGTCCTACATCGGAAGACACAACTACATTTGCAGTCCAGAATAAATTCTGAACAACAAAGTAATTATGTCCCTTGATACGGTCGGATCACTAACTACTGCTTTCGCACCTGCTCGGATGGTCATCCTTGCAGTCAAGCTGGCTTGTGGGTTTGCCCTATCGCTCACGTTTCCATCGCGAGCTAGCCAACCTTTGTTAACGCCTCAGTTACAATTTATGAGGCAACCGCCCCAGTTAAACTACCCGCCAGGTACTGTCCCAGGCCCGGTTTTTGTACGGGCTCAAGTCAAGCTATAACCTGCAATCAGCGAGGTATCTCACTTTTGCCTCCACGGCTCCTAACGGCACCGCTTCAAAGGCTCCCTCGTATTCTGAACAGACAGCAAACTATAGCAATACCAAGTTGTAGTAAAGCTTCATGGGGTCTTTTCGTCTTGTTGTGGGAAAAGGGCATCTTCACCCCTCTTGCAATTTCGCCGAGTTTCTCGTTGAGACAGTTCTCAAGTCGTTATGCCATTCGTGCGGGACGGAACTTACCCGTCAAGGAATTTCGCTTTTCGCTTCCTTATGCGAAGGACCATATCTTCATCCTCGTCACAACCAATTTCACTTCGCTCAAGTTTTGCTTTCACAAAACTGTCGCACCGTTCCATTGTTTGTTCCTCTTCTAAAAATCAATTGATTTTTAGATTCGTGACTAGGAGCATGGCGTGTGGTCTCTGAGGGATCTGATTTTCATCAGACTTCCCTGCTGATTAGAATTAACTTCCCAGCATATAGCCATGTCATAATTTTGCGTTACCACAAAATCAGGCAGCTTGTGCACGATTTATTTTCGAAGCTATAACAGTTCCAATTTTTTCTAAATCATTCTTTCAAATAATTCAGAAACCTTAGAACCGTTATAGTTACGGCTTGCGTTCATCCGCGCTTCGGATCAAGGCGTGAACCTCTCCCCTTAACGTTCGGACACTGGCCAGGCATCAGCCCCTATACTTCAGCTTGCGCTTTATTGCAGGGACCTGTGTTTTTGGTAAACAGTCGCTTGAGATCTTTCGCTGCGGCCCGATTTGCATCGGGCAGGGCATATACCGAAGGTACGCCCGCTTTTTTGCCGAGTTCCTAAACGAGAATTCGCTCGTCCACCTTAGGATTCTCTCCTCACCCACCTGTGTCGGATTACGGTACGAGTGCCTTGAGATTGATAACGATGCGACTAGCTTTTCCCGGCTAGTATTTGATTACCCTTGGCCTCGGCCCGAAGGCTTCAACCTAGTACTGTCTTGCGACAATAATGTGCGCATTCAAAAGCACACGGTAAAGATTTACCAGCGTCCCTAGCTCATCTCATCTCAAGGCAGGGCCGGAATATTAACCGGACTCTTCCATCGCTTACGCCTTTCGGCCTCGGCTTAGGTCCCGCCTCACCCTGGGTCGACTGCCGTTGCCCAGGAAACCTTGGATTTTCGGTGTGCAGGGTTCTCACCTGCAATATCGCTACTAATGCCAACATTCTCACTTCGCTCCGCTCCACCAAACCTCGCGGTTTGACTTCAACGCTGAAGCGAACGCTCCTCTACCACTTAGTTATCGTCGAAACGATAACTAGTCCATAACTTCGGCGAACTGCTTAGCCCCGATCCATTTTCGGCGCGCTATCACTTGACCAGTGAGCTATTACGCTTTCTTGAAAGGATGGCTGCCTCTAAGCCAACCTCCTGGTTGTTTGAGTAATAACACCTCCTTTGACACTTAGCAGTTACTTTGGGGCCTTAGTTGATGGTCTAGGGCTGTTTCCCTTTTGAACAGTGGAGCTTAGCCCCCACGTTCTGACTCCCATCTGGTTGCGATCTGACTGGCATTCGGAGTTTGGTTAGCGACAGTAGGTTATTCACCCCTGCCACTATTCAGTGCTCTACCACCAGAGATCTTAGATGAGGCTAGTCCTTAAACTATTTCGAGGAGAACCAGCTATTACCAAGCTCGATTGGAATTTCTCCTCTACGCACAAGTCATCCCCGTGTTTTGCACAGCACGTGGGTTCGGACCTCCTCGACCATTTACGGTCGACTCATCCTGCTCATACGTAGCTCGCCTGGTTTCGGGTCATAAACTTGCTGCACGCCAACTGCACAAAAATTCCGAGCGAATAAATTCGCTACGAAATTTTTATACAGCGGCTTAGGCTGTTAGGCCTCGCTTTCACTCCGCCTTCACAAACTGCGTTTGTTTAGACAAGCAACAAACCTACACTCGTTGGCTCATTCTTCAATAGGCACGAGGTCACCGTCACACTGCACTATGTTCCGTGTGCCGGAATTTCCAATTTTAAATTTTCAATTTCCAAACAATTTCAAATTTCTAATGTTTAAAAATTAAAGCATTAAAAATTTATTAAAAATTAATCATTAATCATTAAAAATTCTGGACGAAGCGCAGTGTAGTGCGACGACTCCCTCTCCTTGTAAGTATATGGTTTCAGATCTTTTCATTCCCCTTCCGGGGTATTTTTCACCTTTCCCTCACGGTACTGGTTCACTATCGATCATCATCTAGTATTTAGGCTGACGGCGTAGTCGCCGCAAATTCCCACAGGATTTCTCGAGTCCCGCAGTACTTGAGAAACAAACCAAAGCTTAACAACAAATTTCGCCGACAGGGCTCTCACCTTCTCGGGCCGAGGATTCCACCTCGTTTGGCTATAAGTGTTAACAACTCTGTGAAGAATTACAGTTCTTCAATGTTCGCTCTCATGACACCGCTAATGCATACGGCCTGCAAACCTGCCCTACACTTGCCAACTTACCCGAAGGCAAATCAACTTGCGTCTGGCAACATTGACGGTTTAGCCTCTTCCCCGTTCGCTCGCCGCTACTTGGGGAATCGCACAAATTACAAAATTGCAAACACTAAGCACAGTGTAAACAATTCTATAATTTGCTTTTGTTGCTTTCTTTTCCTCTAGGTACTTGGATGTTTCAGTTCCCTAGGTTATCTTCTTTAACCTATGTATTCAGTTAAAGATACTATGCTCTTCCAGCATAGTGGGTTGCCCCATTCGGATATCACCGGCTCATAGGTTGCTCGTCACCTCCCCGATGCGTTTCGCCGACTGCTGCGTCCTTCTTCGTCTGATGATGTCTAGGCATCCTCCATATACTCTTTTCGCGACTTCTTTTACGGAATGAAAATCATTCCGACGCTAGCTCATGGCTAGCGCTTTTCTTTGGGTCTATTTTATTTTACATATTTTACTCGGCGTAAAATAAAATAGTAGATGCTCTTTTCTAATTAAAATTAAATTTAACAGGAGACCTGCTGAATAATAATTCTGTTTGAATCTCATTCCAACATTCTTGAGAATGTGAGAATGAAAAATCTTAAAAAAATTATTATCAGTAGATCTATAAAAATTGTAAAAGTGCTTCAATATGACTCTGCGGTTGTTACCGGGTAGTTACCACGCTCAGCGTGGGACTGTCCGACCTCAAAGAAAAAATCGGCTGTGAAGCCGACTTCCCTCCCTTTAGACAAAAATGCCTAACGCATAAGGCGCCGGGCGCCGCGGGGGGAAAATCTTTGAGTAGTCATAGGGCCCATTGATTGGCTTTATTGTATAACAAAGCCCGAGAAGCTGTCAAGGGTTCAAAAAGTATAGGAATTTAGGAGATGCGAGGCGCGAGGCAAGTCAAAGTTAAAAAACCTTAAAATTAAGGGTTTTTTAAGGTTATAAATATTAATATAATACCCTTTGGCAAAAATTTGGGGATAAAGTGTTAAAAAACTGGGACTTTTCCACACCCATCTCAAAAATCAGCTCGACCCTTGACAAAATAAAGTTAATGTTGTAGGATTATTTCATAACAAGCGACCAGCCAAATAAAATCTAGGGGGGTCAAACACACGGCTTTACAATTCAAGGGTCATAAAAATGGAAGTTGACCAGCTTCCACTGTTTTTCCGCGCATATAAAATTTGACTTGGCTTTTTTGAAAGGCAGGCACGACGAGCATGGGATTCCATCCACAGGGAATTTGTGGGGATCCCCTCGCAACTTCCCGTGATGAAATTTCTTGCCTGCCTCTCTGAGAAGCTAAATTATTAACAAACTATAATAAATTACCTGGAGG
>Ga0209211_10010046_pt1 | contig 12436 bp, 4 predicted proteins | sample RifGroA2_FD_183992 | JGI IMG/M metagenome (GOLD analysis project Ga0209211, IMG submission 183992) | Groundwater microbial communities from Rifle, Colorado, USA - Groundwater A2 (SPAdes) (version 2) | ecosystem: Environmental > Aquatic > Deep subsurface > Groundwater | place: Rifle, Colorado... | reverse complement strand
TCAATATTTACAGTATACATGGGTTTGGAATCTGTCATGTTCACCTCGTTCGCGCTGGATAGGGTACCGTGGAACATCAATACACTCAGGCATAATCCGATTTGAGAGAGTTTCATCATCGTCCTTTCCTCAACTATTGCTCCAGATGGTTTGATGTGGCTCGTGTTTCCTCGGAGGGGAGTTTATCCTCGAACTGCCTCCCGGGATTGAGCGGAAAAGCCCATGGCTTGATAAGTTCATGGACTTTTCAATACCGACGAGCTTCATCGCCGTCGGCTAAATCCGACGGCCGGTGGTAGCGCAACCTGTCAGGTTGCGCTACAGGTTTTAAATACACGAAGCGCAGATTTCCTTACTTCAACAAAAACAGCTTCTTCGATTCCGTGAAGGCTCCTGCCTCCATCCGATAAATGTAAACGCCACTCGGCAAGCCGGAAGCATTCCAGTACTTCTGATATGTGCCAGCAGCGAGCTCTCCCTCCACCAGCGTCGCAAGGTGGCGCCCCAGCACGTCATAGATTGCTACCCGCACGAACGACTTCACCGGCACTCCAAAACCGATCGTCGTCCCGGGATTGAACGGATTGGGGTGATTTCGTTCGAACTTGAAGTGTTGCGGTATAACGGTCCTCTACATCGCTGCTAGTCCCGCTTTAGAGCGCGAACCAGCTTGCGCCATTCCATTGAGCTATACGACTGGAGGTCTGTGCCAATTACCGCTAGGTTCTTCATTTGACAAAATCAAATACCGGCTGAAACGGATCATTAAAAGTCATCGCGCCATCATTCGTTTGTGTATAAAGCAATGCCATCATTTTGGTGTAGCGCAAAGCCACCTTCTTCGTGCTTGTGATACCGTCTTCAACAAACGTAGAATCCCGGCCACTAGAAAGTCTGATAAGTTCTTTGACCATTTCTATGTTATCGTCATCCGGCTTGCTCGTACTAGCCAAGGCAGGCGCTTCCGAGTCTTCCCAAAACTCGGCTACATATTTATCACCGCCGAGGTATTGAACGCGAATATCATGCCTTTCTCCCATCCGTTTTTGTTCCATCTCTCCAAAACTTTTAAAAACCACCATGAATGTCCCAAAACTGAATATCCCGCCATTGGATAAATGTGTCTGACCCACATAATCGTCAATAGATTTTTCAAGCAACGCGAGAAATTGATCCTGTTTCTCTTCAGGCCATGTTTCCGCTTGTGTTGCCAAAGATTTGTTCTCAGCCGACTCCGGGTCTGCTCTCTTTATTGACTGCTCCAGATCGGTTCCTGCTCGACCCTTAATTGATATGAATATTGGATCGTTCTTATCGAGGTAACCGGGCGCTACTGTTTTTGATTGAGTACTGTTAGTCGTTGCGCTCATAGTTTCTCCACTCTTATTAGATTGAGAAAACCAATATCCTCCACCGACAACAATCAGAGCCGCTATTGCCAAAAGTACTTTTGGAATAGGCGACTTTTGGGGAGGCTCTTTGAGAAGTGTGAATGGCGCTTTTCGTTGCATTTGATGATCCTCCAGATTCAAAACGTTCTTATGGTTGCCTGATACGAACTTTGGAAGTACCTTCCTGTCAAAACACAACAAATGGAAGAACATACCACCTGACGTCATCCAAGGATTCACGCTCCGTCTATCTCAACAGCAACAGCTTGCGCGTCTGCCGAAATTCACCCGCGATCAAGCGATAGAAATACATTCCGCTCGGAAGATCGGCCGCCTGGAACGTGACCGCATAAGCTCCGGCTGATCGCTGCCCGTCGACGAGCACCGCGACTTCCTGACCGAGCGAATTATAGACGCGAAGGCTCACAAATTCCTCCGAGGGGAGTTCGTATGCGATCTGCGTCGTGGGATTGAAAGGATTGGGATAGTTCTGTTTCAGTTCAAACCGCTGTGGCAGAACATTGTCAGTGCGATCCTCAGAGACAGAAGTAGGAACACCACACGAATATTTTGCAATATAATTTACGTTCACACCTCCGGCTGTTGTGAATCCTCCACCGGCATAGAGATCCGTCCCGCTCACTGCAAGGGCATATGCACTGGCATTCATCCCGGTTCCGAGCGCCGACCAGGTTGTACCATTCCATGTAGCTATACGATTTGTAGGAACACCTCCGGCAGTTGTAAACGATCCACCGGCATAGAGATCCGTCCCCATCCCGGCAAGCCCCCTTACTGAACTATTCATCCCAGTTCCGAGCGCTGACCAGTTTGCGCCATTCCATTTAGCAACATAACTTGCACTTGCTCCTCCGGCAGTTGTGAACGATCCACCGGCAAAGAGTTCCGTCCCGATTACTGCAGTGGCATATACCGTACCATTGATCCCGCTTCCGAGCGCCGACCAGGTTGTACCATTCCATTTAGCGATATTATTTGCACTCACACCTCCAGCTGTAGTGAACGCTCCTCCTGCATAGAGATCCGTCCCGCTTACGGTAATGGCCGCTACGGTGGCATTGATCCCGCTTCCAAGCGCCGACCAGGTTGTACCATTCCATTTTGCAATATTATTTACACTCACACCTCCAGCTGTAGTGAACGCTCCTCCTGCATAGAGATCCGTCCCGCTTACGGTAATTGCCCATACGGTCCCATTGATCCCGCCTCCGAGCGACGACCAGGTTGAACCATCCCATTTAGCGATATTATTTGCACTCACACCTCCAGCTGTAGTGAACGTTCCTCCTGCATAGAGATCCGTCCCGCTTACGGTAATTGCCATTACGGTCCCATTGATCCCGCCTCCGAGCGACAACCAGCTTGTGCCATTCCATTTAGCAATGTTATTTGCGCTTCCACCTCCGGCTGTCGTGAATTGTCCACCTACGTAGAGATCCGTCCCGCTTACGGCAATAGCGAATACGCCACCATTGATCCCGCTCCCGAGAGGTAACCAAGTTTTCGTTCCATTGATGCACGGATCGAGTTTGTTTCCAAAATCCAGATTGCCGATGTTCTGTCCCAGCGCAAGCGTCACCGTGTGTGTGCCCGGTGAGGGTGGTGCAGTCTGAGTCCAACCCGTTTGCTGCGTTTCCGTAATAACGTACGTCCCCGGCGGCAGGTTGTTGAAACAGTACCTGCCAAGTGAGTCAGTCAGAACGGGCGGAACCGTTGCAACGTTCAAACCGATTTGCCAGCTCGGGAGTCCCGGTTCCCCCGCATCTCTCACCCCGTTGCCGTTCAGGTCGTTGAACTTCACACCGCAAAGAGAGCCGGTGCTTGAAACTTCAGGTGCTGTTGTACCGCAGATAAGAACGGTATTGTGCGTAGCAAATGAAGGAAGTGCGGTCATCCCATGCAGAATTGGATAAGGATAGATTCTTAAGGAAAATGTCGAGCCACTGGCGACAGGGACATTTAAACCTGTTACGTTGAATGTGGACATCGCTGTGTTCAAGTAAACTAAAGGAGTTGAATTCAATACCGCGCTCGTACTCCAATTATCCTTCGAATAAAACGCTTGAAAAGCTAATATGTTAAAGTTGGTATTCCAGGGGAGATCTCCATACTGAAAGGAAACGCTGGTCACCGTAAAAGTATTTCCCGTGGTCGGGCTAACATCGAACTGAATGTAACGCAAAGGATCCAGCATGGGAGTACTGGGAGGATCTGGAACCCAGGTTCCACCTGTTTGACCCACCCAAAGTTGTTGACCGTTGCTGTAGCCGTAAATTGACATCGGATTAGCAGGTTGCCCGGTGCTTAACAATGGAGAACCTACCCCTAGTATCTCAGGCTGCCCCACAATATTCCCTACAACAGACGTTACCAAATTTGTATCCAGGAGGGCCCAAGTGATGCAAGTCTCGTTTTGTCCTGTGGTGTCAACTTTATTTCCAAAATTAATATCATTGATGTTCTGTCCCGCTGTGAGCGTTACGGTGTGGGTTCCCGGAGAAGATGGGAATGTTTGCTGCCAGCCGGTTATGCTGGACTCTGCAACCGTGTATGTTCCGGCCGGCAAGTTGTTGAAACAATAGCGGCCCAGTGAATCAGTCAACACAGGCGGAGTCGTTGCAATGTTCAAACCGATCCGCCAGTTCGGGAGTCCCGGCTCACCACGATCCATTACACCATCGCCGTTCAAGTCGTTGAACTTGACACCGCAAATGGAGCCGAGTTGTTCGGACGATTTACACTTTCCGGCGCTGTCGGCGGCGAAGATGGAGAAGATTTCGCCTGCGGAGAGGACGCTATTAAACAATTCCACTTCATCAATCTGACCCCTGAACTGGGTCGCAGAGGAAATATGCCGCTGTCCTATATACAACGGGGCAGTGTTCGTTATCGAGCCTGATCTGGTTGTTGGGTCAAATGTGAAAATCAGATTCCCATCAACATACAGTTTTCCGCCAGTTGTGTTTTGTCTTTCGACTGTCACCGCAACCAGGTGCCATTTCCCATCGCTGATTGGCGAAGTAGTCGCAGCACGGTTCAGCGTCGGCGAGCCATCCCCCATTTGGAAGGCCAATTTTCCAGAGGAGATAAAGAGGCTATAGCCGACCGGGTTAGATTCTGTTCCTGTTCGTTTGTCGACAATGTTCAGAACACTCGTTGAGTCTGTAGTCCTCACCCACGCATCGATAGAGAAGTTAAGGGTGCCGAAGTTTAACGAAGAATGATCCGGCACGGTGACGTAGTCGGCGGCATTCATCACGGTGAATGCATTCGCTACTTTACCGCTTCCGTACACCGCTCCACCCTGAAGCGTTCCATGATTGTTATTTCCCGAGATATCATTCGCAGTGCCATCCCCGGTCCACCAACCCATCATACTGTCCGGCGGAGCAACACACTCAAGGAGACGCCTGTTACCGAAGTTCAGGCTGTCGATGTTCTGTCCCGCAGCGAGCGTTACCGTGTATGTGCCCGGAGATGCTGGACCTGTCTGTTGCCAACCGGTCTGGTTTGTCTCAGAGACCGTGTAGATCCCCCCGCCCGGCAAGGCGTTGAAACAATAGTTGCCTTTTGCGTCCGTGGTGTCAATCAATGTCACGGGTCCGGTCGCCTGGTTGTATGATAAATTGATTATCCAGTTCGGCAATCCAAGTTCACCCGCATCTTTCAGACCGTTGCCGTTCAAGTCGTTGAACTTCACACCGCAAATACTGCCGAGCGACGTACCGGGTTTACACTCCCACTTCGCAATATAATTTGCGCTCCCACCTCCGGCTGTCGTGAATATACCCCCAGCATAGAGATCATTTCCTATCGCAGCAAGTCGCCATACTCCATCATTCATTCCGCTTCCCAGGGGCGACCAATTCGCGCCGTCCCATTGAGCAATACTATTTGCGGATACACCTTCTGCCGTCGTGAAGCTTCCGGACGCATAAAGGTCTGTTCCAATCACCACTAAGCCGTCCACTGCATTATTCATCCCGTTGTCTACACCGTTTGTGAATGGGGACCAGATCGAGCCATCCCATTGAGCAACAAAATTTGCAGTAGTTCCTCCGGCGGTAGTAAATCTTCCGCCTGCGTAGAGATTTCCACCCAACATCGTAAGGCCTGTTCCTCCTACAAAATAATTCATCCCTGATCCAAGCGGGGACCAGCTTGTGCCATCCCATTTAGCAATACGATTTGCAGGCACAGTCCCGGCCATTGTGAATTGTCCTCCAGCATAAAGGTTCGTTCCATCGACATAGAATGACGATACGTAATCATTCATTACGCTGAATGACGACCAATTGGCACCATCCCATTTCACGATGAGATTTCCCGGCCCGCCTAATGCTGGTTCCAAAATATATGATGTGGCATAAAGATTATTGCCCATTGCTGCAAGAGCATTAATAGCGCCGGCCGCAGGAAGCCCGTTTCCAAGCGGCGACCAGTTTGTACCATCCCATTTGGCGATATTTTCTGCGGGTATTCCACCGGCGGTAGTAAACCAACCCCCGGCATAAAGATCCGTCCCGATTACGGCAAGTGCAGTGACTATTCCATTAATCCCGTTTGCACCGTTACCACTGCTTATAAGCGCTGACCAACTGGAACCGTTCCATTTTGCAATATGATTTACTGTGTTGCCTCCGGCAGTAGTAAAGTTTCCGCCGACATAAAGATCCGATCCAATTACTGCAAGAGCCCACACTTCACCATTCGTTCCGTTCGTAACTCCCGTTCCGAGCGGTGACCACGCTTTGGTTCCATTTATGCATAGATCGAGTTTGTTTCCGAAGTTGAGTCCGTCGATCGTCTGGCCTGCAGCGAGGGTCACGGTGTGGGTTCCCGGAGCAGCCGGGAACGTTTGACCCCATCCGCTTTGGTTTGTTTCTGAAACAATGTATGTCCCGGCGGTCAGGCTGTTGAAACAATAGTTGCCGTTTACATCCGTGGTATCTATCAATGTCACCTGTCCGGTCGCCTGGTTGTATGACAGGTTGATTTTCCAGTTCGGAAGTCCCGGCTCACCCGCATCTTTCACACCGTTGCCGTTCACGTCGTTGAACTTCACACCGCAAATCGACCCGGTGCGTACAACCTCGGGCGCTGTTGTGCCACAAATGACGACGTTCTTGTGGACTGCGAACGTGCGAACCCCCGCCATGCCATTCTGAAGTGCGTAAGGATAAATTCTGAGTGAAAACGTTTGTCCGCTCGGTACCACCACGCTGACGGGCATGGTAAAAGTGGACATGGCCGTGTTCAAATATACTAATGCAGTCGCATTCAATACCATACTGTTCGCCCAACCGTCGATTGAGTAGTATGCCTTAAAATTCAGCATGTTGAAGTCCGTCGTGAGCGGGAAATCACCGTAATCGAACGAGACGTTCGAAACAGTGAAAGCATTTCCTGACTGAGGGGAGGCGTTGAACTCAATATAGCGCGTGAGGTCTAATAGACCAGCAACCCAGCCGTTCGTACCGACCCACAGTTGCTGACCGTTGCTGTAACCGAAAATCGACATCGGCGGAGGAGTCGTTCCTGCTCCGATAATCTCCGGTTGACCATTGATACTGCCTGAGATGGATGTGACTGAGGTTGAACCCAACAAATCCCATGTAATGCAAGCCCCCCCTGCATCACGCTTGTTTCCGAAGTTGAGCCTGTCGATCGTTTGTCCCGCTGCGAGCGTTACGGTGTGGGTTCCCGGGGTGGCTGGGAACGTCTGCTGCCAACCGGTCTGGTTTGTCTCAGAGACGGTGTAAATCCCCCCGCCCTGCAATCCGTTGAAACAATAGTTGCCGTTTGCGTCCGTGGTATCTATCAATGTCACGGGTCCGGTCGCCTGGTTGTATGACAAATTGATTATCCAGTTCGGGAGTCCAAGTTCACCCGGATCCTGCACGCCGTCGCCGTCGGAGTCGTTGAACTTCACACCGCAAATCGAGCCGAGCCTCGTGTTCCGCAACACCGAGACTGTATTGCTGCCATAATTGGTCACCGCGAGGTCAGGGCCGCCGTCCCCGTCCACATCACCGATCCTTACGACCCATGGTCCAGTTCCCACTGTGAAATCTATCTTGGCGTCGAACGACCCTGGTGTAATACTGCCAATGGTGCTCGTGTTGCGAAACACCGAGACCGCGGCGCTGGCATTGTTGGCAACAGCGAGGTCACGTTTGCCGTCCCCATCCAAATCGCCGATGACAACGCTCACCGGTGTGGCCCCTGTTGCAAAATCCACTTTGGCAGCAAAGGAACCCGCTGTGATACTCCCGCTTGTGCTGGTGTTACGATACACCGAAACGGTGTTGCTACCCTGATTAATTACGACGATATCTGATTTGCCGTCGCCATCTACGTCACCAACCGCGGCTGCATACGGACCTGTGCCTGTTGTGAAATCTACTTGAGCAGCAAATGAACCTGTTGTGATACTCCCACTTGTGCTGGTGTTACGATACACCGAAACTGTATTGCCACTTTGATTGGGAACTACAACATCTGGCCTGCCGTCTCCATCGACGTCCCCGATGGCTACGCCCATGGGACTTGGTCCTGTCGTGAAATCTACTTTAGCGGCAAACGACCCTGCAGTGATGCTGCCGTTCGTGCTGGTGTTGTGGTACACCGAAAATGTGTTGCCGTTAACATTTGCAAGCACGATGTCGAGCTTGCCGTCGCCGTCCATATCGCCCATTGCTGCTCCATTGGGTTGCGCTCCCGTTGTGAAATCGACCTTGGCCGCAAAGGACCCCGCTGTGATGCTTCCGCTCGTGCCGGTATTGCGATACACGGATAGTGTGTTGCTGGCATAATTGCCAAGAACAAGCTCCGGTTTGCCATCGCCGTCCACATCGCCAATCGCCACTCCATAGGGTTGTGCTCCTGTTGTGAAATCCACTTTGAGGGCAAAGGACCCCGCTGTCATGCTGCCGCTCGTGCTGGTGTTCCGATACACCGAAACCGTGTTGCTTCCTTCATTCGTAACCACGAGGTCGGGTTTACCGTCGCCGTCCACATCGCCAATTGCCACACCAACGGGATTTGGTCCGGTTGTAAAATCTATCTTCGGTGAAAAGGATACCTGCGCAACAATGTTTGTCGTGGAGAACAAGCTGAAGAGAACCACAAACAACGTATACAGGTTTTTCATGTGAGCCTCGATGAATTTCATCTTACTAGTTCCCCATTCTTGATTTTGATTGTGGTCTTGCTCTTCAGGCTTTTTAAGGATGCTCGTATCGTAGCTATTTTGTCTTGAGACACATTCGGATCCTGTTCCAGATCGGCAATGGCTTCTTCCATGGACTTGTATTCCTTGACATCCGCGTCATCCACATCCTTCTTGATAATAAAAAGAGGTACGGAACGAGATTGTTTCTTCTTAAAGAATCCCATGAATTTTTTCATATTGGCCGGGTTGTGGTAGGAGATTTGTGCTCCAATCTATCGACATTGGCAAGGCGCTACAAGAGCGAACAAGCCACCGGCGCGTACGAATCCATAAACGGTAGCTTGTAGGCCTTCATCGGCAGGCAAAACAGGGGGCTCTTGCACCACGCTCAGAGCCCGTGAGACGACCGGGCGGACGTCATGCTCCGATTGGGGGGAACAATGTTAGCCAACGAGAGGGGCTATCAACGCGATGGGGTGCAAACCGGCCCGCCTTCGATCCAGCGAGGGAATGCGCTCCATACCACAACCATGGACTTTGTGTAAAGCCCAAAATGACACTTTTCACACAGGCTCCATCACTTCATGGCAAGCAAGGGTGACTGGGTGGTTATCGACGAGTGAGGGAGTGACAGCAAGAGGGCATCGTGGAAGGGAACCTCTTCACTCTCCAGGGAGCGAAGGAGGAGAACCCGCGGCTGATTCCGGAGTGACAGTCTTATAGAGAGGTGGGGGGAGGGAAATGATCACTTCCGTTCCGTGCGAAGTGCCGTCACGACTGCTGAGATCTTCAAACATGATCGGTTGCGGAAGCTGCGATTTCGTGCTCAGTAACCGGAGGCGCTCTTCAATGATTTGTATGCCCCTGGATGTATGGTCTTCTTTCTTATGCTTCTTCGCTTCCTGAAGTCCTACCCCATTATCAGTAACCTTTATAATGAATGACCTGCACGTGATGGAATCGATCTCGACATCCTCAAAGGTGAAGGAAATCGTTACCAGCCCCGTATTGCCGGAATCGATGATACCATGCCAGAGAGTATTTTCCACAAAAGGCTGGATGATCATGTTGGGAATCATGACGGAGCCGACGTCCACATCGTTTCCCGTGACGATCTCATAGGTAAATCGCTCCTGAAATCTGAGCTTTTCAAGGTCCAGGTAGAGCCTCAGACGGTCAATTTCCTCGGACAGGAGAATAAATCCCCTCCCCGCCGTCTCAAGATTTTTCCTTATCAACCTGGCCATCATCGCGATGTAATCATTGGCCTCTTCATTCCTCTGGGAGTTAATGAGGTACTGCACCGAGTTCAGAGAATTGAAAATGAAATGCGGGTTCATGAGGGCGGATAACGCCTGATGTTTAAGCTCGTTGATCCTTTCCGTAAGCTCCAACTGTTCCCTGCTCTTTTCCGCACGTCGTTTCAAGCGCCATGTTACCAAGGAAAGCGATACAAGGCCGATGATGACCAGTATCCCGAGATTGAACCAGAGGGTTTCAACAAAGAGTGGCTTCACCTCAAAAGTGAGAGAAGCCGGTTGACCCCAGTCGGTATTCTGAGACCTCGCCTTGATCTGAATCTCGTAGGTTCCCCTCTGAAGCGAGATCAGGTTGAGGAAATTATACTCCGTTTCCACCCACTCGTCCTTCAACCGGTACGCGTACATCACCGAAGCCGGTGAAGAAAAGCTCGGCGCCGCAAAGCTGATGGTCACATTGTTTTGATCCGGCTCGAACACCAGGTTGGTGTAGCGTGTATACACAGAGTCACCCGCCTTGATGCTGTTCAGTTTCACATGGAGCAGAGGGGAGAGAGAGCGGTCGAAGACATCGACATCCAGAAAAGAGATCCCGTTGCTTGTCCCGACGTAGAGAACGTTTTCACTCCGGTCGTACCTCAGTGAGAACACTTCACCCGAGGGAAGCCCGGTCCGTCTGTTCAGGTATTTCATGAAAGTGCCATCGTAGAGGTAGAGCCCTCTCATTGTTCCAATCCAGATCCTGTTCCTGGCGTCCGACACGAGGGACGTGGCGGTCGAGACGTCATGCCCCAGGAGAGTTGTGTAGCTGGTCATGGAATCGCTCTCGAGGTTATAGAGAGCAATTCCTCTCTCTCCGGCGAACCAGACATGGTGTTCGTTCACCTGATTGATGGCGAGTATTTTTGAGTTGAGGACCGGATCATCAGGGAAGAAAGACTTCCGCCAGACCGACCTGTCGCCCGGAAGGCCGGACAGTTTGCATAAGCCCAGGGTCGTGCCGACCCAGATATTCTTCTTGGTGTCCTCCATGATTTCATTTACCCGGTTCGATTGGGCGCTGTCTCCGAAAATAGAATACGGCGGTAATTCATTGATCCTCCCGTTCATTCCCCTTTGAGTCCACAAGCCGTTGATCCATGTACCAAAAAGGAAGAGCCCGTTGCTGGTCTTGCAGAATGATGGGTGGGAGTACAGGTGTAACTTCATACCTTTATGAGAAAGTTTGATTCTCTCCCCGGTGAACCCACGTTGGCCGAAATCTCCGGAGACATAGATGTGATCATCGACCTGCTTGATGCCATAGATATATTCTGTCACAGTCGGCTGCGAACCGGTTTGGATACGGTCGAACACCCCACGTTCCAGAATATTAATACCGTTAAACGTGCCGATGAGTAATCTCCCCGGTCTTTCTTTTACGATGGAATAGACATTATTACTGCTCATGCCGTCATGTTCATCGAAACTTCTCAGGTAGAGATTATTCAGGCAATAAACGCCTTTGCCGAATGTGCTAACCCAGATATTTCCCTCCCTATCCTCGAAGAAATGATTGACGAGGGTATTCTGCAGGTCCATCTTCTTTCCCATGTCGATGATCTCCCGGGAACCGCCCGGGATGAAGAAGAGCCCACGGTTCACAATCGAAAACCAGATATTTCCATGCCGGTCGCTGAGTATTGCGTTGATGTCGTTATCGTTCTCAAAAAGATTGATTCTGATGGTTCTCACCACGGTATTGTTGTGTATCTGCCAGATCGTGTTCTTCGTGCCAAGCAAGTAACTGCCGTCCTTGCGGCTCGCGAGAGAATAAACGGCAGTCTCCGGTAATCCGTTCACGTGCAATCTGGTCAACGCATCATCCTTGAGCGTGAAGAGTCCCGTTGTAGTGAGGGCAAGGATCGTGTCACCCGATACTCTTGCCAACCTGTTGAGTACAAGGGGTCGGACAAGAATGGTAGAGTGAGGCAGGGCGGCCGACGGATGTTTCATGATGACATTGATTTGGCCCTCCCGGCGGGACGAGTAGAATCTGTCCCGATCCTCCAGGAGATAGGAAGTAGTGAACGCTTCCCCGTTGATCTCGCTGCAGTAGTTTTCGATCCTCCCATCCCGGAGAACGTTGATCCCTTTTTCATACGTCGCGATATACAATGCGCCGTCCTCCCCCTCCAGCAGGGATGTAATCAAATTGGCATTCAGGCCGTCGATTGTTCTGAATGTTGTAAAGCGTTTTCCGTCAAACCGGCTGAGTCCGTTCAGGGTGGCGAACCAGAGAAACCCGTCTTGATCCTGCATGATATCAAAGACCGTTGAAGAGGCCAGGCCGTCGGAGATTGTGTAATGATGAGAGGGAGGTGTTTGGGAATGCAGGAGGGGAACCGGAAGAAGGCTGATGAAACTCAGGAGGAAATATCTTCTGCAGTACTCAGACAGCATTGAGCGCTGCCTTTATTTTCTGCACAAATTCCGGCGCCTTTCGGCGGGAAACTTCAACCCTGCTTCCATCACTCATTGTCACAACGTTTCCACCGGCGCTTGAATATTCTTTGATACATTTCAGATTGATGAGATGGGATTTGTGTATC
>Ga0209211_10010045_pt1 | contig 12436 bp, 9 predicted proteins | sample RifGroA2_FD_183992 | JGI IMG/M metagenome (GOLD analysis project Ga0209211, IMG submission 183992) | Groundwater microbial communities from Rifle, Colorado, USA - Groundwater A2 (SPAdes) (version 2) | ecosystem: Environmental > Aquatic > Deep subsurface > Groundwater | place: Rifle, Colorado... | reverse complement strand
CGATATCGAACGGCCACTCATACCTATCAGCCAGATCGGCACGACGAGCATCGACGTCGGCACGGGGAACATCCTGCAGGAGCTCGAGAAGAATATCCACATGGGCACGAGCAAGATACAGATAGTCTTCGGTCCCGGCGGCCGCGGCGGCATCAGCTCAGGTCCGAGCGCATACGGCAAAGAGGTGCGTGCCGCGCTTCGCGAGAAAGCGAAAGCGACCGGCGTGGATATCATCGGCGTGGAGCTATCGCCTGCGCAGATCAGCGGTCTTGCCGGATTCGACCCGCAAAGCGGCCGTCTCTCTGAGCAGAAACGCCACGCCGACATGAACAAGGTGCGCGATGCGATACGGTTCGCGGCCGATGTCAGCCGGGGCGGATGTGTCGATCTCTGGAGCCAAGAGTTCAACCGCTCCGTCATCGACGCGGAATGGAACAAGGATGGTAATGGCAAGAAGATATTCTTCGGCAATACTCCTGAGGAGCTCAAAGATATCAAGAAAGCGAAGATCACGAAATATCTCGTTGATGCACGGACTGGGGAGCCGATCAGGGAATCCGTGGTCCAAACCGATGATAAGGTGACCTTGCCGAAATACAGGACTGCGGGAGATGCGAATCTCAAAGTCGATCCTACAGGCCGCAAGCTCAAACCGACCGACTTGATAGATTACGAAGGAAAATACGTCGATCCCGATGATAAAGAGGCATATACGAAACTCGTCCCCCTCATGGACTCTTCAGGACAGCTCCAAGTCGAGTTCCTTAATTGGGACGATGTCGAGAAACGCACGAAAGCGCACAACGACCGTTTAGGCCTCACAGGGGATAAGCGGAAAAAACCCGAGGAGTGGTACTATGAGCGGAAACTCTCGTCGCAGCTAGCGCAGGCACGAGGCCAAGTCTCCTACTACGGTCACGATCTTAGCACCTACTATGGTCAACTCGACGACTTCAAGAAAGAACGTGATTTCGCGAAGAAGATCGAGGGTGGAATGAGCCCGGAGGCCAAACGGGAGTGGGTCACGAGCAATGTCATCGCGGGAATGCGTATGCGCGGCGAGATGCCATCTGCCGAACGGGAGAAACTTCTCGGCATGAACCCTAGCGAAGCGGTGCAGCATCAGATCAACCGTCACCTCGAGACCATACGGGGATTCCAAGAGCAGGCGCTCGCCGCGAAAATGAACTTGCGTGAGGTCGAGGATAAGATAGGCAATATCCGGACCCCTCAGAATTTCGCGCAAGATAGATCGTTCGAGAGCTACGCGCAACTCGGCATCGAAGCGATGCAAGTGACGAAAGAACGCAATCTGGAGCGGCCGGTCTACATCGGTCCTGAATTAGGATGGGCGGGTGATGCCTACGGCGGTCACCCACGCGAGTTCATAGATCTCATCAAGAAATCACGCGAGAAGATGAAAGACGCGCTTATCGCGAAAGGATACGACAAGGACGCGGCGTCGAACGCAGCGAAGACGCACATCAAAGGCATGCTCGATACAAGCCACCTCGCCATGTGGTACAAGCACTTCGCGCGCGAAGACGGCGAGACCGATGAGAAACACCTCAAGCGGTTCCAGGAGTGGATGAAGGTGGAAGCGGTGAACATGGTCAAAGAAGGGGTTGTCGGCGGAGTACAAGTCGTCGATAGCATAACCGGAGAGCACTCGCACTTGCCCGCAGGCCAAGGATCGTTCGATGTCGCTGGTGTGGTACAGGAGATGACGAAAGCAGGGTTCAAGGGCAATATCATCGCTGAAGGTCATGAGGAAGATACTGGCGGTTTCGGTCAGGGCCGCATTCTCACGGAGACATGGCGTGCGTTCGGCGCACCCATAAGCAGCGTTCCTGCCGGACAGCAATCAGGCATGCGCGGGTGGGGCGGCATCAACAGAAGCTACTTCGGGCACACGAACCCCACTACGTACGTCGTAGGCGCATACGCTCCTAGCAACGAATGGCAACCCTGGAGCGAGCTAGGATTCGATTGATAGGTAAGCAGTTTCTGTTTGTTCGAGCATCATAGTCTAATAGAACGGCATCTTTACCAGGTAGTTAGGTGATGCTGCAGAACACAGACGGGCTCTTAGGCAATAAGTAGTATTGTTGTGGCCTTGGTGCGTATCCAGACTGCCGTCATTTGGCCGCAGCCGACGGCAGTCGCATATGGACTACTGTCACAGATGCACCGCCACAACACGCAAACAGTAATGATCTGCCTCAGAGCCACACAGACGACAACCTTTAAATATCCCTTCTCGCAATAATAGTAGAAAGAGGTGTGAGTGGGTGACAGAGTTCTCTATACAGCATAGGCTGCGCGTCGGCAAACGGACCCCGCGCAAAGACGATCACGCGAAAGCGTTCAAGTTCGCGAAACTCGTAGAGAAAGAGCTTGGCGATTTCCTCAAAGCGGCAGTGCTCTTCGGCAGTTGCACGACGCATCCCACATCCGGACACGCCGATATCGATGTGCTTCTCATCGTCGATGACGTCGAGAAAGTCGTGACGCCGGAGGTCACGGAAGCGTACCGACTTATCGTGCATAAATGCTCGGAGAAAGTCTCGCCGCTGCTCCACATCAATACGCTCAAACTCAGCACCTTCTGGGAATACTCGCGACAGGGCGATCCAGTCGTCATCAACATGCTCCGCGATGGAGTCCCGCTCGTCGACAAAGGGTTTTTCACGCCGGTACAGATGCTCCTCGACGAAGGCCGCATACGTCCGAGCCGAGAGGCCATCTACACGTACTATGCTCGCACAGGCAGTACGCTTCGCAGCGCGCAGCAGCATCTGCTCTCGGCAACGGTCGATCTCTATTGGGCTGCTATTGATGCGTCGCATGCGGCGCTCATGGCGACTGGCGAGATGCCTGCGGAGCCTGAACGGATCGCAGACCTGCTAGAACACGCGCTCGTGAAGAAGAAACTCCTCGATCACAAGCTCGTTCCTGTGATGCGGGAGCTCTACCACTTGCAGAAAGGCATCGTCCACCGCGATATCAGGGAGATCCGGGGCGACCAGTTCGAGGTCTACTACCGTGAAGCGCTAGCGCTTATCGAGGCGCTCAAGACGATAGTGGAGAATAAGAGTCCGTAGTCGGCGGGTGCGCTCTTTATCGGTAATCGAAGTACGTGCCGATGGCATACCCGACTTCTTCAGCGATGGTGCGGGGTTTTTGCAACGTTCGCTTCTCTGCTTCGATCTCTGCGATAAGGCATTCCATGGCTCCTTGTTTAGCGACGCCGGATTGTGTCGCATGAAGAAGTGATTTCATCCGAGTATCGAGAAACATTTCGCGTTTTGCAATGCGATACCCTGACCGCACCTGATCAAGAAGCGACATAACACGTTCCTACCAGTAGTATCCTGGGAAGGGGTATGCGACTGCGACAGGGTACACGTTGTACATGTAGTGTCTGTTCCACATGCCGCCGTAACCATAACTGGGGTATTGGTAATAGTTGTAGTTACTGTACGGATAATGGTAGTTGTAGTAGACTCTGTTGTAGCCCCACCCGCTCCAGCCGTAACTGTACGAGTTGTGCCAGTAGCCTGCCTGGTAGATTGGAGCTCCGCCGCAACCTCCGTAGCAACCGCCGTATCCGCCGTAGTTGTACGCGAAGGCGCTTTGCAGCGAGAGTGTCGCGAAGACGAATGCGATGGCGATGAGCATGATTCGTTTGATCGTGTTCATGATGTGGCCCCAAACTAGGTTGTTACCACTTAAGAGTGTCTTTTCATTTATATAGTTTGCGGTGCGGACAGTTCAGAGAGTCAGTTCAGAGGATATACCTCGCAAAGAACATCCGCATCAACACGGACGTAATCAACGAATGCCGTCAGCCTTTTTTCTTGAAGAATTCGAAGATATCGACTGACCCAGGGCCTGACGCCGGTTTTGGCGCAGGAGGTTTTGTCTCTGATCGAGGCTCAGTCTCAGTGGGGGGTAGAGACGATGGTGTGGGCGTAGGATCCACTGCGTTGACTGCAGGGTGCGGTACATCAACAACAATCGTCGTCTCTTGTGTTGCAGATGAGGTGGGAGTCTCTTCAGTCTTGGTGATCTGCACTCCTGCGTCTTCGACGACGATGTCCACCGTCTCGCGCACTCGAGGTTCCGGAGCAGTGACCGTCGGCGTAGGAGTCTGCGGTTGTTTCGGCCGCAAGTCCATCTTTTGTGCCATGAATTCGACCTTCTGCGGCTTGGGTCCTGAGTACCCTCGTGCAGCAGTGATGGGCGGTGCGTCTTCGAAGAACATCTGGCGAGAGGCATTCGTGTGCGGTACTTCTGCAACCCGATGCTGCTCTTCACGCCCATACGTCATCCTTGGTCGCGATTGTGCCGATGCGACACTATCAGCGCTACGTAATGCCTCGGGCGTCGTTGTTGGCCTACGTGGTTCATCGATAACGGAGGTTGATTGCGTCATCGGTAACGCATCACTCGGCTGGACTGCATGCTGGGATGATGAGGGTTTTATGACGGGGATGGCGTGTTCAGGACGCGTCTCGGGCTGTGCCGCAGCAGTCTTTACGAAATCACGGAATCTGTTCGGCCAACCCGCGGTGTCGAGTTGCGTAGGCACATCTTTCATAGTCGTTGTGGATGAGGGGTTGCCGCGTACGCCAGGCATAGAATTCCGCTCTGAAGATCCCTCTTGAGGTTTCGGCGTCTGTTTCATGACTTTCTGCTCGACATCGACCATGCCTTCGGCGAGACGACGCGCATCGGTCATGCTTGAGGTGAGCCCGCGTTGGTGCAATTGCTGCGCGAGCGCATGGACCCGCTCTTCACGCGTGCGTGCCTGGCCAACAGCAGGACTGGAAGGCTCAGTGTGTCGACGAGGTAACACAAATGGTTCAAATCCCATGATGATGGCCGTACACGCGCAGCTTTTATACTTTATGCTCGTCCGGGGTATTGATATAACTCATCAATTCTTGTCAGAAGATCGTTTCCTGCTGTGCGATGCTCCCTTCGGCTCGCTTATCATCACTACGCCTATCAAGAAATAGACTGTGGTGAGCGCGAACCCCCACCAGAATAATGGTGCGATAGGATAGAGTCCTAAGTCGATAAAGAGGATGCTGGGAAGGGATAATACGCCAATCTTCGCCACTGAAGAAGCAGGCGCATGGAACCCTACAATCTTCGGCGCAAGCGTGCCGACAGCGACCATGATGCCATAGATGATCATCACTTCGATGAGCACGAAGACTGTGAACCAGAAGACGATGCTCGGCAGGAGGAACGCTGCGATGGCATGCATCATTGCCTTCGCATCATCGGAGGGATTCGAAAGGTCTTTGAATGAGTCCCATCGCAGCGTACGCTCCCCGAAGAAGAGATATTTACGATAGATGAGGCCATCGTTTGCAATGGTGATGGTGCGTGAAGGGGTCGTATTGGCGGCGCTATCGATACGCACGAGCGGGTGATCGAGGAGTATCACAGGGGAGTCAGTAGCGATAGTTCCGTCGATAGTTAGCGTATCGACGCTGGAGAGTCGCTCGTCGAGGTCGTCCGAGAGCATGTATGCGCTTGGCAGGAGCGCCCCAATGAAGATGAGTATTGCAAGCAGTACTGTGATGCTGAGAAACGATGCGTAGTCTCCTATCGAGCGCTCCACGAGCTTGTTGTACTGGTTCGGGTTGTACGCTTTGACAAGCATGAACAGATACTCGTTGGTGCGCATGCGGCGACCCTCGAGAGCGCGTTTAAATAGATTACGCAGAATATGATGCCTAGACAAAGGCAGACGAACGCGAGGATATGGATAAACGATGGAGGCAAGGTTGCTGCCTTGGAGCTTATTCTGAGGGTGTCGTGTCGGGTACGGCCCGCGGGCCGGGGGTCCCGACGGCAACGCGGCGCCCGAAACCGAACCGAGAGTATGATGCTCCGCAGCAACAAGTAGTGGGATTGGTTTTACTCTGTTGGCTGTAGTGCAGGAACGGATCAGTATTGTTATCTGTTGTTTTTGTTGTGGCGGCGGTTGTATGACGCGAAGAAATTCAAGGAATTCGAAGAATTCGAGCCGAATTCTTGAACGCGGAAGGCACTTCCGCCGTTTCTTGCGCAGGGAGAACATCTCCCCCGCGCAGTCCTTTCGCGACACTCGAGGGTTGCTACCATCTCGAGCGTCTGGATAGTGCCAAGGCCACAACAAACGTCTCTTATTGCTCAGGTATAGTACTGGTTCACCATCCATTGTCTAGCGCCCATAGTGCGTCCGCATCTACTATGTCGCGTTTGCTAACTATGAGCGCAAAACCAAGGCCATATCGATGATCACTTATTTTTTCGAGCGCAGACGAACATCATGTCCTTCGCATTCTCCCATGCAGCCAGTACATGGAGTTTTGTTCGTACAATCTGTTCTAGCATCGATTTTTTCTCCGACTTTTTCAGAAATGACAGAAGAATGACGCCATCGGGTTTCGTGACTCTATTCATCTCCTGAAGCCCAGCGTCCGGATCGTCGAAGTTCTGGAGTGCGGTGAGCGAGAGCACGATGTCGAAGGAATCGTCTGGATAGGGGAGTGACTCGCCGCAGCCAAGCGTGATGTGCTCTGTAGCGTCAAGAGACGCATGCTCGATAAGTCCTTGCGCGGGTTCGATGCCTTGCCAAGCCATGCCGGGGAAGAATCGTTTGCTCCGTCCGGTCCCGCAGCCTACATCGAGGAGCGTCCCTTTGTGCGGCGGCGATATCCTGATCAGGAATTCGCGTAGCTTCTCGTCTTGCTCTTCGCCGTAGAGGGCATCGTATCCTGGTGCGATGGTGGAATAGTAATCCATACGCGTCTCTCGCAAGCGCCCCTAGAATTGATGACTGATATCGATACCTGCTGATGAGCCCGGCCGGATTCGAACCGACGACCTTCTCCACGTCAAGGAGACGTTATACCACTAAACTACGGGCTCTGAATATCTTGCCTTTCTGCAAACTGGACCGTACGATGCTTGTCCGCATCACACGTTGTTGACTGGAACACGGATGGGTTTTTAAACCTCACTCTCTGATTGTGGCGCTGAGCATCCTGCGGTATTGTATCAATCATTCCGGCGAATGCTCAGTCCTCGTCATCCTTCTTGAGCAGGACCTCGGTGAACATCGCGAACGCAGGCCGCGTTATGAGCACGCCAGCAGTCACGCCCACAATGGTCGTGATCGCGAATCCTCGCAAGAGACCTGCGCCGGCAAACCAGAGCGGTATCATCGCGGCGACAAGCGTGAAATAACTCGCGAAGATGATGACAAACGCTTTTGTGAGGCGTTCTTTCCAGCTGCGCGATGTGTCGCGAGCGACACCGCCCTGGAGCGTCTCATCGATGATGACTATCTGGTCGTCCACACCGCTTCCGATGGCTATGACGATAGCAGCGATCGCTGCCAGGTCCAGGTTCCATCCGACCCACGCTGCGAAACCGAAGACGATAGTGACCTCGGCGACCATGGTGATGATAATCGGGATAGATATGATCGGTTTACGATAGCGGATGACAAGCACCAACGCCACCGAAATGATGGAGAGCAGTCCGACGAGGAATGCGTTCGCGATAAAGCTCGATCCGAGGACCGGACTGATGCCGTCGCTCTTGACGATATCGAGCTGCACCGGTAGGCTGCCTGTGATGAGGACCGTCTGCAATCGCTTCATGTTCGCGATGGTATCCTGCGCCGCCTCCTGCTGCGTTGTGCCGCTGCCGCTGCCGCTTATGAGAATGTCTGTTGACGCGCGGCCTTTGAGTTCCGCGCTGATCTGGAGCGTGTCGACGAGTTCGTCGTCGAGGTAGAGGTCGAGCGGTTTCTCGAGATAGTTGCCGCTCTGATCGAGCATGACGTTGAGCTCTCGCGTGAGGTCAGCTTGTCGTTTCGCGGATTCGGGCGAGAGCGATATCTGGAAGCTGAAGCGGCAGTTGTAGCCTCCGGCGCCTTGGCCGCAACCTACATTCCGGTCGATGCCGCTGCACTCTGCGCTCCGGCAGACGTAGGTGATGTCATTTCCGCCTTTGAAGACGGTGTCATCGCCTATCTTGGCTTCGAACTTGCCCTGTTTCGCGAGGAGCTCCTGCACCTCGTTCTTGTTCGCGCCCGCGATCTCGACGATGATGTAATCGTCGCCCGCCAGGTCCTTGGACGATCTGACGACGATATCGGAGAGGCCGTAGACGTTAAGGCGCTGCTTGATGTTGTCGATGATCGTGTTGAGGTCGTCTTGCGACACGCGTTCTTTCGGTTTGAGTATGACTCTCGTGCCGCCGGAGAGATCGAGGCCGAGGCGTAGATTGCTCCGTGGAGCGGGGTATACGACGAGACCGAGGTCCTGCGTCCCGTTCAGTGTCTTGTTATACGCAACGCGCTGTACTGTTGTCGTGTTATCTTCGCCCAACACCTCCTCATCGCGATAGTCGATTACGGTGTTAGGCTTTGTAGTGAGTCTGTAGGTGTTCTCGTTGGTCGTTATGGTGATGGACCTGTTCGGGGGGTATCCCTCGATGAGCGCGTGATACGACGCCACATCATTCACGGTCTCGCCGTTCACCGCTATGACCCGTTCACGGCTCATGGGCGCTGCGTTGGGGCCGGGGTTGATCAGCCCTGCGTCGCTCGCCGCGCTGTCTTTCATGACCTGTCGTATCGCTACGCCCTCTACGCCCCAATGGGGATTGATGGCGATGACTGACAAGAGCAAGACCGCGATCAGGATGATCATGCGCGGATGGGTGATGATGCGTTTGAATTTCATGGAGTATCACTCGTCACATATCGCTTGCCTTCAAGCGTTATCGCTCGTTCGTCCTCGCATCTCCAGATGCCAGCGCAGTACGCCCGCGTTCTGGACCCAGGTGAATAACACGTCGGCGATGAGACCGATGCATATGATGATCATGATCTCGCGGATGACTGCGCTCTGGCTGAAGATCAACGATACGAACGCCGCCGCGAATGTGGTGCCTGTCATGGTGATGCCTGTCTTGAATGTGCTCACGATGCGCTCATAGACCGTACCAGTGCTGTTCTTGAGCACACGCGTCGAGAGGAGGATGTCGGTATCCACCGAGTAGCCGACGAGCATCAAGAACGCCGCGATGCCTGCGGTGCTGATGCGCATCTGCACAAGATCGACCACCGCTATCGTGAATATGATGGTGCTGAACGCGGCGAGGATGACTGCGACGCTAGGGATGCTATATTTCGCGTAGAGCACGATGAGCAGCGCGCCTATGAGTATCGCCGGGACGATGAGCAGCCACGATGACGCGTTCCAGATCAATACGGCCTCTACGATGAGCACGACCGCCTTTTGCCAGAGTGCTTCGCCGAAATACATGAACACAATAAGTCCCATGAAGACGAACGCGACGAGTATCGCTTTGAGCGTCTGCTGGAAGAATGACGCTCCGAGCGCAGGACCTGTCACCTCTACGCTTGCGCGATCCCTCACGTCGGGGATACTCTTGCCTATGATTGAAAGCATGGACTCGGAGAGCGTGTCGAGGCTCTCGCGGGCGTTGGTCTTGGTGCTCGCTTCGACGGAGAATCCTTTTTGAGTCCCAAACTCGCTAATCTCACGTACCGCGAGGTCGTTATCGGGGAATGCGCTGTGCAACGTCTCTTCAAGCGTGCCGATATCGACGGGATCGAGGCCCTCAGTGCCCACGCTGATGGTGATGCCGCCCGCAAGCGATACTCCTTTGTAGAGTATGTCGCCAGTGGTCATGAATGTGTGAGCGATGACTGCGATAGAGAGCAGGAGTATCGTGACGGAGATGATGAGGAGCTGCTTGTATTTATCGTGGTAGATGCGGTGTGCCCACGATGCGTGGTTCGGTCTCGCGGCATTGTTACTGCCTGCGCCGATGTCCTGTCGACGACTCTCTTTGCGTTCTCGTTGCAAACGGAGTATCCGTTTCTGCTTCTCCGACACCATTCTCGTAGCGGCAACCGGACGCTTTTATAAACGTTGCGCAGTCGTTCGATGTGCAACGTCAATGGTTGTTGTTGCGGCAGTCTCATTGTTTGTAGTTGGAACCTTTGGCGCGTATACACAATAGGGAGCGAATTCTTCGCGTGCCAAGAGCTTGCGCTTGAGTAGTTGCAACCATGTTTGACCGTCTGGATTACGTCGATGGCGCATTCGGAATTTGTTGCCTAATCTCTGCCGCATGCGTAAACCATTTAAACGCAAGGTCTTGTATGCATAGCATGATTGAAGTGCCTTTTTTTACACGCATGGTGAAGTGGCTCTCATTCAATCGTATCGCGATTCTGACTGTGCACTATCGTGCCCTCAAGGCCGAAACCACGCCCCGTTTAGCGAAAGAGCGTGAGGAATTCTCATTCTTCACGACTGAATTCGAGCGATACGCCCGTAAGGCAGAACACTTGGCGTTCTACCGCGCAATCTTGTACATATTTCTGTACGCGACGTTCGCCGTTTCGCTCCTCAAGATACTTCCCGTATTGCGTTTCCTCGTCCCATTCATAGAACTCGGCGGCGCATTCATCGGCGGTGGCATAGCATTCATACTCATCTTCCTGCTCTCGGTGAAGATAAGCATGCATCTCCAGCGCATGGAGGCATGTATGACGCATATCGTGGCCCTCTACCATAAGAGCCCGAAACGGGATTCCCGCAAGGCGCTCGCGGAGATAAGCAAGGTAATCTGAATGATCGCGGTAAGATACCTGATTGCGTGCATTGTTCTGTAGATGAGCAGTATCTGATCATTGAGACTGAGTGCTGGAGAATCTCACTCGCATATGACCAATCGTATTTGGGAAGGACTGTTCTAGACGTATGAGCGGGGGATGTATGCGCCATTGTGGCTGCACAGCATAGCCTGAATCACTGTGGGCTTCGCGCGGACGCTAGTCTTTCTGCGCCCGCTCTATGTCCGCGATGAATCGCTTGATGGTCGGGATGATGGTCTGTGGTTGCGTCTGGAGTATTTCGGCCGCCTTCGTGAGCGGGTCTCCGTTATACGCAATTAATGCGCTGTCCTTCCAGTCGGTGAGCGGCCCTTTGCGCGCTTTTTTCCATTTCGCGAACAGATTCTCGGTCGCGGAAGGTATCATCGCGTCGGTTTCCACATCGAGCGCCTCTCGAATGGTCGCGAGGAGCGCTTCGCGTTCGGCGACATACCATTTTGCCTGGTCGCCGGCAACGTACTCGATGCGGACGATGCCGTCCTGTATCTTGCTCGCCTTGAGGATCTTGATCATGACCGCTTCGCCGGTGTGGTTCAGGTGGGTGCCGCCGCAGGCTTCGACGTCGAAACCCGGTATGTCCACGACACGGATCTCCTTTCCAGGGACCGCGCCGCCCTGATAGAGCCGGAATCCGTGCTGCGCTTCCGCGTCGCGTTTCGGCACGAGGCCGTGATGTAGGTGGATGTCGGCGCGTATCACGCGATTCGCCTCCTCCTCAATGCTGCGCAATTCATCATCGGAGAGTGCGTTGTAGTGCGTGATATCGATGCGTGCCTTCTCGGTCGTCTTGGCGGCGCCCGCCTGCCATACATGGTTGCCGAGCACCTTGCGTGCCGCTCCGTTGATGATATGCGTCGCGGTGTGGTGCTGCGCGAGCTGTTGCCGTCTCGTCCAATCGACTTTACCTTCCACAACATCCCCTTCATCGAACCCGGGTTCGTTCTCCAAGACGTGGATGATGATGCCGCCCTGCTTTATGACATCGACGACGTTATACGCAATACCGTCTTTGCCTGTGATGGTGCCAGTGTCGTGCTCCTGGCCGCCGCTTGTCGGGTAGAATGCGGTCTGATCGAGCACGACGTGTTTCTCGTCGAATACCCTCATCACCTTAGCGTTGAACGAAAGCAGGTCGTACGATGTCAGGTAGAGCGGCGCGGTGCGGGCCAGCCCATCGACCGGGAAGTGCGTGCTCTTGCGCGTCGCGGTCTTCTGTTCTTGCTTCTCGTGGCGTTCGCTCACGAGCTGGAAGAAGTTGTCCGGGACCACGAGCGGTTTGCCCCCTCTGCTCTTTACGAACGCGCTCACCGCATCAGGATGGAGGCCGCAGGAATCGTAGAGCTCGATGAGCTTCCCGATACTGATGCCTGCATCACCGGACTTCTTGTGCTCGTTCTCAAGCACTTGCTGCGCCTTCTTGCGGCTTTCCACGTGTTTCTCCTTCTCGACGGCCAGGATCGCTCTTGTCTCCGCGATGTTCGCCAAGAGCTCGGGGAATATCGCTTGCAGCTCCTCAGCGTGCCACGTGGCGACTTCGCCCATGTCGAGGTCCCAATTGTGCCGTTCGATGAATCCTTGCGCACGGCGGAATATGGTGCGGAGGTTGTACCCTCCGCCTACGTTGGACGGCAATCCTCCGTCGCTGAGCGCGAAGAGGAGGCTGCGCGCGTGCTCGGCGATGCTGTATACTGCCTGCATCGGCTCGATCGC
>Ga0209211_10010044_pt1 | contig 12438 bp, 8 predicted proteins | sample RifGroA2_FD_183992 | JGI IMG/M metagenome (GOLD analysis project Ga0209211, IMG submission 183992) | Groundwater microbial communities from Rifle, Colorado, USA - Groundwater A2 (SPAdes) (version 2) | ecosystem: Environmental > Aquatic > Deep subsurface > Groundwater | place: Rifle, Colorado... | reverse complement strand
AAACGAAACATCTCTTTCTGACACCACCACTGTATTATCAGAAATATTTTTTTCTACCACATACAGCGGGGGTGAGTCCGGACTTTTTAGAAAAACAGAAAACCCATGACGTTGCCCGAGCGTTAGAAATTCTGCCCCATCATGCGTTCCTATAACAGTTCCTTGCACATCAAGAACATCTCCCTTTCGTATAGGTATGTAGTGAGAAAGAAAATCTTTCATATTTATTTTTCCTAAAAAACAAACTCCTTGGCTATCTTTTTTTGACGCGGTGACGAGTCCCCTTTGATGTGCATAACTTCGAACCTCTGTTTTTTTGAGATGACCTATGGGGAAAAGTGTTTGAGAGAGTTGTGCCTGCGTGAGATTCCATAAAAAATACGTTTGATCCTTTTCTGTGTCGACACCACTTAGCAAATGATACTCCATACCACTTTCAGTTTTGATAGGTTCGACGCGTGCATAGTGCCCTGTAGCAACATAATCAAATTTTTTCTTCATCGCCCACTCAAAGAAGCTTCCAAACTTTATATGTTTATTGCACATAACGTCTGGATTGGGAGTGCGTCCTTTTCGATACTCATCTACCAAGTAACGTACAACTTTCTCTTCATATTCTTTTGATAAATCAACAGTATGAAAAGGTATATGCAACTCTGCAGCAACACGCATCGCATCCCTTCTCTCTTCCTTCCAAATGCAAGGTATCCATGGGGCACTCCATGTTTTAATAAACGCTCCCTCTACCGCATACCCCGCTTCCATAAGGAGCATCGCAGATACTGAGCTATCTACTCCTCCTGAGAGGGCTACTAGCACACGTTTCTTTGTGTTCATACGTATATGTTGTGCCATGAATGGGTCTATAAAGCAAGGTTTGAATTAGATGAAGTTCACTGTTTGCGTTGGTGCTATCTTAAAAAAAACTACCTACCGCACTATTGTGGGTAGGTAGTTTTTTTAAGATGCATTAGGTGTCTTACTGACAACTTATTGCGATATTGGAAACATTATTGTTTACAATAGTTCCAACTCCTCCAGCAACTCTACATGTCTGTCCTGAAGGTTGTGTGTAAGCAACAACAGCATAGGAGGTATATTGTGCATATTTGGTCGCAAGCGTAAATGAACCGTTTCTAGTAATATTCAATATCTCCCCTTTGTTACTCCTCAATACAAGCGTTCCTGAAAGACCACTCACCGTTCCACCCACTGTGTACGTACCGGTTGTGGTAGGTGGAGGAGTGGTAGGTGGAGGAGTGGTTCCTCCCGTTCCAGTGCCCGTACAGGTTACCTGAATATTTGTAACATTTGTAGAAATAATAGTTCCAGCACTTCCAGCAACCCTACATGTCTGTCCTGAAGGTTGTGTGTATACTACGACAGCATACGGAGCATACTTATCAAACTTGGTCGCAAGCGTAAATGAGCCGTTACTAGTAATATTCAATACCTCTCCTTTGTTACTCCTCAATACAAGCGTTCCTGAAAGACCACTTACCGTTCCACCCACAGTGTACGTACCGGTTGTGGTAGGTGGAGGAGTAGTACCACCACCCGTGTCAGATGCATCAATGTATACTGTATCAACAGCCCTATACGAAATGTTGCCTGCAGCATCTTTTACAAAACCATATAGGGTGTAGTACTTCTTTCCAGCAGCAACAAAAGTAAAACTCGTTTGAGGAGAGGAACTCCAAATACAGTCGAGTGAACTATTAACTGCAGTAGCACAATACCCTGTTACTTTCACATTATCAGTAGCGACAAATGTTGATATCGGAACTGTATACGAAGAAACCGATGATGGGATAGTAAAACTTGAAATAGATGGTCGAATAGTGTCACCTGTTGACCCTGGAACGCATGAACGAACTAGTTGAGGATACCCTCCTGTACAACTTGCTGGAGAAGAGGTAAGTATTGTTCGAGTCTGTTGGTAGCTTGTGCATGTTGACCATTCCGAATACGTCCAGCTTGTACACGTTGGATTTGTAGGAATGGTATTAGAAAGAGGGATGAATTTGGTTTTTTCTTGTGAGTATGCACTTTCATTATTTGACCTATCATACGCCGTCACAGAAAAATAGTACGTCTTACCTTCCGTCAAATTACTGATAACTTTTGAGGTCCCTGTGACAGATACACTATTGGTATATCCTCCATTACTTGGATGAGTAATCAAACCTCGACTCGCTGTACCATAGTACACCTTGTACCCAGCTAAATCTGATTCTGTATTTGCATTCCAGGTCAATGTTGCAGATCCTGCTGCAAATGCGACATTTCCTAGCATGAGAAATAGTGCTGATAAGAAAAGTATTTTTTTCATAATATGATATTTATTAATTTACTTGTTGCGTCAATAATAAAATGTTAAATGAGCTTGTAAATAGGTGATAAATATAAGGTGGGGATAAAATTTAACTACATAAAGTCTAATATCCTGTAAAGCATTACATACTATGGATTCATTAAAATTTAAAAAACGATAAAGTAACACTGTCTTTCCCTATTGTCTAGAAAAATAATCCATTATTTTGAGTGCAATCTTTCTTGTTTCAAAGTTTTTATAACAAATCTTTTCGGCTCTAAAGTACTCCCAACCATTTCCTCTTGTGATTTTATAATTGTTTTTACTTGATATTTTCGCATTTTTTATTGTACAGTTATTCCCGTCGGCACTGTAGGCGCTGTAATGTCACCACCGGTGCTGGGGGTTGGTGGCATAGTGGTGGGAGGAGCTAGTGGTGGTTGACTTGGGACACTTATCTGGGTACCGTCTGTACTAACTTTCAAGTTATCTATCCAAAGGTACCATGTGTTTCCAGTAAAAGTAGTGTGTGAATAACCACCAAATTCAATATTTTCAAAGCCAAGGGTGGCCGATTCTGTTGGATTACTTTTCATATTTTTTATGTGAGCACGCAATGTACCATTCCACCACACCTTTACTTCTCCATTACTTACTCCTGTATCTGCGCGCTTAACCCACGCTTTGTAGTGACCCCACGTACCACCACGCATGTCTATGGCAGAAGATTTTACTACATGCTCTGCGGTACACCCTAGTCCTGCATCAGAACCATCCCACCTTGCGGTACAGAGAGTATCCATACTATACGCAACCTCTTTTTGTACATTTCCGTACACGTCATATTCTAAGGTCATGTTATTTTTATTAACTTCTGAAAGACTTCCAAAGAGCTTAATAAAGCTACTCCCTCCACTAGGCGTGCCTTGCATTTTGACATCAAACTCTATGTAGTATTGATTTGATTTGAGACTTGCAACATTTAAACCAAGGACTTTGTCAGCATTGCCTTGTTCAGAGTACATAAGCCTTGCAGCTCCGGTGTTCCCCACCCCACCACTTGACTGTATGGTCCAATAAGACCCATGACCTAGTATTCCCCACGAACTAGTGTTGAAGTCTGTATCAATACTTGTCGCAGCATGAGAAAAAGCTGGAGATAAAAATAGTAATGACAGTACCAAAATAACACGACTGTATTTTTTTGTTGTGAGTGATTTTTTTTTCATTCTGGGAAATCAATGATAACAATAAACGGCTCTGGCAGTATTAAGTGTAGACAAATTAAAAATTTATCTACACCTTATTGGGGATAACCAAATAAAAATTATATTCGAAGCAACTCTTTGTATAAAACTAATCAAGATATGACCGCCTATTGACTAAGTGTTCTGCATAGGTGTGCGCAATATGCAAAACTCCATCACGTCCATGTAGGTAGAAAAGCGCGTCGGTCTCGACAGGGGTTACTGCAGCTTCTATTGCCTCAAGTGACGGACTTCCAATAGGTCCTGGAGGTAGTCCAGTATTCTTGTAGGTGTTGTAGAGTGACTCTGATTCGAGGTGAGAGTACTTGGGACTAAAAGTGTCGGTTTTTTCTATGAATCCAAAAACTGCATCTACCTGAAGAGGCATTTCTATCTGTAGGCGAGACCATAACACACCAGCAATAATTTGGCGCTCATCATACTCTCTTGCTTCCTTCTCAAGGAGAGAGGCCATGGTGACCACTTCATGGACAGGTCTTCCAAAAGCTGCAATTTTTTCTTCCAACGTCTGCAGTCTTTCATAGAAAGTACGTTCCATAGTAGTAAGTATTTGAGATGTAGAAACGTTTGGAAGAAAGAAGTAGGTATCGGGAAACAAGTATCCTTCTTTTTCTTCCGCCAACATAAGGAACTCCCCAGTATCAAATCGTTCAAATCGTTCTTCAAAAATATGTGCCATTTGGTATGTGGTCGCACCCTCGGGGATTGTCACTCTCACCGACTCAAGTCCAAATTCACCATGAGTAAAACGTTCTGCAACTTCGTGTAATGTTAGGCGTTCGTTAAAATAGTAATCCCCCGCACGAATTTGTTCTTTGCTATTAAAAAGAGTAACAAAGACACGAAAAGCTAGTGCACTTTGTACCACCTGTTCTTTTTGGAGAATACTTGCCACTCCAGATAGGGTTGCCCCCTCGGGAATAGTAACAATAGTTTTAATAGGGAAAAAACTGGGTGGTTGGTACACACCAAACCAACCCCATGCTGAAGTACCTATGAGAACCCCCAACAGCAAACCCATGAAGGGGGCGCGGTTTGATGGTCCTCGTGGACATGATACGCGACGTACCGCTCTAGCTCTCCACCATTCAAAAAACATTTTGCTGTATTTTTTACATTCCATACCAAAAAAATGAAGTTACCGAGGAATGTTTGCCGGCGCTTGGGAACGCGTGGAAGAAATTCTCTGCATGGTTGGAGTTTTTGCCACACTTCCAGGGATATGAAAAAGTGTCGCAAGCTCTTCGCTCGTCAACATAAAATTTCTAAACTCGTACGGTGGATGAAACCAGGAACGCAGTCTATACGCGTCAATAATTTGTACTTTTTTCTTGTTTTCTCGGATACCATTAAAGTCTTGCCATGGATAGCTGAATACGGGTTGCCAACGAGAACCGTTTGGTATCAGTGAATTAAACCCAGGACTTCCGAAAGGTTGCCAAATAGCCATAAGTCCTGGAATATTTGTACCATCAAAATGCTCACGTTCTGCAATATATATACCCCGTATTCCAACATCCCAATGATTACTGGAAAGGCTTATTCTGTTAATTGCTTGCACGCGTTTAACCTGCTGATCACTCAGCGTTTTACCCATGGTCCCATTTGGAAAAATAATATTCTCTTCTGGATTTGAACGTATTCGAGACACTTCCTCTCGGGCGTAGTCCATGTACGATTTGCGATTACGAATAAAACCAAATGTAAGATCTTCTTTCCTGTGTGCTCGAGCAAGAATCTGAATCCAGATATGCTCACCTTTCCCGACGCTTCCAAGGTACTCAAACACATGCGACATCGGATCAACTTTTTCTTCTTCCTTTGCAGATGTCTGATCTAATTTAAAATCTATGTAACAACGGATAGGTACTCCTATAGAAGCAGCGAGGGTAAAATCGGCTCCAAAACTATCATGCCGTTCAAGCGAGTAGTCTAGTTTAGTCGTGTAATCTTCAACCTCTATTAACTCCGCATCTGGGTAGTGTGCATAGAAACTTCGCTCAACAGTTTTTCGAAACGGCGCCCGTACCCACACATACAGATGCACCTGCCCCTCGATAGAAACAAGCTCAAACGAGTACCACATGCGCACTTTTCCAAACCACAAACGATCGATAAATGTTGACTCACCACTCCGCAAACACAAACCATCAAGCACTGCTTGCATGGCAGCAGGTGATTTCATCATCTCTTGAGGCAACCGAATTTCAAGAAGGATGTACTTCTGTTCTAAGATAAATCGTGATCGAACATATCTGAGCCAAACATGCCAAAAAGTGATAGCAAGCACGGGAGGACCCCAGTACGGTGAGTAACGAAGAATATACCCAAATACTGTCCCTACACGCGCAAATTGATCCCAAATGGAAGGTAGTTGTGCAAGAAGTTGGTTATCCATACTGTACATTGTAGTATAGCAGAGTAGCATAAAGAAGTGGTCACTTCACCCGTGGACTTCCCACCTGAAAAACAAAAACGAGACTCATAAGCAATCTCGTTTTTGTAATGACCGTACGTATAAATTAAATACTAGTAGCAATACTAGTATTAATTCTAGTATTTAATTTTTCACTGTTTCCTTTGCCTTTCTTGTTTCTCGCTTTACTTTTAACTTTTAACTCTACAAGGCTTTTTTTTCTCGAAGGAAATACCGCCCTTCATCATCACGTCCAAACCGCACGGAATCTTGAAGATTAATAAAAATAGTATTGTCTTTAACGTATCGTTCTTTTCTGACGGCATCAATGACCTCGTCGCGGACAAGCGGACCTTGTCGAGAAAGTATTTCAGCTATGACATCACGGACCGGACCTGCACTATACCCCCACTCCTTAAGTGCATAAATACCTCGTCCCACTAGTACAAAACGATCGTCCTTGATTAACTCATTGTGACAGGTGGCTTCATGGGCTTTACGGTTGAAAAGTTCAGTAATGGTTGATGCAACTTCTCGGAAATGCATAGGTGAACCATGTCGTTTAATAACAAGGTATGCATAATCCCTCATACCTTTTGCTCGCACATTTGGAGAGTGTGCTCTTCCCCACTCGCCGAGCGGATTTTTATCAATACTCTTACTAAGAGAAAGCCACCGTTTGAGTATCTCTTTGTCTTTGTACTCATGATTAACTTCCTGCAGTTCCCTGAGAAAAGCATCTATAAGAGAACTCTCGTCAACAAGTTCATCGTCATCAAGTGAATCGTACAAACGACGAAGTGAGTTATGTACCTTATCGGCTATATCTTGATCAATGTGCCAACGATGGTGAAATTCTTCGGTCTCTTTTTCCTTGGTAAAAGCCTCTCCGAGCACTAACATGACATGGAGATGGTTTCGAGTACTTTTGTCTTTTGCGAGCGACTCAAGGAGCTCTTCCTCAGAGATAATTATCCCCATAGTAGCGATAATATCCTTAAGCTCACCAAACGCAGCTTGTTCACTTTTGTATACATCTGACTTGCGAATCATCGTAAGTGCATAGTTTTCAATCTGACGCACACGCTCGCGTGTGATTCCATACTCCTTCCCAATAGCCTCAAGTGTCACCGGAGAAGTACTCTTTCCTAAGCCATAGCGACTTATAAGAACATTTTGAGCTCGTTCAGGAAGAACACTAAGCAGTTTTTTAATGACCGCCTTTGGTTTAATAGTGAGTTTTTCAGCCATATAGATAAGTGTGCGTTTGTTTGTTAATAATGTTGTATATTTCAACTGACTATCTTTTTTGTGCCATTTCAATCGATTATATGGAAAATAGCACACCTCGATGATTCCGTCAAGTTTTTTCTAGCCCCGTGTGACAAAATTGACAAGTCTCCCCGGAACCACAATCTCTCGTACTATTTCCTTCCCCTCAAGGTGAGGTATGACTGTAGCAACCTCTTTTGCAGATTTTTTAAGTTCTGCTTCCCCTGTCTCGGGAGCTACTGTGAAAAATCCCCGCACTTTGCCATTTATTTGTACCACGATGGTAGCAACCGCATCTTGTAATTTGGTCTCGTCATACACCGACCAGGCTTCCTTGTGAATTGACGTCGTATGACCAAGCTGTTCCCAGAGCTCCTCGGTGAGATGTGGAGCAAACGGCGCAAGTAGTGTGAGCAATGTCTTGTACTCCGCACCCTGTACCGAGGTGCGTTTTTCCATATCATTGACAAGTATCATAAGCTGACTGATAGCAGTGTTGAAGTTGAAACTTGCAATGTCTTCTCCAACTTTTTTGATAGTCTTATGAAGTAGTACAACGTTTACTTCACCATCATCTTTTACACTTTCTCGTAAACCATACACCCGTTCGAGGAAGCGTCGTGTGCCAACCATATGGTCTGTTGACCACGCTATAGCCTGACCAAAAGGACCCATAAACATTTCATAGATGCGCAATGCATCTGCACCCATCTTGGAAACCATGTCGTCCGGGTTGATAACATTCCCCCATCGCTTACTCATCTTCCTTCCATCCTCGGCAAGTATTAGCCCGACCGTGTAGAGTTTTTGATACGGTTCTTTGCTTGTCACAACACCGATGTCGTATAAAAACTTGTGCCAAAATCGTGCATAGATAAGGTGTCGTGTTGCATGTTCCATACCTCCGACATACACGTCTACCGGAGACCAGTATGCCTCTTTTGCCGGATCGACGAGTTTCGTTTCGTTTTTTGGGTCTATGTATCGTAGGTGATACCACGATGAGCCTGCCCATTGTGGCATAGTGTTTGTTTCCCGCTTCCCCTTTCCTCCACATTTGGGACAGGTGATATTCACCCACTCCTCGATGCCCGCGAGTGGTGATTCCCCGGTGCCGGTAGGTTCGTACGACTCGACGTCGGGGAGCCGTACAGGTAAGTCTTCTTCACGCACAGGCACTATCCCACAGGTGTCACAGTGTACAAGGGGTATAGGCTCACCCCAGTATCGCTGTCGAGAAAAAACCCAGTCCTGAAGTCGGTACTGTACCGTGAGTTCTCCGTGTACAAATGCTGTTATTTTTTTCTTTGCTTCTTCTATTTCTAATCCTGAAAAATCTCCGGAATTTACAAGCATACCCTCTCCTGTATACGCTGTTTCCTTTTCAAGGAGACCTCTCCAGATACCATACTCAGTGCAGGTCATATTTGGATCAGCTTCAAATTCTTGTAGAGTCATCCATACTGGCTCGTGCTTTTCCAGTTCTTCTGGTGATGGTTCGGCATGTTGTGTGTTTGAACCAATTTCAAACAGAAACGCATGCGCGTACGCAAAACGGTTTTCATTTTTATGAGCAGCAAAATATTCTGAACACACAGTACCTCCAAGCTGTCGTTTAAAGACAAGATTGGTATACCCAGTTTCTTCTTCCACTTCACGTGCTACCGCCGTAAGCAAGTCTTCCCCATCCTCTGCGCCACCAATTACAAACGACGTCCAAGGATTTTTCTTCCATTTCAACATAAGGTACATGTCAGTTTTTGTGTCATGGATAATCGCATGAACCATAACTCGTTCTATAGTAGGAGTCTCTTTTTTGGGGGGATTTTTTTGATCTATGAAGTGAGGTGCAATAACATACGTAATTGGCAAATTAAACTTCTTTGCAAAAGCAAAGTCACGTTCATCATGTGCAGGGACTGCCATGATTGCCCCCGTACCATACCCTGCGAGCACATAATCAGAAATGTACACTGGTAACGCTTCATTGTTTGCTGGGTTACGAACTACCAAACCTTTAAGTACTACTCCCGTCTTCTCTTTTCCTTCAGTTGTACGTTCAATATCTGTTTTTTTAGCTGTTGCTTGTATATACGCCTGCACCTCATCAGCGTTGGTAATACGTGGCATATGTTTTGCTACCAAAGCATGTTCAGGTGCCAACACCATGTACGTTGCGCCAAAAAGAGTATCGGGACGTGTGGTGAACACCTCAACAACATCTTCAGTATTGACAACAGGAAAGCGTAGCAACGCCCCTTCACTTCTCCCTATCCAGTTGCGTTGCATTTCTTTTACTGAGTCTGACCAAGGCAGAGCGTCAAGATCTTCAAGCAACCTATCCGCATATGCAGTGATACGCAGTACCCATTGTCGCATTGGTTTTTTTTCTACAACGGTACCACACCGCTCGCACACGTTTCCATCCAAATCTTCATTTGCAAGTCCCGTCTTACAGCTTGGACACCAGTTTATCGGTTCATACGACTCGTATGCCAAACCTTTTTTGAAAAGCTGAATAAAAATCCATTGCGTCCACTTGTAGAAAACTGGGTCGGTAGTGTTTATTTCCCTATCCCAGTCATAGTTAAAACCGATTTTTTCCAGCTGTTCTTTAAACCGTGCAATGTTTTTCTTTACCGCAACTGCAGGATGAACTTTATTTTTAAGTGCATAGTTTTCTGCAGGAAGACCAAACGCGTCCCACCCCATAGGATGCAGGACATTCATCCCTTGCATGGTCATGTACCGAGCATAGACATCTGTCGCTATGTACCCTTTCGGATGTCCAACATGCAAACCTTCTCCGGATGGGTACGGAAACATGTCAAGTACATAACACTTTTTCTTTTGCGTATCATCGGTGACCGCATAAGTCCTTTCGTTCTGCCATTTTTTCTGCCATTTCCTTTCTATTTCTTTATGGTCAAATGATTTCATGCTTTATCCAGTTACGCCTAGTAAAAAGTCCTATGGGTCGTGATACGATATATATACATTTATACTATAGAGTTATAACTATACAATGAATTCGAACAAAACCAAAAAGTACCAACATTTGTTTTTTGATTTGGACAATACGCTCACACGGAGCAGGTCTCCTATTACTAAAAATATGCGCGAGCGACTGCAAGCTCTTGAACAAGATATTGTTGTCATAACAGGTGCAAGCCTTGAACAGCTTCGTTCACAACTCGATAACCTTGAATGCTTTATGTTGGGTGAGAGCGGAAACCATGCTGTTTTTGGCAAAGAAGAACTTTGGCACAATATTCTCAAACCAGATAAAGTCATTGAAATAATGGACCACATTTCATCTCTTAATCGTACATGGGATGTCCCAGATGAAAATGATTTACTTGAAAACAGAGGGTGCCAAATTGTGTACTCTGTGTATGGTCACCATGCTCCTGTAGGAGAAAAAGAGAGGTTTGATCCAGACCAAAGTATACGCAAGAAAATGCTTGAAGAATCACCTCTCATTTCGGATACTGTTGAAGTTAGAATTGCAGGAACATGTTCACTTGATTATGTTCGGAAAGGACGCAACAAGGGATACTACATTTCACAACTCATAGACCATCTTGGATGGAACAAAGACGAATGTCTGTATTTTGGAGATATGCTTTTTGAAGGTGGAAATGATGAAACGGTTATTGGTGTCATAGATACCGAAGCAGTGCAAGATCCTTTTGATACCTACGACAAACTTGCTCGGTTTTTGACGTAACTCTTACCAATACTTTTGTTTTTCCAAAACAAGTACAGCCACTGTCTCGATATGGAGACAGTGGCTGTAGATAAAAAAGATCGTAGATTTACTTTGAGTCGAGATGATTCAAAAGCATTGGTAAGACCACCTCTTGCGTGTTGGGTGCCATACCACTAGTGTCTCGTTAAACTTCTCTCAAAATCTAAACGGCGCCTCTCTGGTGCCGTTTTTTGTTACTTGTATGTCTGCACGATTTGATTTTGTGTGTACTGTAAATGCATTACTCACTAGGTACTACATACATGCATCACGGCTCATATATCTTTACCCAAGTTATTGAACATCTCCCTCGTTCTCCGTTTGAGACGTGTGTAAAGAGGTATCGCGGAGAGCACTATGTCAAAGCACTCTCGTGTCGCGACCAACTCCTTGCGCTCATGTTTGGACAACTATCGTATCGTGATTCTTTGCGTGATGTGGTGATCTGTCTTTCAGTACACCGAGAGAAGCTCTACCACATGGGCTTCCGTACTCTTCCAAAGTTACCCACACTTGCAAAAGCAAACGAGAAACGGAGTTGGGAAATATATCGAGACCTCTGCAGTGTGCTCATTATCGAAGCACGACACCTCTATGCTAGAGAACCTACACTCGCTACCGATATTGATACGGCGTGTTACGCCATCGACTCAACCAGTATTGATCTGTGTCTCGCACTCTTTCCATCGCTTCCATTTGTGTCCACAAAGGGAGCAGTGAAGCTCCATATGGGAATGGATTTGCGTGGCTCTATTCCTGCGTTCTTTGATATGACGAGCGGAAAACATCATGACGCATCTTTTTTAGACACACTCACCTACGAAGCGGGGAGCTTCTATATTTTTGACCGAGGATACCTTGATTTCGTGCGACTCCACAGTATCCACACATCAGGCGCCTTCTTTGTGACGCGCGCAAAGATAAATACTCAGTTCATTCGTCGGTATTCACGTAAGACCAAAGAGTGTATTACGTGTGACCAAGTTGGTACACTACTGAACAAAAAATACCCTGATGTACTTCGTCGTATCAAGTACACGGACGAGATGGGTCACACGTACGTTTTTCTCACAAACAATATGACAGTGTCCGCTGAGTCAATCACTCTCCTGTACAAAAACCGATGGCAGATTGAACTCTTCTTTAAGTGGATCAAACAACATCTTAAGATTAAACGATTCTGGGGACATTCAGAGAATGCAGTGAAGCTCCAGATTTGTGTTGCTCTGTGCACGTACCTCACTGTAGCGATTCTTAAGAAAAAGCTTCACCTTCGTCAAAACCTTTATGAAATATTACAAATATTGAGCGTATCACTGTTTGATAAAAGTGGCTTAGTTGAGCTGTTTGCTAAGAAATCGAAGAGACTTAATGTACCACCTTCAGAATATACGGCTTCGTTGTTTGATTTTTAACG
>Ga0209211_10010041_pt1 | contig 12440 bp, 10 predicted proteins | sample RifGroA2_FD_183992 | JGI IMG/M metagenome (GOLD analysis project Ga0209211, IMG submission 183992) | Groundwater microbial communities from Rifle, Colorado, USA - Groundwater A2 (SPAdes) (version 2) | ecosystem: Environmental > Aquatic > Deep subsurface > Groundwater | place: Rifle, Colorado... | reverse complement strand
TGTTATTCCAACCTGGGTTGCCACAGCAGTTAAAAGATCAAAGGATGCCTTATCAAAGGGTTCTTCCCTTCCTAATCTATAAGCGTTTATTACGCCTATGACCTGGTCCCTTCCTTTAAAGGGGGCACAGATTAAGTAACCAATATCATCATCAAGCCCCTGTATTGGTTTAAACCGCGAGTGTTTGGAAACATCATTAATAACCTCTGCGTGACCTGTTAGGACAGTCCAGCCATAAACACCCTCTCCTACCTTGCATCTTATCTCCATTGCCTTTTTATTCATTCCAATGCCTGAAATAATATACATCTCTGTCCTGTCATTGTTAATAAGCATTACATTGATTCTGTGGAGTTTCAAAGCCTGGCTTACATTTTCTACAACCTGTTTTAAAAGCTTTTCCATTTCAAGAGTCGTTGCAAGGGTCTTGCTGATATTGTAGAGGGTATAAAGATGTAATATGTTTTGCTCCATTTGTAGGTTTGTCCTTTTTAATTTCTCTGAATACTCTTTTACTTCATTGATTTTCTCTTTCAGAAATTGTGCCATATTATTAAATTCTTCTCCTAACCTCTCAATCTCATCACCGGTTTCAATTTTTATTCGATACTCAAGATTCCCCTGCCCAATGATTTTTGCCCCTTTTTCTAATTCCAAAATTGGTCTTACCACACCTCTGGTAACTATCAAAATCATTAACACCATTCCAACTAATGCAACAAAGGTCAAAGAAATAAAAATTCTATAGCTCCATGTACTTATCTTAGAAATTCTCTCGTTGTGAACATCTAACTCTCTCTTTATCAAATCGTGGAATTTCTCAACCTTACTAACTACACTCTCAGCAAAAGCATCCATTTCTTCCATAAGCATTGCAGCTTCTTTGTTTCCAACCGGGTTTTCAGTTGAAAGAAGAACCATAGCCTTTTGCTGGAGCTCAATAAAACGTTTTTCTACTTCATCTGCAATAGCTATTTCCTCACTGGTTCTGCCTCCGCTAAGCCTGATTTTCTCAAAAGTTGATGCTGCTTCTGTGACCAGATGGGCAAAGTTTTCTCTCTCCTTTTTATCCCCTGTTATAAGATAATCATTAGGAGGCATTAAGATTTTGTGGATGAATCTCTGAAGGTCTGTTATTAAGTTTTCTTTTTTGGCAAGCTCATCATTTCTTTTCTGAATTGATGAAAAGGAATTTAAGTTAATGTAACTGAAAATTGCCAGGACAAGGAAGAGGGTAAGTCGAACTCCAATGAGTTTTTTGCTAACTCCAAGCTTCATTTTTTACCTCTTTATTATTTTGTTAAAAACAAGAAAAATAAATAAACGATATTGAGTTATTTTACTTCAATTTAATTTAGATTTGCATTATATTTTTTCTTTAATATTATATCTTAAATAAATTACCGGAGGGAATTAAATGAACTGGGAAGATTTAAGAGAAGAGTTTCCTGTCACAAAAAACTATATTTACATGAATACAGGATGGTGCGGGCCTCGGTCTTTGACAGTCCAGAAGAGGATAGATGAGGTATTTCAGATAGAAAGGGAAAAGGGGGTTGCAAACCCTGAATTAATAAAGATACGGGAGGATATCCGTAATTCAACAAGGAGAAACTTAGCAGGGTTTTTAAACGCTGATGATGATGAAATCGCCCTTACTGATAATACTTCAAACGGAATAAATATTGTTGCGGCAAGCATTGACTGGGAAAAAGGTGACGAGGTAATAATCTCTGATGAAGAGCATCCGGCAGGAATTGTTCCGTGGTTCTATCTGAGGGATTTAAGAGGGATAAAAGTAAAAGTTGTAAAAATAGGAAATGATGAGGTTAATTTTTTAAAAGGCTTCAAAGAAGCTTTAAATGACAGGACAAAGCTTGTATGCCTGAGCCATGTCTCATGTATGACAGGCTTCAGGTTGCCGGTTAAAAAGATTGCAGAGTCCACTGCAGGCAGCAAGGCATTGCTTCTTATTGACGGAGCACAATCAGTTGGTCAGATCGAGGTAAATGTAAAAGAACTCGAATCTGACATATATTGCGTTCCTGGCCAGAAATGGCTTTTTGGCCCTGAAGGGACTGGGGCTCTTTATATAAGAAAGAGCCTTATAGATAAACTTTTTTGCATTAATGCCGGTTATAGGTCTGTTAAGGCTTTCAATTTTGAAAAAGGTGAAATGGCTCTCCATGATTCAGCAAAACGGTTTGAAATGGCTGACAGGAATTGCGCTCTACTTGCGGGTCTATCAAAGTCCGTAGAATACCTTAACGCAATCGGGATAAGAAAAATAGAGGAGAGAATAAAAAATCAATCCTTGATTTTAATCCATGTTTTAAAACAGATTCCTAATGTAGAGATTCTGTCTCCCCATAAAGAAGGGTTCTGTCATTCAGGATTGATTTCAATAACCATTAAAGATAAAGCAGCCTCTGAAGTAGTAAATAACTTATACCAAAACAAAAAAATAATATGCCGCCATTTCCCAAGCAAAAATATAATCCGCTTCTCAATGAATTTCTTCAACACACAAGGTGAGATTGAAATAGTAGCAGATGCAATAAAAGAGATTGCAACCTGAATTCGTTAGTGATACTTTAAATTCTAAAATGTAGCAGGAATAAAAAAATAAATACCTCTCAGCAAACTGCGAGGTATCAAATACTTAAAACTGATTACATATGCTTGTCATTCCAGGCTTGACCTGGAATCCAGGGTTTCCTGTGAAACTTGTCCTCGACTGCGATCGGGGAACAGGAACCTAATTCATTTAATAGTTCCCTGCTTTCGCCTGCCTACCGGTAGGCAGGCAGGGACGGCATCTGGATTCCCGCTTTCGCGGGAATGACGGGTAACAATGCTTCACTCTGCAACAAGTTGGGAGGAATTCTTTCGGCTAAACTAAATTTATTTTAGGATATTGTTTAATGAAAAGAGTTATTCTGCATTTTTATCTGCTTCTGGTATTTTTCCTATCAATATCTTGTTTTTCTAACATTTCCTTCGCCAGGGATCTGGTGCAGAAGTTTGATAAGGGAAAAATAGACTGGACAAAGGGAATAGTAACCGCATGGGGAGAGGGAGAATCTCTTACCACGGGAAAAGACAGGAGGTTAGCTCAGGAGCTGGCTAAAAGGGCTGCAATCCTTGAGGCACGAAAAAACCTTATTGAAATAATTAAGGCTGTCCGTCTTGATTCAAAAATATCGATTGAAGACATCGTAAAGAGCTGGGACATGGCAAGAGAGAGTATAAATCAGGCAGTCGATGTTTCTTCTGACACAAGGGCTGAGGTGCTTCCAAATGGCCGCGCAATAGCGACCCTGGAACTCAAAATTTACGGAAAATTAGCAGACGAAGTATATCCCTTTTCTCCTGTTGCCGGAAAAGTTCAAGCTGCTAAAGTCGCCTCTATCCCCTCAAGAGAAGAAACTCAACCATCAAAACCATCAAGAGAATCTCTTGCCATAAGAGAAGGAGAGAAGCCTTCTTTAAAAGAGGGAAAAACAACCAAAGGAGGAAGTGCATACACAGGTGTTGTCATTGATGCAAGAAACCTCGGAGTAAAACCTGCTCTTTTCCCAAAGATATTTAATGAAGAGGGAAAGCTTGTTTATGATTATTCAAAAGTGATCTACCCTTATGCAATAAAGGAAGGGATGGTTAGATACGAAGTTGACCTTAACAATGCCCGGTGGGATGAAAGAGTTAAGCCCCATCCTCTTGTTCTAAGGGCTGTTGGAGTAAAAGGAAACGATCACACAGATGTTGTGATAAAGGATTCTGACATAAAAAAATTATTGAGGGAAGACAGTGAAGGCGAATTTTTAAAGCAAGGGAAAGTCGTTATTATTGTAGATAGATAATATAAGATTCCCTTCAGAATGGTTCAAGGATTCGAGGGGTCAAGGATTCCAGTGAAATGCTAAAAAACTACAAAGAATTAAAACTCTGGATGCTCAAAGCACTTATAAAATTTTTAGAAGATAAACACTTGAACCCTCGAATCCTTGAACCCTCTTAGCATCACATAAAACCAAAATTAAAACCTGTACGTTCTTCCCTGCTTTAGGATTTTAATATTTCTATTCCTTAACCTTTTAATATCTTTCAGGATATCATTTCTGTACTGAGGTTTTAGGTGGTAGAGATAGACAGGGCAATCAACATACCATAATTTATCCAGTTCACTTTTAAGAGCAAGCGGTGTCATATGTCCGCCAAGGTATGCAAGTTTTTCATGCTTATTGGGGAACGAGGTTTCAATAATCAGACCTTTAAGATTCTTTACACCTCTCACTCTTTCCCATATCTCCTCTGTGGGCCCGGTATCACCGGAATAAACGATTGTCTTTCTATCCCTTGATATTATATATCCTACAGCAGGAGCAGGATGATTTACCCTGACTGCCTCAACAGTGAAACCTTCTATCCTGACTTTTTTCCCTTCAGGAATGACTTCTAAAGACACTGTAGGGTTGTGGGTATCGGGAATTTTAGTAAAATCAGGCCACATTATATTATTAAATGCATGGCTCTTTAATGCTTGGATAACCTCACTGATGCTGTAAATCTTAATAGGATAAGGGTTTCTGCCTATAAGGTTATCTGCTAAAAAGAAAATATCTTTTATATGATCAAAGTGACTATGGCTCAGGAGGATAGCTTTTATTTTCATCTGCTCCTTAAAGGAAAGTGATGAGACAATAGCACCTGCATCAAGAGCGAGAACTTCATCAATCAGGAAACTTGTTAACTTTGCCTGTGGAAATCTTGAACCGGAGCAGCCAAGAACCTTAAAATCCATGCATTACCTTTCTATTAAGAGGGTTCAAGGGGTCGAGGATTCAAGGATTCAGGTGTTAGATAAATCCCTATTCCCCCTTTACTTGCCTACCGGCAGGCAGGGAAAAGGGGGACAAAAGGGGGAATTGATTTTCACTTGAATCTTTAACTCTTTGAATATCCCCTCATCGATTGATGGGTTTTTTTAACCTATTCTTTACCTATGTTCATGCATGCTGACAGGCGGGGCAAAAGAATCCCATCTACCGAAACCATAACGATATTTATATAGTTTAGCATTATTATCTCTATTTTAACCATACCGGAAAAATTAAAACAAGAAAAATATCCGCGGTTTGTGCAAATCATAGTTTTTAATAAACACTTATAGCTAATAGCTCTAAGCTATTAAAAAAATATAATTACTATTTGTTCTAAAGGCTATAAGCTACCTGCCTGCCGGCAGGCAGGTAAGCCATAAGCTAATAGTAGATTTCTGAAAGAACATGTTCTTTCAGAAATCTACTTGACAACCGGAAAAATTCCCGTAATTTAATAAATTAAACAATATGGACAAAAACCATTTTACCAATATTTCTCTTTCAAACCAGCTCATTCTCTTATGCTCCCGTATAAAGGTTGATAAAAATGAAAAAGATAATTTTGAGAAAATTATAGAGAGTGAGGGTTTTAGCTGGGAAGAAATTTTAAATAATGCATTCAGGAATAACATACTGCCCTTTGTTTATTTTCATCTGAAAAATTTCGGGCTACTCTCAAAAGCTCCTGCGGAAGTGAAGGAAAAGTTTGAAAAATTTTATCACTTTAATACAGCGCGCAACGCCTGGATACTGCTATCCTTAGAGAAGATTGCAGAGACTTTTAATCACCAAGGTATTCCTTTCATACTTATACAGGGGTCTTCGCTGCTTGCAGATGTCTATAAAAATCCTTCTTTAAGATATCTGAGCGATATTGATATTCTGATAAAGGAAAATGATTCAGACGGAATAGAAGATATTCTTTCTCCCATAGGGTGGAAGATGTCAGATTATCCCGCAGATAAAAGCTGGTGTTTAAATAATCTCAACCACCTTCCCCTTTTCTTCAGACCTGACGAACCTGTTCCCCTTGAAATCCATTTTAAGCTCTCCTACCCGGAAGGGACAAGAGAGGGTGGCAGTGAATGGATCTGGGAAAAAACCGGCAAAGGGAAAATCCGGTCACTGGAGGTTGTAATACCATTACCGGAGAACATGATACTGCACCTCTCAATGCATATATTCAAAAAATCCCACATCAATGACTTGACAATACTTTTACGCCACTGCTGCGACATCTCGGCCATTTTAGAGCGTTACAGCGGAAAAGGAATTGATATTGATGGTTTGGTTTTGACTGCTTCAAAAGAGAGATTATCTGACGTGCTTTACCATTCAATTAAGGTAACACACTCAGTTATTAAAGAAAATCTTCTGGAAAGGATAATTGAAAAAATTTCTCCTGAAGTTTCTACGGATGTAAAAGATTTTTCAGAATTCGTATCGCAATGCCTCAGCAGAGCTGACAGGAGTGGCAAGGTTCTTCTTGATGGGTGGGGATCATTCTTTAGCCAGAAAGGAGCTGTAAACAAAATCACTTTCTTCTTTAAACACCTGTTCCCCTCTCTTGACTTAATGGAAGATTATTATGGTGTTTCAAAACTTAAAAAAAGGATCTATTTTTATTATTTGCTCAGGCCCTTTTTACTGGCAGGAAAATTTACATGGAAAAGGATCGTAATGTCGTACAGAATATCAAAGGTGAAAAGGTAAATCAGAATATATAACCTGATCCAAAATAATTAGGATTCATTATTGTCAATAAATTAATTTGAATTTCTTCTCCTCCTTACCCAGTATCCTATATCACGGAAAAGTTCATATGGGGTGAGAAGAAGATCTATCTGAATGACCTTGTAGTAACGCATTTTTAAATCCTCAAGTAGTCTTCTTTTTGATTCCCTCATATTGTGCTTTGTTCTGAAAATTATATTGCTCAGGTTATAAGGCCGATGCCATTCCCGGTACCAGTTCCAGTGAGTTCTGTAGACTGAGAGCATATTATCTTTACGGAGGTGATAGGCTACAGCTTTTGGCTGGTAGACAATTAAATAGCCTTTCTCCTTTAGCCTCTGCGACATCTCATAGTCCTCACCATTGTTCCCGCATTTCTCATTATAATAACCGACTTCAGCTATAGCAGATTTCTTAAATACATTGTTACTTCCAAAAAGAAACTCTGGTTCATCCAATTCTTTTTCACCCCAGTGCTGGGGCATGTTTATTGAACGCCACTTGTCAGCAGACCTTTCAGAGAACTTCTCAAGAAGCTTTCCTCCAACCCCTGCTACTTTTTCGCCATTGCACTCCGGCATCATCTTCTCAAGCCAGTCCGGGTCAGGGATACAGTCAACATCAAGAGATGCTACAAAGTCTCCGCAGGCATTTTTAAAAGCAGTATTCCTTGCAGCTGCCAGACCCTTATTTTTTTCATGTCGGATAATTTTTACCGGATACCTCGATGCAATGGCTACAGTCTCATCTCTGCTCCCATCGTCTATAATCAGTATCTCATCAACCTTATAGGTCTGCTTAAGCACACCTTCAAGGCATTCCTCTATAAAGTTCTGGGCATTATAACATGGAATATATAAAGTTACTTTCATCAATCTAATTAACTTATTTGAATAACGGGAGATAATATTTCTCCACGATTTTGTCCCAGTTATATTCTTTTTCAACTCTCTCTCTTGCCGCTTCACCCATCTTTGAGCGAAGGGTCCGGTTCTCTAAAAGAAGTTCTATCTTAAAAGCCAAATCTTCCTCGTCCCCGGCGGAAAAAAGAAAACCGCTTTTCCCGTCCTCAACAGTCTTCATTAACCCTCCAACTCTTGAAACGATGACCGGTTTACCGCATGCCATTGCCTCAAGTGCAACAATTCCAAAGGGCTCCTGCCATATGGAGGGAACAATGCAAATATCAGCCTGATTATACAAAGATGGCAAATCATTAGGATTATGCCAACCGCAGGATTCAACAAAAGGCTCATCAAATTTTTTATCTGAGGTTACCAATAGTTTAAAAGATTTTCCTTTTTCATAAAGAATCTTACATGCCCGGTAAAGAGTTTCAAACCCCTTGCCGGGATCACCGATTCTTCCGGTCATTAATACAACAGGTACTTTATTAGAGGCCTTTGAATTTAATGGTTTAAAAAGTCCGGTGTCAACCCCTGAAGGAACAATCAGGCAATTCGGGTTATATTTTTCCGCAATTTTTTTTATGAATTCGTTATAAACTATTATTGTACTGGCGTTCTTCAGGCTTCTTTTAACAATATTGGAAAATCCTGGCAGAAATGCAAGGGAAGTCATGAAGGTATGGCGTGCCATACGCGGCTTATTCTTAAGAATCCATTTTGCAGTACACTTGATACAATGGAATGGAGTATCAAGAAAGCTGGTAAGGCAGATTGAACCATCACTAAAAAATGTCCCGTAGTCCTTTATGCAGAAGCTGTCATAAGTATAAAACCTTAAAATAGGTTTATATTTTTTTAATGCATTAACAACATAGGGTTTAAGAAGTTCACCATCAGCTATAAACAGATAATCGGGAGAGAATTTATCTACTGCTTCTTTGATTCTTCCCGGCAACTGGATAAGGTTATATGTAAAGCGGTTAAACGGTATCTGCTCAATATCGATTGGGATTGCTTCGAGGATCTCCCCTCTCGGGTAGTAGCGGGTAAAATGGGGAACAAAAAGCTTAACATCATGAAACTTTGCAACCCTTGAAAAAACTTCTTTTAAATCTACCCGCGAACCTCCATCAGGAGGCCAATGGAAGAGAAAATCTACTACAGCTATCTTTGGCATTTCTTTTTAAAATATTCAAGGGTCATCCTCAGACCCTCATTTCTTGAAACCTTTGGCTTCCAGCCCAAAACCTTATTAGCCCTGGAAATATCAGGCTGTCTGATCTTCGGGTCATCTACAGGCAGTTCCTTATAAACTATTTTGCTCTTGCTGCCTACAAGCTCAATTATTTCCTTTGCAAACTCTAAGATCGTTACCTCCTCATCGTTCCCTATGTTCACTGGTTCGCAATAGTCAGCGTTAATGAGCCTATAAATCCCGTCTACCAGATCTGCAACATAGCAGAAGCTTCTTGTCTGGGAGCCGTCCCCGAAGACAGTTATGTCTTCGTTGTTCAAAGCCTGGGTTATAAAGGTTGGAAGAGCTCTGCCATCATTTAATCTCATCCGGGGACCGTATGTATTAAAGATTCTGACTATCCGTGTATCAACTTTATGATAGCGGTGATAAGCCATTGTCATAGCTTCAGCAAATCTTTTAGCCTCATCATATACGCCCCTTGGTCCAATAGGGTTTACATTTCCCCAATGTTCTTCCCGCTGTGGATGTTCCAGAGGGTCTCCATAAATTTCTGAAGTTGAAGCTAAAAGAAAGCGGGCATTTTTCTCTTTGGCAAGTCCTAAGACTTTGTGCGTTCCGAGGGAACCGACCTTAAGCGTCTGGATTGGATATTCAAGATAATCAATCGGGCTTGCAGGTGAAGCAAAATGTAAAATGTTGTCCAGTTTGTCTTTCACATAGACAAATTCAGTTACATCATATTTGATAAATTTAAAATTTGGATTCTCAAAGAGGTGGGATATGTTCTCAAGGCTGCCGGTTATAAGATTATCCATGCAGATAACCTGGTGACCCTTGCTTAACAGAAGGTCACAGAGATGTGAGCCAAGAAAACCCGCCCCTCCGGTAATTAATGTCTTTTCCACTTTCTTCTCCTTTTCTCTTGAAATACCCCTCACCCTGATTATTCAGATGATTCTTTGAAAAATAGCCGAGGCTTCCTGCCTCGGGCAACTGTCAGGCAAGACCTGCCTGCCGGCAGGTGCCTGACCTATTTTCGAGGTGAAAGTCCAGCCTATCTAACAAAAATGCATTTATTTTATTAACTATAGAATTTTTATTATCAATTAATTAAATTGTTTGCCAGTAAGTTTTCTCGTTCCTCTTTAGTTGCATTAAAATAAAAACTAATTAGCTCTTTAGCTATTGGGGCGCATACTTCGCCACCAAAACCTCCATGCTCAACAAGAATTGCAAGGACAATTTTAGGGTCATCAGCAGGGGCAAAGGATACAAACAATGCATGATCCTTTAACTCGGAAGAAAATTCTCCCTTAGCCTTTAAAATTTTTGCTGTTTCAATGCTTGTAACCTGAGCAGTCCCGGTTTTTCCGGCAATAATTATCCCATTTACTCTTGCTCTCCAACCTGTTCCTTCATTAACTACCCCTATCATCCCCTTTTTAATAATCTCTAAAACCTCTTTTTTCACCGGGATTTCCTCTTTTAATGGCTTTAAATTATTTTTCAAATCTCCTACGGCATATATAACTTCAGGCTTTACCTTAATCCCGTTATTGGCAACAGCAGCTACCATTCTTGCCAGTTGAGCAGGGGTCACAAGTAAATAGCCCTGACCTATTGCCATAAAAAGAGTTTCACTCTTAATCCAGGGTTTTTTCAGGACTTCCATTTTCCATTTTGAATCCGGCACAAGTCCATTTGCCTCAAAGGGAAGGTCTATCCCCGTGCTTTTCCCCAACCCCAGATAGCGTGAATACCGCGCCAGTGTATCCACCTCAAGGCGCTTGCCTAAATTATAGAAAAATACATTGCAGGAATTAACTATAGCCCTGTAAAGATCAACGTTTCCGTGCCCGCCTTTTTTCCAGCAGAGGAAATTTCTGTTTCCGAAATTCATGCTCCCTCTGCAGGTGACATTAAAGTTTTCATCAATTAGCCCTTCATTGAGGGAAGCCAAGGCAGTTACAATCTTAAACACCGAACCTGAGGGATACTGGCTCTGGATAGCCCGGTTCTGCAGTGGGTAACTGATGTCGGTGAATAAATTTTTCCACTCCTTTTGAGGTAACCCTGCGGAAAAAAGATTAGGATCAAAGGAGGGGTGGCTTGCCATTACAATAATGTTTCCGGTTTTAGGGTCCATAGCTACAATTGCCCCCTGCCTGTCCCCAAGCAGTGTCTCAGCATAAAGTTGAAGAGGCAGGTCAATGGTTAAATAAACATCCTTACCCCTCCCGGGGTTTTTTGAAAGGGCTGCAAGCTCATTTTTTTCCCTTCCCAGGCTATCCTTTACCACCTTTCTCCATCCATATTCTCCTCTCAGCGTACTATCGAGTCTTTTTTCCACTCCGGATTTCCCCACTAAAGCCCCGTATTTTAACTCTTTGGAATTGCGCAGATTACTCTGGGTTGCTTCACCGATATATCCGAGGAGATGAGAAGCCATTCCTTTAAAGGGGTAAAATCTTCGCTGCTCAATTTTTATTTCAACTCCTGGAATCTCTTCCTTATGCTCCTCAAGGTATGCCAGACTTTCCCTGTCGAGATTTTTTTTAAGAATTATAGGTTGAAAGTAAAAGAGCTTTGGCAATGACTTAACCTTGGCAGAAATTATATCCTGAGGGATATCTAAAATATTAGATATTTTATTTATAAGCTTACCTTTATCTACATCTTCAGAAATGTTCTCCAAGATAAGCTGAGCTGTGAAGCTTGGCCGGTTAAAAACAATAGGGATACCATTTCTGTCAAATATATTTCCACGAATACCAGGCTCAGAGATGGTTCTGATCCTGTTGTTATCCGCTTCCTTCTTTAAATTGTTCCCTTCTATTACCTGGAGATACCAGATCCTCGCGGTAATAAAGATTAAGCATATAAATAAGAAAAAACGGAAAAGATCAAGCCTTCCGCTATATCCTTCTATATCATTTTTTTGAAACCGCTTGATCGACATGAAAACAATCCCTCATTCCCTGACATAGAGGATTCTCTGGCAGTTTGGACAGGATATTATATTTTCACTGGATGTTAATAAATTAAAATTCTGAGGTGAAATAGTAATAAAGCATCCCTGGCAGGACTTATTTTTTACTTCAGCCAAAGCCACTTTATCATGATGTTTTGATAATTTCTGGTATCTTTGAAGAAGTTTTGGATCAACCTTCTTGACCAAATCTTCTCTTTCAAGCTGATTCTTCTTTATTTCTTCCTCAAGACTTTTTAATTCATTCTCCTTGGTTTTGACTACATCTTCCCAGATTTTCTTTTCCTGACTTGCCTTTCCCCTGGATTTTTCTATCTTCTCTTTGGCGATCTCAACTTTGTCAAGGAGTACTATTATCCCTTCTTCCAACTGATCCTTTCTCTCTTTTATAGAATCAATTTCCTTTAAAATCGCAGAGTATTCCTTGTTTGTTTTTACTTCATTTAATTTAACCTGGGTTTTTTTGAGGTGCTCTGTTTCGTCATTCAAAGTCCCCTCTTTAAGCCGTATGGTTTTCTGGATTTCCTTTAATTCAGATTCTTCATTTTTAAATTCATCCTCTGCAGATTTAAAGTTTTCTCTGTTTTGTTCAATTTCCTTCGGGATATTATTCTTCAGCTTTTCTAAATCCAGCATCTTGAGATCTAAATCTTGCAGATTTACCAGCAATTTCAATTGTTCATTCACCTTTTTTCACCTCAGAAGATAGCTTTTTACAAAAAAAAAGA
>Ga0209211_10010037_pt1 | contig 12443 bp, 9 predicted proteins | sample RifGroA2_FD_183992 | JGI IMG/M metagenome (GOLD analysis project Ga0209211, IMG submission 183992) | Groundwater microbial communities from Rifle, Colorado, USA - Groundwater A2 (SPAdes) (version 2) | ecosystem: Environmental > Aquatic > Deep subsurface > Groundwater | place: Rifle, Colorado... | reverse complement strand
ATAGCCAATGGGTCGGCAGAAAAATTGACGCTGGGCCGGCTGGATATTGTCCGTGACTGGGGTTGGGCACCGGAGTATGTGGATGCGATGTGGCGCATGATGCAGGAAGACAAGCCTGATGATTACATCATTGCCACCGGTGAAGCGCATTCGCTACAGGATTTTGTTGCAGAATCCTTTGCAACGGTGGGTTTGGATTGGCGAGAACATGTGTGCTCGGATTCAACGCTGTTTCGCCCAACTGACATTGCCTGGAGCCAGGGAAACCCAGAGAAAGCCGCACGCCAGCTAGGCTGGCATGCCAGTGCGCATATGAAGGAAGTGGTTGCGAAAATGACGCAGGGCATACCCGCTACCCCTTAAAAATCACGGCTTAAGGAAATACTGAATAAGTCGTCATGTCCGCGAAGGCGGGCATCCAGTTCGTTGATTTATCTTGGTTTCCGTCCTTCGCGGGAGCGACAAGTTCGGACTTGTTCAGCGCTTCCTTGATTATTTGCTTTCGCAAATTGGCGTTACGCAATATCTTCTGACGAGGCCACTGTGTATCCGATACCGGGCATCTCGACAATTGCAATTTTGGCGACACCACTGTCTGGGAAGGTGAGATTACACTGGATATTGACGTGGTTAGCCATCACGCTGATTCAGTTATTGCGTCTTAACCATTGAGCGGTTCTGGATAATCCATCGGCAAATGGAATCTGCGGTTTCCAGTTTAAAACATCCTCTGCCTTTGAAATATCCAGGATATTGACCGGAACATCAAATGCTCTGGAGGGCAAATACACGCGCTTTACAGGTGTTCCAAGCAGTAAATCAATGGCGTCGAGAATTTCATTCAGGCTGCGGCCAACGCCGCTGCCTATATTGAATAGGCGGTTATCACCTTCGTATGACAAGGCTTTGACCAGGGCTGATACGGCATCGCTTACATGGAAATAATCTCGCGTAATCGATCCATCACCCCAAATCTCGATGGTCTCATTGCGGAGCGCCTTATTGAGAAATACAGCAATGGCTCCTTGCGCTGCTGACACACGCTGCCGCTCGCCATAGGGATTGGCCAAGCGCAACACGCAGTATTCAATGCCATGCAACAAGTGGAACAGGCTCATGTACTTTTCAATCGCCAGCTTACTAATTCCGTAAGAACAAATTGGCTCCGTCGGGTGAGACTCTTTGAGAGGAATTTCCTTTGGGATTCCGTAAATGGTTCCACCGGAGGATACGAATATTATCTTCTTAACCTTGTGTTTACGGACAGCTTCCAACAGGTGCAACGTGCCGATAACATTGGTTTCAATATCGTAAGCAGGATTTTCATTGGAAGAACGTGGCAGAGTCGTGGAAACTAAGTGGTAAATAATGTCGCAACCGGAAACGGCATTGTCCACATCCTTGCGGTTAATAAAATCGCCATCAATCCACTCCACCGTTTCATGCTGTTGAAAGGGCTTGAAACGCGCCAGATTGGGCCGATCCAAGATGCGGACGAGGTGCCCCTGAATCAGCAACGCTTCGCACAAATGAGATCCAATAAAACCGCCCCCGCCCAAGATGAGGCACTTCATACGCTGCTTCGTCGTTCCTTCATCATCCACCATGCTAATCGCTCCTTAAAATGACCGTTTTTTACGCGGGGTACCCCAAAAACGCCAGGCTCGTGACGCCTTTTTACAGCAGACGGTTTACGATCATCGCACCGACAAACCCAGGCTGCCAACTATCACGCACATCAAGCTAATGAGTCTTTCCTGGCACATTCGTCAACAAGATAGTGCCCCCGCAGTGAGTCACAAGTATGCCCAACAAGCGTTCCAATGCATGCAGCAAAGAGCCGTCGTAGGGTAAGGGCTCTTCCGGATAATCTTCCCAAACCAGGTTCAAATCGAACAACGTTTGCAACCCTTCAGTTCTTGCCCAGAACATGGAACCCATCGGGAAGCACAACTCCCGATACGAATACTTTATACCCAAGCCAGACAATACTGTTTCGCCAAAGCCGAAATTTTGCCCCCATCCGACGACATAGGGATCATCAGGAAATACCATCATGATATTTTGATCGTCTACCATCCTGCCTAGAATGATATCGGCCATAGAGGCCTGCCCACCCAGAAGGTTTTCCAGCAAAAATTGATACCAATCATTGCTGAATGATTCGTCCTTCATGTCTGCCGATTTTTTCGTGTGCAGATGGCCGATCAGATCATATTTCTGGCATATCGTCTCACCAAACTCCGTCAGGAATGGGCCAAGATCCCGCCCGCGATTAGGCACAACACGAACATCAACCATCCCGCCCGTATAGGTTTCAAGGTACGTAGCAATGGCAAGACGTGCTGACTCACTGGTCACACTGATCAGCAAATCAGGACAAACATTATTTCGCTTAAGCCGGCGCAGTATCTCGGGAAAGATATCCGGGTAGTGGGCATGAATGTGTAAGCCTATGCGAAGCTTCACAGGTAAAGGTTTTGCCTCTTCTGCGGGTGTGATCAGATCAAAGTTCCATGGCCCGCGAGGATGTCCTCCTCGCAGATAGTCCGCCAGTGGATCGACACCCTCAGCGACGCCATGATGTTCAAGGTAAATGCCGGGATGAAACCCCGGAAACAGCTTGCGCCGCCTCACACCACTTTGCCACGACCGCACATACCCTCGAATGGACTCATCCATGCTTTGATGCCGCAAATGGGGTGCATGGTAGTAATCCAGCCGGAGAAGATCAGATTTCGCGATCGTGTCGATGTCCAATTCTACCTGCTTGAGGTGACCTGCTTCCTTTAATGCCAACTGCTCGATCTGGGTGACATACTTGGTCATGTCGAAAACTTCGGCGGACATGCGGATTGCGTGTTCCGCGACATGTGTTCTGAGCTCCTTTGATTGCGCCAGAGCCAGCACCTTGCACGCCATATCCTCTGTGTCCAAGTATGCAGCTACACAGGCATCGCCCAGCCCATATTCACTTAAAATATTCGCAATCCCAGTGGTCTTGTCGAAACAGACCAGCGGCAATCCAATCGAGAGCGCATCAATGGCCACATTGGGCAACGGATCGAGGCGAGAACTCAGGAGCAGGATGTCCGCTGTGGCATAAGCTGTATCAAGTGCAGTGACCTCATCCATAAAATGAACGTATTTTTCCAAACCCGCTCTGCGAACCTGGTCAGCCAAATATACGGAATATCCCGTGTCTAGTTCCGGAGCATAGCCCTTGCCTACCCATACGAAACGAAACGCCAACTCTGGCGCTTTGCGCAATATGCGGGAAGCGCACTCAATGAAAAGATCCACCCCTTTGCGCAGTTGAACAAACCCGGCACCGAGCACGACAATGCCATCGGCGGCAAAGTTTTCCGGTCTCATCACGCAGCGAATTTGATGAAACACTGCCTCGATCTCTTGTGTGCCATTGCTGCCATCTTGCGGTAAGAGACAGCGCCCTTGAGGAAGCACTGGGTAGGCGCGCCTCCCTAGGTCAGGATATTCTGCAATCATGTTGTCGCGGGTTAGCGGTGTCGAGAATACAACTTGTCCCGACCAGAATACCGCTTCGCAAAACGCATCCCTGGGGCGGGTGTAGGCCGCAAACTCGTGGATCAGGCTCACTGTCGGCACATGCCGCCTGGACAATTCAGGAAGCACGTGGCGTGACTGGATGCTGTTGATCAGCGCAAACTCGATCGTGACTGCTTCAGTGATTTGTTTGATGCCTAGGCCGGAGAGCAGTTGCGGTCCCTGCATTAGTAAAGGTCCGGCGACTCGTGCGCCACCAGTGATTTGTTTAAGGCTCATGCCGGACAGCAATTCGGATGTCTGCACAGGGCCCACTATGATGGCTCCCGATGCTCGGCAGATATCCAGCAATGGACCCGGGAGAAAAAAATACATCACCACGTTGTACTTTTTGAGCAGGTTTTGCATCAGGTTGTAGCTCAGAATCGGCGCTCCAGTGCGTGAGCCTTCGTGGCTGACGATCAGTACCGTCTTGCGTTCTGGCTTGATCGAGTTGAAATCTCCCCGTATCTTGAGTTTTGGCAGGAACAATCTGGCCAAGCGTGATTGCAGCATCCTCCTGAGGAGCTTCAACAACCTCACTTGTACAGATACGGGAAATGCTTTTGAGAAGGTATCCAGCATTCGCAAAAGCTTAAGGGCGGAATTTCTCAGGAGCACGTTTGCCATGTTCGTCGCGGCCCTAGCTTTTTGAGCTGCTTCGTTGCAGTCTGTTCAATACCGCCAATCCGATACTTTGTACCAATCGGTTCCGGCTAATTACGCGTCCGAGGCGGGTCTTGTTGAATTTGGTGGAGAACCGGGCAATAGCCCGTGCCACATCGAGGAACATCGCCCGAGCTCCTTTTGCGCTCCAAGGCTGATTTGCAATATCGCTCAGGCGCATGCATTCAAGCGCCTGGGTAGACAGTTCTCGCCCCAAGCTCGGGCTAATCGGATATCTCGGTTGCGCCACTCTAAGCTGATGGGCTTCATCCAGCAGAGCCAGGAATTTTTCGATCATGCCTTCCCATGATAGCTTTGACGAGGCGAGTGCTTGGCACTGCTTGGACATCTGCTGCAATTCTGCGGGATTGGAAATCAGGCGGTGAATTGCGTCCACATAATCCTGAACTTCATCGTTGCGATGCGGGATCAGCACGCCGACATCCGAACTTACAATCTCTGCGTGTCCGCCCACTTGGGCCACGACGGGAACGACGCCCGTAGCAATTGCCTCCAACAGTGAAATCGATATCCCTTCATATTGCGATGGCATCAAAAGAATGTCCGACGCCGCGAGGATGTCCAGCCATCGTTGATGCGGTACTGAACCGAGCATCTGAACATGGGCGGTCAGCTGGTATTTTCTGAGCAACGCCTCGAATGGCACTCTTTGGTCGCCATCTCCGATCACCAGTATCTGGAAAATCAGGCCAGCATCACGCGCCGCCTTAAGAATCTCAGCCAGAAGTAGCGGGCGCTTTTGTGCGCAAAGTCTTCCGGAAAATACAAGTAGGGGCCTATCCGCAGGAATGCTCAACTCGGCCCTGATCAAAGCGCGGGCATCAGATAAGCTGGAGACAGTGGCGCGAACACCGGTATGCATCACTTTGATCCTGGCTTCGTCCGCACCGCGCTCGTGCATCCATTTTCCCAGATGGGCTGTAGTTACAATGTTCAGGTCAAGTAAGTCCTGGTAACCGACGCCGAAGCGCGGATGTCCCCCATTCATCCAGTGAGGTTCTTCAACATGGCACATGTCCACAAACGCCACGTCGGGTGATACGGTACGAAGATAGGGAAGCAACTGGTAGCCGATAGTGCTGCCTGCGATGACGACGGTGTCGATCTGCCGAGATCGGATCAGATAATCTAGGAAGCGCGGATAGTCCGATTCGCGCAGGATGTTAGGCAGGACGAAGATGTCCGGCGTGATGCGACTGAATTGGTGTTCCCATTGGTGGTCAGCCAGCAAGGTCGCACAAATCGTTACATCGTGGCCTCTTGCCGTTAAACCCTCGATCAAATCGATATTTACTCGGTCGGCCCCGCCCGTCACCATCCAAGGCACGATGAACATGATCCGGCGACCGAGCGGATTTTTCGCCAAGGGGTTGCTCGCTAGAGCGTGTGTTTCAATCGCTTCATAAGGTTGCAGATGATGACGGACCGGATTTGGAAAGCGCTTGTAGAGACCCGCGTACTTTGTTTGCATGTCTTTGGCAAAGCGATCATTCTTGTAACCGGACTGCAAAATCTGTTCATAACGTCCGCTGCCGAGCTTACGATACCACTGCAGGTACTCTTTGATCGTATAGCCCCAGTATCCGGTTTTAGCCATGGCCAGCCAAAAATCCCAGTCTTCATAGAGTACGCGGATCGAAGCATCAAAGCCGCCACAGTCTTTGAATGCGGTGCGGCGAACCACAGAGATAGGTGGCCCGCTATTGGCTTGGAGAAATGCTTTACCTCTTTCAAAACCTGTTGTCCACAGAAATTCCTGCTCGTCGAAGATCACACTGTACGAATTGCAAAATGCAAACTCGGGGTTTGAATCAAGAAACCATACGCATTTTTCGAGATACGTCGGCTCAAGTTCATCATCGTGATCGAGCAAGCAAATGTACCGGCCTGTGGAGTGGTGGAACCCCGTGTTGCGTGCGGCAGCTGTGCCAGCATTCTCTTGCCTTACTATCTTGATGCGCTCGTCTGTTGCCGCGAAGCGGGCCAGACGGTCCACGGCAGCTTGATCAGGAGAGCCATCATCGACGATCAGCCATTCCCAATTCTGTAATGATTGCGCCAGTACCGAGAGGAATGTTTCGACAAAGAATTCTTTGGTGTTGTAGTAAGGCGTAACAATCGTGACATCGATATGGGGACAGCTCGTCTTTGCGCGCACGTAGTTGCGCGGGACGGATCTTCTGCCTGGAGCGTCACTGAAGTTCGGATTTGAGCGATTAATCATATATTTTCAAAATGGGGCATATTTAGCCTGAATTTTATAAAAATAAAGGCAGGAGAATCTGTAAGCCAGCCGTTTTTGGCGGCTGTTCGTCAATGGAATTTTTGCACTATCCACAAATCTTGATGAAAAGCTGAAGTCGAGGCCGATGGAAAGCTCAGACACCGGAAACCCGATTGGGCAAGTGCGGATTCCACCCACCTTGTCGGGTGGAAAGAGCTAAAGAGTTTCTTGCCTTCCGAATCCCCCTTTCGTACGACGAGATTGCCCGCAACAAATTCCTGTACTTGATCTGGCGTGAGAAGGTGAAGAAAATTTTCCCCGTGTGTTGTAAATACGAAATATCCATCATGCCGTAGCAGACGACTAACTTCATCAAGCCATTTATATGTTGCAGTTTCAGACATGTGAGTGAATACGGAAATGGCATATACCAGATCAAGCGTCTCATCTTTGAGCGCTATAGGTGGCAACAGATCATTTTCAGCAAATGCTATGCCTGAAATGTTGCGGCTGCACCAGTCTACAGATTGTTTATTGTAATCAGCTCCAAATAATTGGAGCTGCGTGTATTCAGGTAGGCAATCTGCAAGGTGCCGAAGGATTCTTCCCGGACCACATCCCCATTCGAGAATAGCCGCCTTGGGGGGAGGCACCAGCCCTCGGATTATCGTTGCCAATCGCTCTGCAAGTTCTCGCCCGCTGGATCGATAAACATCCCAGTCAACGTTATGGTTGGCATCAAACACCAGGTCGGCTGGCGGAAGCTTGAAATCGGGGTGGTTTTTTTCAAACGCGGAATTTTTAGCGGTGATTTTCACTTTTCGATATACAAACTGGAGTTTGTCGGCTACTCCTCGAAGACGAATTCTCCATATAAGATTAATAAATTTCATTCTGAAGTTGTTCATGGTTCGCCTCAACAAGGTGCTGCTCCGTTCAAGTAATACAAGCCATCAGTCCTAAATAACAAATCGATGCACAAGTCGATGGCAGCAGAACAGGCTGCTTTGACTAAACAACTAAATTTGTCCGATTTTAACCGGACACTACTGATATTTAGTAAAGCACCACTAACGCTACACAAGCCGAGACACTGACCCAGGATGCATTGATGATTGAACGCCAAGTCAGCGGGGTTTCTCGGAGGCGAAGAAAAGGTTTTTCGATCTGATGGTAAGTAACCCAAGAGACCAGATAGAAAAAACTGAAATAAATCGGGTAGAGAACGAAAGGGTTTCCATAGATCTGATCGAAAAGTCCAAAATAACGGAGTTCCCTATTTACTGCGGCGATGACCAGGATATGCACCAGATAGAGCGAATATGACAGCCTGCTGGTCATCACGAAAAATCCGCCCTCGCCGCTGGTGGAGCGTAATCCATCAAACCAGGGTAGGAGTAATGCACATAGTATCGACTGGGCTGTAAATAAATTGACCTGCAATGCACGCGATTCGAGTAGATGGGGAGAGCCAGCAAACCACCATGCATAAAGCAGCACCAGCAAGGCCGCAGTAATGGGGGTTGCGCGTTTTATCCAATCGAATCCGACACGCCAATAGTGTTTGCTTGCGGCCATGAGTACGCCGAACATAAGCGCATCTATGCGTGAAAGCACTGTCAGGCGGATGGAGAAGTTGTAATCGTTCCAATCAGAGAAAAGTGGCTGGGAAAGACGGAATGCATAGGCGACGACAATGAATGTTGCAGCTGTCAGAATGATGGCCAAGTGTGCGTGCTTGGTGCTTCTCTCCCAAATCAGGAAGGCGATCGGGAACCACAAATAGAAATGTTCCTCAATCGCCAGACTCCATGAAAGTTCAAAGAACCTCGGGATGTTGTAGGCGAAGTTCTGCATGAATACGAAATAAGCCGGGTAATCGAGCAGTTCGTGCCTGCCTTGGTAATCGAGGCGAATGAATGCGATCAGAGCGACAAAATACAGAGGTAAGGTGCGTAGCCAGCGCCTTTTCCAGAAAGCCGAAATATCCGTGAGCGAATGGAAGCGTTTCTCTTCGATCAATCTCATGATGATCGAACCGATCAGAAAGCCGCTCAACACAAAGAAGAGTTCAACGCCCAAAATTCCGAGGCGGCCAAATGTTTGGATCTCCGGTATGAGTTGGGAATGCTGGAAGCTGTGCCCGATCAAGACGAAGATGATCGCAAATGCACGGAACACGTCCAAGCCATAAACGCGGCTGGTGCGAGAGCCTTGTGGAGCGATCGTTGAGTTCATAACTATTCGGCAGTTCCTATGGAGGTCGTCACAATCGAAGGCGGGGCTTATTTATGGTGCCGTGTGAAAAACGATTCCGGCTCCCGAATGAGCCGTGCAGCAAAGCGCAACGGCTTGGTCAGTCGCCAAGAATAGGAGGTATAAATCTCATGTAGTCTTGCAACTCTTTCGTTTTCTCTTTCTGTTATAGTTCGATTGAGGTTGGCGATAGTTTGTTTGAGAATACCGATTTGTGCATTCATTTCGCCTAAACGCCGGTGCCGCCCACGAATGATTTCAATTGCTTTTAGCGCAAGCTTGAATTGCTCTTCAGAGAAAGTCTCCTTTGCATCAGGTCGCTGTTTACCATAGCCAAACGATTCAAAATCTTTTGCATATAACGAACGTATCAGTTCGGCACTTCTTTCCGTTATCAGCTCCGGTAGGTAAGGGATCAGGCTCTCATTCGTACTCCGCCTAGTAAGCGGATCGACAAATTGAGGCCCGATCCGCTTGGACAGTGCAGCACTCAACTCCTTTGCATTTTCGATCTGAACCAATTTTGAGTAGCGAATTAAATCGGGTCGCAGAAGGGTTGCCTGAGGCGTCCAATGTACGTCCCAATAATTTGGAGCTTCGTTAGCGGCAAGATGCTCAAGAAATCCCTCAAATGCGGTAGCGATATCACCTGCATTCTTGATGTCGTGATGATAGAAACTGCAATCGAGGTAGGGAGCTACTTGCAAAGGTTCTCTAAGCAATAATTTGGACTGCCAGGCCGAGAAGGTGCGTTGGTAAGGATTGCGGACGACGGCAAAACGGAAATACGCTTCCGACGTGATTGGTTCTATCAAAGCCTCTGGAGTTAACCCGGTCACGTTTGGTGCGATCTTGTGGAAATGAGCGCTATCATGGACGACCAGATCAGAATCCGTCTCAGCGCTATCTATAATCGCACGCAGGTCGTTCGAGTGGCCCTCCAAGTTTGCAAACCACCACTTGAGTGACGTGCATGCCACTTTGGGCGTGGCAACATAAAGCAACTTGTATCTTTCGGAACGATAGCTATTCCAGCCGAGATATCGGAACAATGTTTCTTTGACCTCTGCTGGGCAGTCGATGATGTCACTCATATGCGTTCTCAAACTTGAAGATATCAAATTCTGGTCGAATGTTTGCGAAAGAGTCGCCTTTCTATCATAAAGCCTCACACGTCTTTTTGATCAGTGCCTGCCATCAGGTATCTCGCTTGAGCAATTTTGCCAACCAGGAGGGCGCAGGCTTGCCCTGTTCAGCATCGTCTACTGCAATCGGAGATTTGCTTAACGAGATATCACGATAATTGCCAGTGCTGTCCGTAAATGAAAACTTTGCGACACTGTCTTTCTGGATCAGAAACTGGTTGTGAGGCAACGCGGCTATTGGCAAGTTATGAGCTTCGGCAAAGTAAATGCTGTACGGGCATACTAAGGTCGGCTCGTAACTGATGTCGTGCTGCCAAGGCGTATTGATGAAATCATCACCGCCGATAAGGCCCCCTTCTTTGATTTTGGGCAGCACCTTTATCAGATCAATCGTGATGCCGCGTAATGTGTGATCACCATCGATATACGCAAAATCCAAGCTGTTGTCGGGTATCGCATCGATTACTTCTTGGGTTCTGCCTCTGAGAACCACTCTCTTGTCTGCCGCAAATTCTGTTTTGTGCATCGCCTCGCGGTAAATCTTTTCGAACATCTCTGAATCTACATTGAACGGCTTATTCCAGTTCGGAAGATTGGCCCAGGGATCGATCATGTAATACCGATCGACAGATTTGCAGGAGCGCAATATCTGCTCTGCAAAATCACCCTTCCATACCCCGATCTCCAGCATGGTTTTGGTTTGTTGTATATCCAATACCTGTTGCCACAACTCAACACGCGAAACGCTGTTGCATAAGGCACCCAGAATCTTTTTGTTGTTAATGTCCATTATTTTCAGAAATGTACTGCGCGGTTATCTTGAGGGAGGGTGCACTTGCCATGGCGTCAACATAACCAAATGATTTCAGTTTTTCATTTGGTGTGACACGGAACATGAGAGCATCAAGAATGCGATGAGCGCAATTGGGTGCCTGGCTTGACCATACCCCGCAGCCTACGAAATACACATCAGGCAACAAATTCATACGAAACTTGAAATCGATTTTGAAGGATTCACCTGCTGCAACATGTTCGACATAACTTCCTTCTTCCGGGTAGCGCTGGCCAGTAATGACAACGCCTGAAATAGTCCGTATGTGGAGAGCGAAAAAGATTCCCGCAAAATCAGTCATAAATCTTCCGGCCATTTCAAAGCGGTAGATATTTCCTGGCTGCAAAATATTGACGATATGCCCCTCGGTATCGAGCACGCGCACAGATTCGATCTCGGCGCCTTGCATCGGATATACCACCCTTGTTTCAGGTGTGAGCACAGCGTCGAAGCTGAGGGAGGGTTGATTGTTGGAGGCGATCACTGGGTCGAGACTGATATCAGCGTCCCTCTCGCTTGATTGATCTGCGACGCGGTATTTCAGAGCCAATTGAGGCTGTTCTTCAATGGGGGCATAGATCAGCCTTTGGTAGGCACGGATGGTTTTAGGAGCTGCGGCATACATAAGCCTCTCTCCATGATCGAGCAACAGTGCTCTGTCGCACAACTCAATAATGTTTGCGGGAGAGTGCGATACGAAAAGAATCGAGCAGCCTCTGCTTTTCAATTCCTCTAAACGCGCAAAACACTTGCGCTGAAATTTTTCGTCACCGACGGCGAGCGCTTCATCAACGACAAATACATCGGGATCGGTCATGGATTGAACGGCAAAGGCCAATCTGACGTACATACCACTCGAATATTTGTGGACTGGTTGGTCAAGGAATTCTCCGATGTCGGCAAAAGCTGCGATATCATCAAAGCGGCTCTTCATCTCATCCTTGTGGATACCTAGGATAGCGCCCTGAAAGTAGATATTTTCACGGCCCGTAAATTCGGGGTTAAAACCGGAGCCCAGTTCCAGCAGTGCGGAAATGCGACCGTTGATACGAATATCTCCCGAAGTGGGTTTGAGGATGCCGCAAATCAATTGCAGCAATGTGCTTTTGCCCGATCCGTTGTGGCCGATGATGCCAACGGTTTCTCCCTGTCTGACCTCAAAGGAAACATCCTGTAGTGCAGTGAATTCACGATGGAATCGCAAGTGACCAAATGTAAGCGCATGTTTTATGCGATCTGTAGGATGGCCGAAGATGCGGTAAGTCTTGGTCAGATTTTTGACCGAGATGGCGATTTCGCCAGAAGGTATTTTTTGTTGATCTGAAGGCTGGCTAGACACGCCCGCCCGGTTTTTCGTTTCGTTCACCAGCATGTCTGATTTGCTTGTAGGCAAGGTAATGGATGGTTGTAGATTGCGTCCATTAATTTTTTCCTTATTGCAAAATATCGGCTACGAATATAGCGCTATTTAAGGCGGCTTTCAAGCGTTGAATAGGCGCTTGCAGCACAAAGGCAACTCACTTGGATCGACTTTTCAGTAGGTGAAGGAGCCGATTGTTTCATGTTCTCGTGGGGCAGCTTCACTTATTGTCATAGCGCATCGGCGAACTCATCCCTACTGTGCTGAAAGAAAGCGTAGCCATAAATGGTTGCTGCCAGGCCGATGGCCAACGCGGTGATCCAGGGCATCCACGGAATCGGGGTACCCAGTGCGGCTGCCCTCCCGGCCTCGATT
>Ga0209211_10010035_pt1 | contig 12445 bp, 16 predicted proteins | sample RifGroA2_FD_183992 | JGI IMG/M metagenome (GOLD analysis project Ga0209211, IMG submission 183992) | Groundwater microbial communities from Rifle, Colorado, USA - Groundwater A2 (SPAdes) (version 2) | ecosystem: Environmental > Aquatic > Deep subsurface > Groundwater | place: Rifle, Colorado... | reverse complement strand
CAAACCGCCTAACTGGCTGGCGCCCAAAATAATAAACCACATGATAAAATTGGATAAAAACATGCCGGAAAAAGTGTCTTCTCTTAGGGTTGCCAATTCGCCGGAAGTGGCGCCTTTGATAGTATGCTGGCTCTTTTTTATCTCCATTTCTTCGCTGGTTTGCCAATAGAAAAGATAAGGAGAAATAGTCGTGCCGAGAATAGCGGCTAGAAGCAAAGGGATTTCTTTTGACCATTTAAAACTGGGGATAAAAGTTGATTGGAGTGCCGCCGACCAATCGACTTTTAAATAAAAAACAACAATGACATAAAAGAAAAGAGACAGGGCCAGCCATTTCATTATTCGGGTAAATTTTTTAAAAGAAAAGAAAATAATAAAAACCAAAATGAACGCAGCCATAATCGGAATCCAGTAGAGCCTGTTAATAGAGGAAATATTTTCTAAGGAGATGCCGATAGCCAGCAGATCAACGCCGATATTAAGGATGATAACCGCTGCAGAAATTAAAGCAATGAAATATAAAATTGGCCGGGAATAATTTTCTTTCAGAATTTTTATTAATCCTTTTCTGGTAACATAGCCGATCCGGCCGCACATTTCTTGGATGGCGCACATAAGGGGCAGAGTAATCAGAACAGTCCAAAGCGCCCGGGTACCCCAGACAACTCCGGTTTGCAGATAGGTTAGAATGCCGGACGGATCATCGTCCGAAGCGCCAGTAATGAATCCTGGGCCGAGTTTCTTCAGAAAATGCCTTGTTTTTTTTATCGGATCATTCATATATTTTTTCTTTAATTTATGATATGTTTTATGATATATTAATAGTATATCATAAAATTATGCCTAAACGTCCATTATATGGATAAAAAAAGATTAATTTATTTATCAATAATAGCCGTTATTTGCGCTAGCGGCGTGTTAGGTTTTATTTTTTGGCAGCAATCAAAAGCAGCTCAAAAATTATCCGCGTTGCTAAATCAGCCGGCTAATAATGAATTTCAGGTTAGCTCAGGCGTGCTATCTTCTATTAGCCAGGGACTGAACCAAGAACAACAAATTGATGACTTGCGCCGCGAAATAGAAGAATTGAAAAATAGGCCGCCGCAAATAGTTTATAAGACTGTTTTGACGCCAGCTTCATCCTCTCCATTGCCGGATTTAAAAACTAAAAATGAGCTCGATCAGGCAAAAGAGCAAATAAATTCTTTGCAGCAGCAATTAACGCAATTACAGGCTGGCGCGGCTGTTCCAACACCGGCTAATGACGCGGAATTGATAAAAAATTGGCAAGCTAGCGATAAAGTGGTGCAGATTGCCTGCCAAAATAATTCTTTAGGCGCTTGGCAAATGGGTTCCGGCGTGCTAATCAGCGTTGACGGTAAAATTTTAACCAACGAACATGTGGTTAAATCGTCAGTCGGAACGGCTTTGCCGGATTATTGTTTGGCGCTTTTTAGTAAAGATTTTGATATAGCTTCGCGGACATACAAAAAAGAATACCGGGCCGCCTTGCTTGGTTTTTTTCAAAGCCGCGATGTGGCTTTGTTAAAAATTGGGGATGTCTTATACCATGATTCTGCCGGCGCAGTGCAATCGGCGCCAGCCGGTAATTCATTCGCTTATTTTTCGTTTTCATCCGCCGCGCCGCAAATTGGCGACAGCGTCTATATTTTTGGTTTTCCCGAGTCGGCTAATTTTTCTTTTTCCGCTACCAAAGGCATTATTAGCAATTATGCCGCCGATGGCATCTATTTCGGCACGGACGCGCAAATTGACCGCGGCAATTCCGGCGGCGCGGCCATCAATCGCGACGGCCAATTAATTGGTTTGCCGACTTATAAATTTTCCAGCGGCGGCGATTATCGGGGATATATTTTAGATATTAATTCGTTGAAATTATGATTTTAATAAAGGATGCGACAATTATAACGCAGAACCAACAGCGTCGGATTATCAAGGGAGGCGCTGTTTTAGTTGAGGGGCAATATATTACGGCGATTGGGCCGAGCCAAAAAATAGAAAAAAAATATCGCCGCGCGGCTAAAAAAACGATTGACGGCCGCGGCCAGGTCGTGATGCCTGGTTTAATCAATTGCCACACGCATGCGGCGATGGCGCTGCTCCGCGGCTGGGCTGACGATTTGCCTTTAAAACAATGGCTGGAAGAGAAAATCTGGCCTTGCGAAGCTAAATTAAAACCAGCGGATATCGCTCGCGGCACAGCCATTGCTTGCGCTGAAATGACAGCTAGCGGCACGACAACTTTTAATAATATGTATTGGCAGCCGGCCATGGAGATAAAAGCGGCGCAACAAGCTGGTTTGCGCGATTTTGTCGGTTTGGTGGCGTTGGAGAAAGGCATGAATTTCGGTCCAGGCTATATTGAAAAAACTTATTATAAACTAAAGTCGCAGATTGACGATAAAATTAGATTAACCATCGCGCCGCATGCTCTTTATACGGTTAGTGAAAAAACCTTGCAATGGTGCGGGGGATTCGCCGAAAAAAATAATTTATTATTGCATATTCATTTATCGGAAACTGAACAAGAAGTAAAAAATTGTTTAAAGCAGCATCGTTGCCGACCGGTAGAATATTTGGCAAAAATCGGTTTTTTAAATCCACGAGTTATCGCAGCGCATGGCTGTTGGCTGTCTGATAAAGAAATAAAAATTTTAGCCAGGCAAAGGGTGAGTGTCATCCATTGCCCGACTTCAAATCTAAAATTAGCTTCCGGCGTCATGCCACTCTCAAAATTATTAGCAGCCGGCGTCAATGTGAGTCTTGGCACAGACGGGCCAGCGTCAAATAATTCCTTAGATATGTTCAGTGAGATGAAAATAGCGGCTTTGATCCATAAATGGCATGAAAAAAATCCGGCGGCTGCTCCGGCGCAAATAATTTTAGACATGGCAACCATTAACGGTGCCAAAACACTAAAAATGGAAAAAGAGATTGGTTCACTTGAAATCGGCAAAAAAGCTGATATAATAATGCTTAAATTCAATCAACCTCATTTAACGCCCTGTTTTAACCCGGTTTCGCACTTAGTTTATGCGGCGAGGGGGGCGGATGTGGCGTTAACCATGGTTGATGGAAAAATTATAGTTAAAGAAAATTAAACGCTTAACAAGCGTTTTGTATACAAGTTTTTTAACATTTTAAGCCCAGGATGGGAGATTGGAGGATTTATGGCAGCAGGGAAAGAAAATGGGTTGTGGGTGAATTTTTTATGTTTTTTTCTGTTCATTATTCTAATGGTTCTCTTGGGCATTTTTTTTGGCCCGTCAGCTGTAAGGGGAGATGAAAGAGCAGCCAGGCCGCTGGAAAAAGAAATGGTATCTTTTGCTAAAGATTTCAGTGAGTGCCTTTACCTTTTTATTAATACAGATGATAGCCGAAAAGAATTGGGGCAAAGATTGGAAAAAAATGATTGCCGCATTTTCATTCGCGCATTTTCTGACAAAGATACTGTGAGTATTCTCGTTTTTGTGGCCGGCCGAAACAGCATCGTTTATGCGCGGCCAAAAGAAGAAATTCTGGCCGATAAGCTCGCAGCCAGAAAAGCGGCCGAGGAGGTGTTTAAATACATAAAAAAACATTTTCTTGGCACCGGAATTTGATTGTGGATAATTGAGCCATTGATTTTTTAAATAATTGATTTAACATTATCACAGAAGTTAACCCGAACATGGGAGGATTGATATGAAGCGAGCCCGCATGGCTGGCGCCTGGCCAGCCTAAGAAACTAAAAACAGGCCGCGTCTTGATTCTATTTGACGTGGGGCAGGGTGGTTTTTTAAAAACCGATGTGATCAAGATTGTGAAAAGGAGAACAATCATATGACTGGTATCTTTAAGATCCAAGCTCAGTGGACTAAAAGCCAAAAGATGAAGAGCCAAGGCTGGAAGATGCAAGACGCACCGGTGGACGTGGTTAAAATGGAGACGATCCTGGTTTAAGGACTCAAGAATCCAAAGACCAGAAAAGCGGGGGGTATGTTTTAATGGCTGCTCCGGCCTAATACCCCTCCCTTTTTATCCTTTGTTCTTTTTTGTAAATTAAAAATTAAATCGTCATTTAGCTGAATCGCTTTATGCCGTCCCTTATTACCGATAAGGGTTTCTTTTTTTATTAGAGCAAGGTAGAATGGGGTTAGTTTATAAGTTTAAATATTCATGATTTATGCCGGAATTACCTGAAGTTGAAACAATAAAAAGCCAACTACAAAAACTAATTATTGGTAAAAAAATTAAAGCTGTTGATATTTTTTTACCTAAAATGGTCAAAGCGCCGTTTAGGGATTTTAAACAGGCGGTTTTGGGCGCGAAAATTAAAAAAGTTGGGCGCCGGGCGAAAGTGCTAATTATTGAATTGGATAATGGGTGGAGTTTAATTAATCATCTAAAAATGACGGGACAGATGATCTTTAGTAAGCGGTTAGTAGCAAATAGTAAGCAATTAAAAAGTAAACACACTCATATTATTTATATATTTTCTGACGGCAGCCGGTTATTACACAATGATTTACGGCAGTTTGGCTGGGTGAAATTGATAAAAACGGCGGCGGTCAAAGAATTTTTAGAAAAAGATTATGGGCCGGAACCGTTGGATAAAAATTTCACGCTGAAAAAATTTCAAGAGATTTCAAATAAAAAACCCAAGGCGCGCATCAAACAATTTTTAATGGACCAGAAAAATATTGCCGGTATCGGCAATATTTATGCCGATGAAATTCTGTTTGCCGCCGGCATCAATCCCTTACGGAAAATCGGCGCCTTATCGGATAAGGAGATAAAGAAAGCTTATCAGGCGATTGGAAAAATTTTATCTTTAGCCGTAAAACTAAAAGGCACCTCATCGCAGGATTATTTGGATGCTTTCGGCCATGAAGGAAATTTTGCCAAAGAATTAAAGGTTTATGGACGCGAAGGCGAAAAATGTGTAAAATGTAAAAGTGAAATTAAGCGGTTGAAAATCGGCGGCCGGTCAGCGCATTTTTGTCCCGCCTGCCAACGCCTGACGCCGTAGGTAATGGCGGGCCAGAAATAAGTTATTAAATCTATGAATAAAATTATAAAATTTTTTGATAAATTAGAGGATAAAATTCGTCATAATTTAAGCCATCAGCCGGTGCTTTACGCTCTTATCGGCTTACTGGGGATTGTTTTAACTTGGCGGGGGATTTGGTATCTAGCTGATGATTTCGGAATGAGCGGCTGGCTGTCAACATTGATTGGCATTTTAATTCTGCTCTCAACTGGCCTTTTGGTTGCCATCGCTATCGGTGATGAAGTTATTATTTCCGCTTTTAGGGGCCGGCGGAAAATAACCGAGGTTAAAATAGAGGAAGCACTGACTCTATCTGAAAGAGTTGATGAAATAAAAAGACTGCTTAACCAAATTGAAAAAAAACTTGGTTCTGTTAAAAAGGAAGAGGAAAAAATTGAAAAAGGAATTGAAACAAAAATTTAAAAAAAAAGAGATTATTGTTATTTGTCATAATATCCGCAGCGCGTATAATGTCGGCTCAATATTCAGGACGGCAGATGGCGCGGGCTTAGATAAAATAATTTTAGGCGGTTATTCTGCTTCGCCACCCCACCCGCAAATTACTAAAACCGCCCTAGGCGCGGAAAAAAATGTGCCGTCGGAGAAAGTTGCGGCAGTTTGGCGGGAAATAGACAAACTGAAAAAAGAGGGATATTATATTATCGGACTGGAAAAAATAAAAGGGTTTAAATCGGAAAATATTTTCCGATTTAAACCGAGATTACCTTTAGTTTTGATTCTGGGCAATGAAGTGCGCGGTTTATCAAAGGATATTCTAAAACGCTGTGATGAGATAATCTATATTCCGATGGTTGGCCAAAAGGAATCATTGAATGTGGCGGTAGCTTTTGGAATCGCTATATATCAAATCAAAAACGCAAAATAATGCTATAAATTTTTAAATATTTAATTAAAATGGGTAAAATAAAAAAATTAAGAGAGCAGAAAAAAATAGAAGCGCAAACGATGAATGAGCAGAAAGTTGAGAAAAAAAAGAAATTCGTAAAATATGCCGCGTTCATCATGGGTGGTATAATAATTTTATCTTATGCCGGCTATGAAATTTTTGGCGGCCAAAAAGACAACGCGCCGGCAACCAGCGTTTCGGCTTCGCCGAGCGCCAGCGCCCAGCCGAGCAACCTATTTGGCGCAACACCAACGCCCCCTTCTAATAACTTTGTTTTACCCGATAAATATAAACAAAAAGCTATGGCCACAATTGAAACCGAACGAGGCATTATTAAATTAGAATTATTGCCGGCCGCCGCGCCCAAAACCGTCGCTAATTTTATTAATTTAAGCGAGCAGGGATTTTATGACGGTTTGAAATTCCATCGGGTCGTGCCGGGATTTGTTATTCAAGGCGGCGATCCGCAGGGCACCGGTTCGGGTGGGCCTGGTTATAATTTTGAAGACGAAATAAATCCTTGGAGTTTAGGATTAAGCGATGAAGCTATCAAACAATACGAAGCACAGGGTTATCGGTATGATAAAAACTTAACTTCGTATAAAATGGAAGCAGGCGTTTTGGCGATGGCTAATGCTGGACCGAATACCAACGGCAGCCAATTTTTTATCGTGACAGACGCGCCTCAGCCGCATCTAGACGGCAAGCATACGGTTTTTGGCCGGGTGGTGGCCGGTCTGGACGTGGTGAAAAAAATCCAGCAAGGTGATATAATGAAAAAAATAACCATAAGTAATTAATAATGCCTCGGCGCAAACAAATTAAGCCGCAAAAGAAGACCCATTGTATGAAGCGTCAGAAGGGCGGCAAGTTCGCAGACATGCAAAATATTTTTCGGTGCATCCGGCAAGACATGGCGAGAAAAGCCAAGAAAAAAGTCAAGGCGGGTTATAAGTTTAGCGGAGATTAATAACATACAGCATATAGCGAATAGCTTATAGCTAATTAATGATTTAATTTTCTATTCGCTATTAGCTATTTGCCATTGGCCAAAAAAATGAGCAAGGTTGTTTTTGATATTGAAACAGTTGGAATCGATAGCGCTGATTTGGATATGGATCTCCAGAATTATTTTTTTAAAAAAGAAGACGAAAAAGAAGAAGTTATAGAAAAATTTGCCCTCTGGCCCTTCACTAGCCAAATTGTTGCCTTATCAATGCTTAATCCGGAAACCGGCAAAGGCAAAACATATTTTCAAGCACCAGCGCAGTCCCGTACCGAACAAAGTTCTGGTTCGGAGCAGGCGCCCAGTGAAGAAATAAAACCAGTTATTGAAGACGGTATGGAATATCAGGCGATGGCGGAAAAAGAAATTTTAGAAAATTTTTGGCGCGATATAAAAAATTATCGTCAATTTATCACTTTTAACGGCCGCTTATTTGATTGTCCGTACATTATGTTGCGTTCGGCGGTTTTAAAAGTCCGGCCGACAAAAAATTTAATGCCGCCGCGTTATAACGCGACCGAGCACGTTGACTTGCTGGAACAATTGACCTTCTATGGCGCTTTTCGTAAATTTTCGTTAAACTGTTATTGTAAGGCAATGAAGCTAAAAAGCTGCAAAACCGATGGCATGGACGGCAGTAAAGTGGGACAGTATTTCAAGGAAAAACGTTATCAAGAGATAGCGCGTTATTGCGCGGCTGATACGCGCGCCACGGCCGAATTATTTGAACAATGGGAAAAATATGTTAAGATATAAAAATCTATGGGCAAGATTTATTTTAAGTGGGGATTGGCGGCGGTGATTATTGCTCAAATTATCAGTATCTTTTATTTAATGAATGTTTATGATAAATTCGTCTCTAACCCGGATAATTATTATAAAAATATTTTAGCTTCAAAAGATAATCAGTAGAGGGTAAAAGCCCTATAAAATTATAAATATATGACTGATAAAAAAATTATTGTTACGGCTGTAATCCTGGCTTCTATATTGATTGCCGGCGGTTGGTATTATTCTAAAAAAAACCCGCCCGTTGCCTCTATTACAGATTCGGCGGCTGACCAAATAAAAAGCTGGGAGGCGGGAATTACTTATGGCAATCCGTCGGCTCCCCTAACGGTTGAAGAATATACTAACTTTTTATGTCCAGCTTGCGCTACGGCGGCCGCAAATATTTTGCCGCAATTAGAAGAGGATTATGTTAAATCCGGCCGGGTAAAAATTGTCTTTTTTATCTATCCGCCTTTTGAATTGAGCCGGGCCGCGCTTTGCGCCCAAGAGCAGGAGAAATTTATCCAGTATCATGATTATTTATTTTCGCACCAAAAACAGATAACCGAGGAAAAGGATATAAAGGATTTTGCGGTGAACGCCGGTCTGGATGAAGTCAAGTTTAACGAATGTTATGACTCTGACAAATTTAATGATTTAATTGATAAGTGGTATAAAGAAGGGCAAAAGCGGGGGATTGATTCCACGCCGACATTTATTATTGGCGGACAAAAGATTATCGGCGCCCAGCCATACGCGGAAATAAAGAAAGTCATTGATGAGAAATTAAGCCAATTATAATAAATTTTTTGATAATCTAAAGTTTTTTTTCAACCCCTCGCTTGATTCTCAGGTGAGGGGTTGACTATTTATTAGTTTATTATTATAATATATAATAATCTATGGCTTTATCCAGAGAAAAAAGAAAAGAGATATTCGGGTCCGCGCCTTGGGCGTTATTTTGGAATTTAGTGATTAGCGGCGGCGCGCTGGCCGCAAGCGCTATTATGGGCGGACCGAAAATTTATATTGACCCAACGGCGGCATTGGCCGCTGGCGGGATTTTTTTTCTTGGTTATTATTTTTTAACTTGGTGGAGCATTCTAACTTTATCCAGTAATCGTTTCTTCGCTAATTTATCAGTTAGTGGACCATACCAATATGTCCGCCATCCGATGTATAGCGCTATTATTTGGCTTTTAAATCCGGCTATCGCGGTTTATTTCCGTTCTTGGCTAATGTTAGCAGTTATTATTCCAATTTATTTTGTTTGGCGTTGGGCGGCAAAAAAAGAAGACCGGGGCTTGCGGGAAAAATTCGGTTTTGATTTTATAGAATATTGGCGTTCGGTTTGGCCGCTTTTTCCCAATCTGTGGCGGCTGAACAGAATGTTATTCAGCAGTTGGTCTGGTTTAATAATATTTTTAATTATTTTTATCAGCTTGAATTTCCCGGCTGAATATTTGCGCTGGGTGGCATGGGACAAGGATAATCAAATAACTTATAATGAAATATCGGATAAAAAAAATAATTTATTGAATACCGAGGCACTGCCAATCGGCCAAGACGGCACGGCATCGCAAATTGGTTTGCCGATTTCCCCAAACTACAGCGCTGAAAGCAATTCAATTATTATTAGTAAGCTTAACTTGAAGGCGCCATTGGTTTTTGCCAGCGGCACAACCCAAGAAGAGCTGAATGCGGCATTAAACCAAGGGGTGATTTTTTATCCGGGTAGTGCTTTGCCTGGCGCCAACGGCGAAGTTTTTTTAACGGGCCACAGTTCAACTTATCCCTGGAATAAAACGCCTTATGGCCGAGTTTTCACTTTGCTTGATAGATTAGAAAAAGATGATGTAGTTTCTTTAGTATATGAACATCAACAATTTGATTATCGCATTCTTAGCAAAGAAGTTTTAAAGCCAGAGCAGGTGACAATGTCCCAATCATCAGCGCCGACAATCACTCTCTATACCTGTTGGCCGATCGGGACTTCATTAAAAAGGTTGGTTTTAAGAGGGGAATTAATACTATAGAGCTCGTTAAAACGAGCTCTCTTATTTTTTGTATGTTTATGTGATAAAAAACACTTTAATGAAAAATCTCTAATGGGGTTGACCCCTCACTTGAAAATAATATGTTTTATGTCTATGTAATCAAGAGTGATAAAGACGAAAAATTGTATATTGGCTTTACTAGTGATTTAAAACGGAGAATACTTGAACATAATAATGGACGAAATACATCAACGAAATATCGCAAACCATTTAAACTCGTTTATTATGAGGCCTATGCATCAGAAAATGACGCAAAAGATAGAGAATATAAGCTTAAGAAATTTTCTGGATCATATATACATCTAAAAAAACGAATTAAGAACTCTTTAATTATTTTCAAGTGAGGGGTTGACAGAATAGCCTTAAATGATGTATTATTTAATATCCATTTTTAGGCTTCTATTTTAGGCCTAAATGGGCTGTACCTTTAAATTTTTTTATTGAGTTTATAGGAAAAAGGCCTAATTTCAAAAAAATACGGGTAGCACGGCTATTCGAAAAATACAGGAGGTGTCCGATGAAAAGGACCGGCATTTTTGTTCTATTGTTGGTTTTTCTGGTAGGGGCTGGATCGGCAAATGCCGGTCTGGAAGATAAGGCGGTGAATTTTGCCGCCAGAAACTTTTATTTATCGCCGGCTGAAGTGGTAAAAATTATTAATACTGGCGATAAACTGGCTAAGCCGGAAGTTTTGCCGGCGGGAACAACCTTGATTTTTCCCCAATGGAAAACGGGGGAGCTACAAGGATTGGAACTGGCATCACCTAACAAGGTGAGGGTATATCGGGGGAAAAATAATATCGTGGTTGTATACCACGAAAAAATCCCGTTTGGTTTTATTATGCCGGCCTGGGCGCGAAAAACGCCGGCGGCACAACAAACGGCTTATCAGCCGCCGCCAAATCCCATTGTTCAACCGCCGTCTATGGACGGTGGCAATAGTTCGGAGTTGTCGCGCGACCTGCCGGTTGCTCGCAATGACGAAACTGTCGGCAATCAGCCGCAAGTGCTGGTTGCCAAAGAAGATGACGCCGAGTTAATGACTCGGCCGTCGGAAATGGCAGTGGCAGAGGTTAAGCAAAAAGCCGAACGGACCCAAAAGGCCTACGAGGCCTATAAAAAACAGCGGACAAAGAATATTGTCAATGCCGGATTTGGTATCTCGGCAATTGGTGCGGCCTTTTATAATCCACTCTATGCCGCGGTGATTGCGGCTGGTGGAATTATTTATAATCTTTTCACATATGAATCACCGCCCCTTATGACAGAGGCGGAGTAAAGGAGGAAGTAAATGAAAATAAAAGAATCTATGGTTTGGGGAACCCTCTTTTGCTTCGTTTTAGCGATTGGGGGATGTGGGGCGCCGGCACGGGTAAATCAACGGCCGGATTCGCGTGATTACAATGAGGTCTACCGGGAAAGCCGGACGACCGCAGAGTATTTCAAAACGCCGAGTGGCGAAAAGATTGAACCTCGGGTCATTCAAGACGCCATTCAGCGCAGTGACTGGGCTACTCTTGAAAAGTACTCTTGGGTGCATAACCCGGAGCCGATTGAAAGGGTGGCATCAATTCAGGAAGCCCTGCCGGTATTTTTTGAAGATTATGGCAGGGGAGGCGCGAAATATCTTCGCGTCGGGGCCGACCCGGTTATCCGTGGCGGCTGGTCTGATAAAGACCTGCCGAAAGGATGGTTTTGGATCGGTTTGCCGGCGGATTGTTTCGCCAAGGTGACAGGTAAGAAAAAGAATTATGAGGGCCTGCTAAAAAAAGGCGAAGTGGTCGCCGTCCACTTAGTAATTCGTGGTGGCCAGCCGGTAATTGACAATCAAAAAGGAATTTTGGTTCAGGCGGGTGCAGTTAAACGCTGTGCTAATAAAATCCTAAATCAAATTCAAATTTGGTTGCCAGTCGGAGTCTTTCGGACCATCACCCAAAATAAGGTAATGGTTTTAACCAAGGTATTTGAGCGCGAGACGCTCATCTATCTTGAGAAAAAGGATCCCTGGAAGTGGTGGATCGTCGCGGCGGGCGTCGCGGCTGGACTGGGTGCCGGATATCTTATCTGGCATAACAGCAACACGACAATTAACAACAATGTTAATTGTCCGGGGTGCGATAATCCAAAACCACCTCCGCCGAAACCGCCGGAAAACTGTCCGCCGGGCCAACCAGCCCCGCGGCCAAATCCGCCACCGCCGGCGCCTAAACCAGACCCGACACCGCAGCCGTGTCCGCCGGGCCAACCAGCGCCGCGGCCGGCAACACCATAACATAAACTCAATAATAACCTCCAAGAGAGAAGCCGAAAAAATGGCTTTCTCTCTTGGAGAACTGATTTCTAATTTTTTATCTGAATGCTTTACAAAATATAACGCCTAGGGGCATAATGGATTTAGATAAAAGGTTAGAAAAATATAAATATAATAAATAAAAAATCTGGATTCTGGTTTTCGCCAGGATGACAGGTAAAAATCCGCTTTGGAGGAAGCGGCAAAAAAAATGAAAAAGATAGTTTCCATAATTAGTCTAATAGCGATTTTCTTAACGGCTTTAGCAGCGCCGGTTTTTGCCGATGGCCCGCAATTTAATTCTTTGCCGGGCGATCTTAAACTGTTGAATGTGGCTAATCGGACCACTAACACCGGCTGG
>Ga0209211_10010032_pt1 | contig 12447 bp, 2 predicted proteins | sample RifGroA2_FD_183992 | JGI IMG/M metagenome (GOLD analysis project Ga0209211, IMG submission 183992) | Groundwater microbial communities from Rifle, Colorado, USA - Groundwater A2 (SPAdes) (version 2) | ecosystem: Environmental > Aquatic > Deep subsurface > Groundwater | place: Rifle, Colorado... | reverse complement strand
GACGACGTCCTAATCGTCGCGTTCCCAAGCGTCGAGTTCGGAGAGAATACTGGCGAGCTTCGCGCCACGCACGGTGAGCTCGTACTCCATGCGCACCGGGACTTCCGCGTAGATAGTCTTGATGACCAGACCGAGCGCCACAAGCTCCGAGAGCCTTGCTGAGAGCGATTTCGCGCTGATACCGAGCTTCCACTTGAGTTCGGAGAAACGGGCGCCGGTTTGGAGCGCGAGCAACACCTGGATGGTCCAGCGCTTGGAGAGGAGCTTGAGGACTGACTGTTTGCGCAGAGGCTGCGCGTAGACCTGCTCCATATGCTGCGCTACCATATCGTCGGAGGAACGCACTCCCGTTTAAATATTCTGTGCCGAATTGGCCTGTGGAGAAACCGACGCATGACGGGCGAAGAGATAGACGATGGATTAGACGATGTGAGCAATAAGCTTTATAAATAAAGGACCTGTGGAGATATTGTCGTTCGCATGTGGGTAAGTGGTGCGAGAGCGACATCGCGCTCTGAGGGGGGGCCGGAAGTATCATAGTAGATACAGAAGGGGTGGAAGTACGACGACACGACGGATATTCTTAGTAGTATCTCTCCTCATCGTGCTAATAAGCACAGTAGCCTATAGCAGTGATGAAGGCGTGCCACCCGAACCCGGCTTTAAGACAGAAGAGACTATTCTATCAAATGGGGAGTTAACAAGCGGACTCCAACATAACAATGACACGCCCGATGAACCCCGGCGCAGAGAACCTACGGCACGTCGATTCAACGGCCGGACGACACGCTTCGATACAGTCGATCTGAAGAACGTCACAAATCTCACGTTAGAGATAGAGGGGAAAGCCCGCATCAAGTGGCATCACAGGAAAAACATCGAGGATGCGAACCTCGACAGACACATCACATTCGGCAAGGGATGGGTGAATGTCGATTCTGCAGCGCTACCGGAGCTTAGCGATGACGCCACCATCACAGTGTACGACCTCGCGTATAGAACGATGCCCGTCATCTACCGCGACGGAGAGTTATGCGATGATTGCGAGATCAAGCAATACCTGGGCGGCGACCTCGTCTTCGACGTACCACACTTCACCAACTACTCGACAGGACCCAACACGAACCTTTCCATATGGGACTCCGCCGAAGGGGGCTATTCGAACGTGACGGACACTGTGACGTTCTACGCGAACTATACCAACGTGAGCTCGGGAGCTTTGGTCAATGGTGCATCCTGCGCAATATCCTTTGGCGACGGAGCCAGCGCGAGCATGACTGAAGGGAGCAACATCTACAACGCCACACATGCCTACAATACCACAGGAACGAAAACATGGAACATAACATGCGCTGCGACCGGATATGAGACGCTGAATGTGAGCGATACCGTTATCGTCAACGAGACGTTCTTGATATCGAGCTGTAGGGACTTGAACACGAGCGGTAGCCATACGTTAACGCAGAACATCTCAGTGAACGGGAGTTCCTGCATCAATATCGGAGCGAACAACGTTGCTATTGATTGTGCGGGATACTCATTGACGGGGAATAACTCCAATACCTCAACTGGCATCTACAGCACGAAGACGAACACGACGGTGCGAAATTGCATCATTAACGGCTTCGACGCAGGGATATACTTCAACGGCGCGAGCAACGGCACCATAGAGAACAACACCATTAATGTGACGACGAACTTCACCGATACCCGACCATACTCATCTGCCATCATAGTATTCAACCAGGCAAACAACAACACCATCTCGAAGAACGTAGCACACTCACTGCACGGCCGCGGCATCATGCTGCAATCAGCCGGATACAACAGCATAACAAACTCGACAGGACACTCGGGAGAAAAAACAGGAATTCTGCTCGACAGCAACTCCAATAACAACATCATACGAGAATCCGAAGGCACATCCGACCTCGAGTACGGTCTCCAACTCAGCCAGAGCTCCAACAATCAGATATACGATTCCAATGCGACAGCATACTCCGCCGCAATCTACATCGCTTCGTTTTCGCACAACAACACCGTTATCAACGCCATCGGGGTCTCGAATGCAAGCCAAGGTTTGGGAATCACATCGAGCTCGAACAACACCATCATCAACGTGACCGGAACATCCAGCACAAACTACGGCATCGCCTTTGTGACGAACGTCTTCAGGACAACGCTCATCAACTCGACAGGATCATCGGACAGCGCAGAAGGAATATATCTCTCGACGAACGCGAACAACAACAGGATACTGGACAGCACCGGATTCTCAAACTCAAGCTATGGAATAAGAGTTGACGCGAGCTACAACAATTCTATAAACAATTCTCACGGAACATCAAATTCAAGCCCTGGCATATTTATCTATACGAGCTCCAACAACAACATTACATACTCATCTGGAACGTCCAACACGAGTTACGGCATCAGGTTCGCTTCAACCTCCAACAACAATATTATCGTAAACTCCACGTTTAATTCGAGCACAAACTATGGCATATACCTCGCGCAATCATACAATAATCTCTTCATCAACTGCTCAAACGCGTTGAATTACAACGGATCCGGTCAAAAGTTCTATAGCGAGGGTAACGCCAGCGCGAACACCTCCTCCTATGGTAATCTCGGTTGGTGGCCGCTCATCGCATCGAACGGCTCCGACGCGACGACGCAAAGCATGACAGCGTGGTACAACGGCTCAACCGGCGGACGATACGCAAACGGCACAGCCAACCCCGACAACAAGCAATGGTTCGGAAACAAACCAGACGGGTGTATAGGCGCAACACAAACATTCACGTGCGGAGAGACTGTCACAGAAAGCTGCACACTGAACACGAACATGACAAGCGACAGGACCTGCCTCACCATAGGATCAAGTAACATCGTAATTGACTGCGCTGCGAAAAGCATAGTTGGAAACAGGACCGCAAATAAATATGGCATATTCAGTCTTAGTTCAAACACCACAATACATAACTGCAGCATATCGAACTTCGATACACCAGTATACTTTGTAGTATCATCTGGATCAAGAGTGTCCAATTCCATACTATCCGAAGCCAGTTTTGGCGTGGCTATCGGTACAAGCTCGGGCATCATCATCAGCAACACCACCATAACAAACGTGAGTTATGGCATCCGTTTGTACTTGAACAGTTACAATAACACCATTGTAGACAATAATGTCTCCGCGACAATTGGTATATACTTCTTAACAAATGCGTCGAACAATACAGTCTTTCGCAACACTATCTCATCATCAACATATGGCATCCAGATAACAAATGGGACGAATAACCTCTTCATAAACAACACGAACAATATCGATTATAACAGCTCTGTACAGAAATTCATCTCTGACTCGGCACAGAACACTTCTTCCTACGGCAATCTTGGTTGGTGGCCGCTCATCGCATCGAACGGCTCCGACGCGACGACGCAAAGCATGACAGCGTGGTACAACGGCTCAACCGGCGGCCGCTATGCGAACGGCACAGCCAACCCCAACAACAAACAATGGTTCGGCAACAAACCAGAAGGATGCATCGGCGCAACGCAAACATTCACCTGCGGCGAAGTGGTGACAGAAAGCTGCACACTCAACGCAAACATGACAAGCGACAGGACATGCCTTACCGTAGTAACTGATAACGTAGTCATAGACGGTGCGGGGTTCACGATTACTGGAAACCTAAGTTCGTCCGCGCGAGGAGTATTTTCTAGCAACATCAATAATATCACCGTGAAGAATCTCATCCTGCGCGAATGGGAATTTGGCATCTTCATCCAAAGCGGCGCGAACAGCTCGATCATCAACAACACCATCAATTCCTCATCAATTTTGGGACAGGGGATCAACGCGGGCTCGATCGGCGGTCTTGTAGAGAATAATACCATTTATCTCGCCAGCAATGTGGCGATCTATCCACAAGGTCAAAACAGTATCATCAGAGGAAATAGGGTTATAGGTGCCGCAGTCTATGTGACCTGCGGCAATTGCACCATCATAGAAAACGATTTTCTCAGCGTTGAGTTGGGGCATGGCGCATACAACAACACATTTGCCAACAACACGATACGCTCCATCAGCAGTAACACCGATAGCATAGTGGCGACGGGCAATCTCTTTGTCAACAACACCCTGACCTATACTGCTGGAACCATCATCAATATGAAGATGAATTCTTCTGGCAATATCTTCTGCTTGAACAACTTCAATGCCACAAACGGCTATTACATCAACGACACAAATGGATCAAACAGCTATAACTGCACATTCGACGGATTGAACCAGGGCAACATCTATCCAAATGTTGTTAACAGTAATGTCAAGGTATTCGGAAGTGACGCATCATCGATTCCCGGCATGTACATTGGTGTGGCTGGCGGAGGCGTACCGTACAATGCTACAACCTCCCAAGGGAAGATGGCAGGCTATGCAACAGACTATGCTCCACTGACATACAACCAAACAACAGGTTGCGTCGGTAGCAACAGGACATTTGTCTGCGGCGAGAACATCACGGAGAGCTGCGCGCTCTACAACGATGTTGTCGTCAACGGAACATGCTTCATCATCAACACAAGCAACGTCGCCATGGACTGCAGAGGCCACTCGATAACTGGAAACGGATCGGACTATGGCGTCTGGACCCAAAATAATAACCAATTATCGAATATTAACGTTAACAACTGCGTTGTGTCAGGGTTCCGGTATGGAATGTATTTGCGAGCAGGGTCCACAAATAGCACTGTAACGAACAATACTGTACTGAACAATACAAATTCCGGCATCCTAGCGCTAATTAGCGGCATCATTGTCAGAGGCAACCACGTGACCGCTCCATATGGGACGTCGGGAATAGGGACGTCAGTGACGGCGTTGACGATAACAAACAACACGCTCGATGGCGGAGGGTACGGAATATATGTCTATAACGGTGCCTATGAAGTTATCATAGAAAATAACCTGCTGAATAATGCATCGATATATTTCGCAACAGACTACGGAGGAGTTGGAGGATACACCAATAACACAGTACGGAATAATAACATTAGCAATATTGCCCAAGGAATCTACATTTCAAGCACCAATGGCTCCATCTTCATTAATAACATTCTTGTAAACTCATCCGTATACATTTTGAACAGCTATAACCACACATTCATCAACAACACGAACGACGTGGAGTACAGTGGGGTAACGCAGAAGTTCACATCCGACTCTTCACAGAACATTGTTTCTTCCGGCAATCGCGGCTGGTGGCCGAAGCTCTCGAGCAATGGCTCTGACGTAGGATCGCAGGCGAACACCTCGTGGTACAACGGTTCTTCGGGCGGCAGGAATGCCGATGGATCAGCGAATAGCAGTCTCATGTATTGGTACAACAACATCCCGTTGCCGTACATAAGTTACGCCACCATAAGCGCCGTCACTGCCTCTTCCACCACCATTACGTGGACGACGAACGTAAACACTAACTCCAGCGTCGCGTACGGTTTGACGACGGCGCTTGGCGCCACTACAGGACAAAACGACGCCACAACATCGCACAGTGTCGCGCTCCGCTATCTCACGCCATCGAGTATCTACTACTACAACATTACGAGCTGCACCGATACTTGCTACACGGTCGGGCCGTACAATTTCACGACGAACGGACCGCCGACACTCTGGAATGTGACCCTCTCAACGCTCACAGCGAAGAACTGGTCTGATGAGAACATCTACTTCAATTTCAATGTTACGAGCAACGATAGTTCCGGCGAACTCGCGCACTACGAGACGACGACCTCGCTCAAGAAGAACGGACAAGAAAAACTCATTCTCGCTATGCCATTTAGCCAGGGCGATAACGGCACCTTCGCGAGGAACTGGCGCGGAGCGAACGCGACCGTCATCAACGCAACATACAACCAGACGGGTGGTGTTGATGGAACCGGCGGGTATGAGTTCGGTCAAAATATATCCTACTTGATGTGGAATTCAACGCCAGTACTCGGCTCGCAAGCATTCACCATCAGCGTCTGGGCGAAGAAGAACAGCTGGACGCAGTTCGGCAGTATACTCGCCGACTACTATAGCGGCAGCGATTCTCAGAATATCATCCTCGGCTATGAAACACCGAACAACACCATCGCGTTCTATTACGGCGGCAACATGTCTGTCGGATCTGAAGGCGTGACTATTGGAGGATTCACGCAGGGAGAATGGCATCACATCGTGGCGGTCTTCGATGGGCTCGCTGGGACCGCCACCATCTACCTTGATGGGAACAGTTCCTCAAGAACTACAAACATCACACGCATCGGCACAATCCCTGCCAGCGGTGCACGTGTCGCGATAGGAAGGTATGCGAACGTCTATAACTTCAACGGTTCAATCGATGACCTGAAGATATTCAACACCCCACTCACAACCGCGCAAATCAGAGCGATGTACTGGGAGAAGAAGGATGTGCGTGACGGTCTCGTCGTAGAGTGGAATCTTGATACGAACAGCACAACACAGGAAGACACGAGTACAAACAACTATGCAGGGACTGTTGTTGGGGGTCCGCAGTGGACGCCAGATGGTTATAGCAGAGGAGCGTACTTGTTCAATAATTCAGTGGGCCAAACTGTCATCAACGATATCCCTGATTTCTCTGGTGCACACGCGACAGCGTTCTGGTTCAAGGCCAACCAGTTGAATTCCCTGTATCGCGATCTTATCGGCACAACCGGTTCCGACATTAATAGAATTCATTTAGGGGTCACCGATAATTCTATATTATGGTACTCTCCCGCGGGAGGAAGCCATATTGATTCAGATATCATTCCAACTATCGGTCGATGGTATCACGTCGTAGCCTCTTGGAATGGCTCGAACGCCACTCTTTACGTTGATGGAGCCATCGCAGGCTCAAGAACGATTACGACGTCGCCATTCAATATAACCCGATTAGTGGTAGGCTCAGAATCAGAAGCATTCAACGGCACCATTGACGAGGTCCGTCTTTACAATCGCTCGCTCAATGCGACCGAAATCGGAGTACTCTACAACCGCAGCTATGACAAGCACACTATCGCGGACAGCATGACTACTCCCGGCGACACATGGAGCGCATGCTACATCTCATCAAACTACGAAGCGACGAGCAATGAGACATGCTCCGGCAACATCACTCTGCAGAACGCATACCAACTGACGCTCAACAGTGCCTCGTTAGCATCGCTCCTCGGCCAGAACCGCAGCAACGAGAGCGCATACTTCACGTTCAACGTGACGAGCACCAGAAGAGAGACGGAAGAAGCGGTCCATTACGAGACAATGACCTCTCTCACAAAAGACGGCCAAGAGCAAATCGTCCTCTCGATCCCTATGAGCTATGGCGATAACAGCACATTCGTGAGGAATTACAGAGGAACGAACGGGACCATTACTGGCGCAACCTACAACGAAACAGGCGGCATAGATAGAAATGGAGGATATGAGACAGATGGAAATGACTTCATATACACAACGATGCCGTCGCAAGAGTACAACACCATAAGCTGGGGAGGATGGTATCTATTTAGGAACAATAGCGGCGAAGGAAACTACGTCACTACGATAAGCGGACCATCCGGAAATAACTATCGTGTGACCGCAGTAAACTACTACAGATCGGTCAGCAGTATAACGATGAGCCTATACAATAATTCATGGTGTACTGCAACAGCCCAGTATCCGGCCAATACCGAAGAATGGCACCACATATTCTTTGTGTACGCAGTGAATCAATCGATAAGAACCTATGTCGATGGCATTGAATACGTGTCGACCGGAAACACTTGCGCCATAGATCGCCCGATATCTGGCAATATTGTTATGCCAATATCATACGTGCCTGGCGCAGGTCAGGACAACAATGGTCTCAACGGTTCCATCGACGACTTCCGCATCTACAACACTTCGCTCACGGCAGAGCAAATACGTCAGCTCTATTGGGAGAAGAAAGACGTCCGGAGCGGTCTCATTGGAGAATGGGCTCTCGATACAAATGAATCGACACAGTCGGACACGAGCATTCGGAACAGTCCCGCGGTAGTTGTCAACGCATCATACACCGTTGGAAAAGGCGGCGGTGCATACTATTTCAATGGAAGCGCCGGATCCATAACAATAGCAAAAGACGCACAGTGGGATCTGACAAGCGGCACATACACCGCTTGGGTGATGCCAAGCATCGCACCGCAAAGCGGGTTTATCTTCAGAACTGATGCGAGCGGTCTTTCAAACGGAAATGGCAACGGCCATTTTTACATGCAAGTATCAAATGGATCAACAAACGGAGTATACAACTACTACGTACCATATAGCGCAGGTACTTGGTATTTCCTTGTCGGACAATATAATAGCACCCACGTTCGCTTAGTAGTGAACGGAATCAATACCTCGTGGGTGACGCACAGCCTGACGCTGCCCATATCGACCAGCACCGGAAACAGGATCGGGTCGAATGGCAATAGCCTGTTCTTCAACGGCAGTATAGATGAAGTCCGGCTTTACAATAGGACACTGAACGATACTGAACTCAGCATACTCTACAACCGTTCCTACGACAAACACGCGCTCGCCGCCACACAGACGCAAGAGGGCGACACGTGGAGTGCATGTTACATCAGCGCCGCAGGAACGAACACCTCGAACGAGGTATGCTCTAGCTCAGTATACTTCCCCGATTACACAGCGCCAGCATTCACGATAACCCCTGCAAACAACACGTATCTTGCCACGAACACGACCAATCTCACCGCCACAACAACCGATGAAGGCGGACTGCAGAATATCACGCTCACCGTCCGCAACAGCACAGGATCAATACACTACGCGAATAGCAGCACCTATACAGGACGGAACCAGAGCGCGGACATCATACGGAACGTGACGTTCCGGGACGGCATCTACACGCAAGTATGGACCTCGTACGACAACGCGAATAGAACAACAACCGTCAATTATACATTCACGATTGATACGACACTCCCGAACATCACCGTCAACACTCCTGAGAACAACAGCCCCGTCAGGACGGATTTCATCATCAACACCACCATTATAGAGAAGAATCTCGAGAATCTGACCTACACCTGGAACGGCACTACAAGGACACTCTACGACCAATCACTCATCCTCATGCTCAACTTGGACAATGTTAGCGCAATCGGGGAGAATGACACTGTTATTAAGGACGCAAGCAGATACAGCAATGATGCCGATTGCACGAACTGCCCCGTGTGGAACGCGAGCGGAAAACACGGCGGATCGTATACGTTCAATACAACCACGTGGATTAACGCAGGCAACAATACGCCAGATCTCTACATGCGTGATTTCACCATGAGTGTGTGGGTGTATGAGTACACCCCGAGATATCGTGCCACAATCGTAGGACAGAAGCAAGATTCGGGATCGTCGCTGACTCTCGGATGGTCACTCGTCTCTGACGACGGATTTTTTGCGTTGTATTTCGCGAACGGGACAAACTATTCGCGAGCAAACCACGGGCTCATACACAGCAATAACACCTGGTATCATGTGGTTGGAGTATGGAACGCCACCAATCGGACACCGACCATCTATGTGAACGGCGTGCGAGGCGTAGGGACCGTCGCGCCGCAGAACTTCACATACGTCAACATTCCGTACTATCTCGGCATCGGCAGCAGCAACGGCAATAACGCAGTCAGCACGTTCAACGGCTCCATCGACGAAGTCCGCATCTACAACCGTAGCTTGAGCGCTGCAGAAGTAGATATTCTCTATCACTCGAACCTAAGAAAGCACGCGAATGATTCTTGGGAACTCATCGTCAACCAGACGAACGTCAGTGTCGACATAACGTACAATTTCAGTGTGGGCGCTTCGGATCGTGCGAACAATGCAGGCACAATAGGCACTTACGCCGTGACGGGCAGTAGCGGACCAATCATCCAAACCGCAAACAACACTCCGACGCCATGGGACTACCTCGATCCCGACACGAATATCACGATCACCGCCACCGTCACCGATCCACAAGGCGATTTCAGCACCGTGCTCCTCCAATGGAAGAACACGACGAGCGATTGGAACAACGTGACGATGGCAAACACGACGCCGCACACAACATCCACCGTATTCACGGCATCGTTCATCCCAGGCACTGAGAGCAACATCACCTATCGCATCTTCGCGAACGACAGCACCGGCATCACAGGGACAAGCGCGAATACGACGATACCTGTCTTCTGGGACTGCACCTGGCAATTATCGAGCACGTACCTCGGCGAAGCGGCCGGTTACGACGAGATAATATCGATAGGTAACGTCACCATCGAGAACACGGGAGACGCACTGCATGCAAACAACAACTGCACACTCGGAATGCGACTCACGTACGATCTCAGCGAGGGCAGGATATACTTCGACAGTTCATATATCAAACCCAGCGACACCTACACCATCAACGCGAAGACGAACAGGACTGTGGCGGTCAACGCATCGTTCCTCGCAGAGATACGGGAGGAGACCTTGGTGATTACAGTAAACGACCTCTACAGCAGATCAAACCTGAGCCAATCGAACGCCACTGCGACCCTTATCTCCACAACGGGAGGACCATATCTGTACGAGCGCATCAGCGACGCTCCCGTATCCGTGGAATTGACACCCCAGAACATCAGTATCGGCGCGTATATGCGCAACATCATGGGGAACGGAGACCTGAACACCACAGCATTCAACGTGACAGCCACATGGATCCTCCCGGCGGGATCCACGGTGGCGGGAGGCAATACGACCTCGCAATACCAGAATATCAGCGACAATACAGAACGAACGCTAGATATCAACCTCACTCTCGACAGCAGCAACCTGCAGACGTGGATTCCCGGAACACAGCAGTACACGCTCGACGTGATCGGATACCACGAGAACGGAACGCCCATCCGGCATAGCGAGAACCGGACGACACTGACTGAGACGACGAATATAGTCTTTGTGTGTTATGCGACGTCCGATGGTGTGCAGGTGCAATCCTGCGGGACGCTTGATCCGGATAACACCGAAGAGACGACACCACCCAGCAGCGGAGGTGGAGGCGGAGGCGGAGGACGCGGCGGAGGAGGCGAGACACTAGCGCTCACCACCGAAGAGAGGGAGCGTATCTTCAACACCACTACGACATATGACTTGGTACGTGGACAAGGTGACACGTTCATCATTAGTATGGAGAACCCATTCCCCGATGAATTGATTGACGTCAGGATAAACGTCACCGGATTGCTCGCAACATATCTGCGCATCGAACCCGCGTACATACCCTCGTTACAGCCAGGTGCAAAAATCAACTATACAGTCACCATCACCGCACCCGCATACTTCGATGAAGGAGATCACAATCTACGATTCGCAATTAGCGGAGCACTCTTCCGGCAAGAACGGCGCGGGAACAACACCATCACCACGATAAGCCACGTGGTCGATGATAGACAGGTGCTGCTCAAGATACTCGACATATCCACCAGCACAGCGGAAGCGCTGCTTTCGGACGCGGAAGAGATACTCGCCACCATGAAACGCGAGAGCCTGCATACAAAGGTGACAGAGGACGATATCGCCGCCATCCGCGTTGCGTACACGAACAGAGAGTATGGAAAACTCAAGACCCTACTCGCAAAGATCGAGCAACGAGCAACGCAAGCGATAGAGACCAGAGATAGAAGCAGCCAACTAGATTCCAGAATCGATTGGGCCAAGACCCGATACATAGAGACAGTGCAAAGCGAACGCGCACTCCATCTCGCACAATCCGCGTTCAGCAGAGGAGACTATCCTCTAGCGCTCGACAGGATAAAAGAGGCGGAACTCATCTACGCGAGCGAAGTGAAAGGAGAAATACCATTACGCTACTACTACGAGAAAAACATGAGAGAGATATGGACCGGTCTCGTCATCGGAGTACTACTCGTCATTAGCGCGGTCTACGCGTCGAAACGGTCTCTCTTGAACCACCGCATCAAAGAACTGCACAAAGAGGAGACTGTTATCCTGGGGTTGATACGAGAGGCGCAACACGAATGCTTCGAGAAGAAGAGCATGAGCCTGGAAGAGTACAATGAGTCGGTGCAGCAGTACGAGAGACGTCTCGCACACACCATCACGGAGCAAATAGCCGCTGAGAACAAACGACAGCACATGCTCAGCCTCGAACCAAAAGACGTACGTCTCGCGAAGGAACGGGAGAGCATCATGGAACGGGTGAAGGAGCTCCAGCACAGGTATATCTCTATTGGCGGTATCGAAACGCGAGTGTACGAACAGCGCATGAAAAGCCTGACGGAGAGGATCGCTGAGATAGACGAACAACGAGCGCTGGACATTGCGCAACGAGCGCTCCGGAGAGCGCGGTTCAAGAGGGTGAAAACGTGACT
>Ga0209211_10010031_pt1 | contig 12448 bp, 7 predicted proteins | sample RifGroA2_FD_183992 | JGI IMG/M metagenome (GOLD analysis project Ga0209211, IMG submission 183992) | Groundwater microbial communities from Rifle, Colorado, USA - Groundwater A2 (SPAdes) (version 2) | ecosystem: Environmental > Aquatic > Deep subsurface > Groundwater | place: Rifle, Colorado... | reverse complement strand
CTTCGCGTCTGCGTTTTGCGCGCCAGCGCGCACGCCATCCCGACGTTTTCCGTTTTCTTGATCAGGACTGAACCCCATGGCCCGTGTCACCATCGACGATTGCATCAAGCTCATTCCCAACCGCTTTCAGCTCACCTTGGCGGCGACCTATCGTGCCCGCCAGCTCACGCTGGGCAGCACGCCGCAAGTCGATCCCGGACGCGACAAGCCGACGGTCATTGCGCTGCGCGAAATCGCCGCCGGCAAAGTGGGACTCGAAGTCCTCACGCGCGGGCAGTCGTAACGCCATGCGAACGGGGTGAAACGTGCGAGCAGCCGTTCCATCCCCTGCTGGCGCCGCCACGCCTCCCGCGCCCACTCCCATTGACCCCGGCGTGGTGCCGGGGGCGCTTGACGAGTCGCCGCTGATTTCGGCGGACATGCATCCGCCGGTCGATCTCGCCGAAGATCTGGAACGTTTCAACGCCCGCCTCGCCACGTATCTCAAGCCCGAGGACATCACCCGCGTCGGCAGCGCCTATGTGTTTGCCGACGCCGCGCATCGCGGCCAGATGCGTATCAGCGGAGATCCCTACATCTCGCATCCGCTGGCGGTGGCCGCAACCCTGGCCACCTGGCATCTCGACCCGCATGCGCTGATCGCGGCGCTGCTGCACGACGTGATGGAAGACACGGCGATCACCAAGGAGCAGATCGCCGAACGCTTCGGCAAGGTGGCGGCGGAACTGGTCGATGGCGTCTCCAAGCTCGACCGCATCGAACACCAGAGCTTCGAGGAAGCCCAGGCGGAAAACTTCCGCAAGATGCTGCTGGCCATGGCGCGCGACGTGCGCGTGATCCTGATCAAGCTGGCCGACCGCCTGCACAACATGCAGACGCTGGACGCCATGCGGCCCGAGAAGCGGCGGCGGATCGCGCGCGAAACGCTCGACATCTATGCGCCGATCGCCAACCGGTTGGGCTTGAACACGCTCTACCGCGAGTTGCAGGAACTGGCTTTCCGCCATGCCCATCCGCTGCGCTACCGGGTCCTGGCAAAAGCCGTGAAGGGTGCCCGCGGCAATCGGCGCGAGGTGGTGAGCCGCATCCTGGAGGCGATCCGCAAGGCGCTGCCGGCCGCCGGCATCAATGCCGAAGTCATGGGCCGGGAAAAGCATCTGTACGGCATCTACCGCAAAATGCGCGAAAAGCACCTGAGCTTTTCGCAGGTGCTGGACATCTACGGCTTTCGCATCATCGTCAAGGACCGGCCCACCTGCTACCTGGCGCTGGGCGCACTGCACGCGCTGTATCAGCCGGTGCCGGGCAAGATCAAGGACTACATCGCGATCCCCAAGGCCAACGGCTACCAGTCGTTGCACACGACGCTGATCGGGCCGTTCGGCACCCCGGTGGAAATCCAGATCCGCAACGCCGACATGCACCACATCGCCGAATCCGGGGTCGCCTCGCACTGGCTGTACAAGGACGAATCGGCGCTCGACCAGTTGCAGAAGAAGACCCACAAGTGGTTGCAGTCGCTGGTCGAACTGCAATCGACAACCGGCGATTCGTCCGAGTTTCTGGAGCACGTCAAGGTCGATCTGTTTCCCAGCGAAGTCTATGTCTTCAGTCCGAAGGGCAAGATTTTTGCCCTGCCGCGCGGCTCGACACCGGTCGATCTGGCCTACGCCGTGCATACCGACATCGGCGATCGCTGCGTCGCCTGCCGCATCAACTTCGAATCCATGCCCCTGCGCACCGAGCTGCGCAACGGCGACCGGGTCGAGATCGTCACCGCATCCAATGCCGCGCCGAATCCGGCCTGGCTCAGCTATGTCAAGAGCGCGCGGGCGCGCTCCAAGATCCGCCACTTCCTCAATACGCAGCAAAACGAGGAATCGGCCGCGCTCGGCGAACGCCTGCTGGCGCACGCCTTGCGCGATCTGGGCATCACCCTGAGCCATCTGCCGACTCAGGCCTGGGACCGCTTCAAGCGCGAGTCCGGCGCCCGCTCCAAGCGCGCCGTGCTGGCCGACATCGGCCTCGGCAAGCGCCTGCCGGCGATTGTCGCCCGGCGCCTGGCCGAAGGCCTTGAACCGGAAGCATCGGGCGTCGCGCCCGACTCTCGTCCGCACCAGCCGATCCTGATTCACGGTACCGAAGGCGTCGCCGTAAAGCTCGGCACCTGCTGCCGGCCGATACCCGGCGACCCGATCGTCGGCCTGATCCGCAAGGGCCATGGCTTGATGGTGCACACCCACGACTGCCCGGTCATTGCCAAACTGCGCAGCGAGCGCGGCAACTGGATCGACGTCGAATGGGAGCCCGGCATCACCGGCATGTTCGAAGCCAGCATCCGCGTCGTCGCGCAGAACGTGCGCGGCGTGCTGGCCCGGCTCGCCGCCGGCATCGCCGAAACCGAATCCAACATCGTCAATATCAGCATGGACGACGACAACGGCGCCGCCACCACGCTGTTCTTCACCTTGCAAGTGACGGACCGCATCCATCTCGCCCGCATCCTGCGCGCCCTGCGGCGCGTGCCGGAAGTGGTGCGCATCACCCGTTACGTCGATCAAAAACACTGAAAGGAAAACTGATGGCCCTCTACGAATCCGAGCACACCAAGTTCATGCGCGAATGGATGGCAAAGCACCCCGAGGAAGCGCTGGAACAGAAGAAAGGACGCGCCCTGTGGTGGGACAAGCCGCCGCAGACGCTGGCGGCGATGAAGGACACGGCGGCGGCAAGCGTGCCGAACAAGGCGTATTACTACGACGCCAACTGACACCCCCCAGTGCGCCCTGCCGGGCGCACTATAAAAAAACCGCCGGACATGCCGGCGGTTTTTTTGCTGCAAAGCCTTGGTTAGAGATTTTTCGTGTCGTGGCAGGCGGCGCCACAGGGTTTGGTGTAGGGGATCGGCATCGCCGCGCCCGGCGCCACGCCCTTGACGCCCTTGTTGTCCTTGCGCGGAACGTCATAGACATGGGAGGTGATGTCGTTCAGCCAGTAGTTCTTGCCGTCCTTGCCGGCGAGGCCCTTGCCGAAGCCGGCGCCGGTCTGCATGGTCTTGGTGTTGTGGCAGTCGGAACAGGTGATCTTTTCCGGCGCCACGGTGCACTTCGACTTGTCGGCCAGGTGCGCCTTCAGATCGGTACTGCTCTTGTGACAACTGGTGCAGGATTCCGCCGTCTTCGGGTCGGCCTTCAACTGGTGCGCGAACTTGCCGTTGCCGTGGGTGTCGTGGCAGTCGGCGCAGGCCACCAGGTGGTTGCCGTTACGGTGCTTGGGCGACTTGATGAAGTCCGTACCCTGCTGGTGGTGTGCCTTGGAATGCAGGCCGTCGGCCCATAAGGCACCCTTGGCGGCATCTTCGCGCAGGGTGTAGTCCCTGAGGAAGACATTGCGGGACGTTCCCGGCAGCATCATCTTGTTGGCCTTATTGACCGGCTGGTCGTTCTTGAGATTGCCCTGGGGCCGGCTGTGGCACTGGACGCAGATCATCGAGGCCCGCTCCGCCGCCAGCTTGTTGGGGCTGACGATAGTGGCCGGCATGTCGATCTCCTTCGCCTTGTCGTGCACCGAACCGGGACCATGGCAGGTTTCGCAGCCCATGTTGATCTCGTTGGGCTTGCCGTCGCCGTCGATGTCCAGTTCGCCGTTGCGGTCGTTGTTCGAGCCGGCCTTGTAGTCACCCGCGGCGGTCTTGGTCAGCGCGTAGCCGTTGTAGTGGCAGGACGCGCATTCCTTGTCGAAGGACTTGGCCGGGGAGGGATCGGCCAGCTTCTTGGTCTGCTCGTTGTACAGCCAGTCGCCATGGTAATCGCGCCAAGTCTTGCGGCCGCGGTCGGCATAGCTTTCATTGCCGTCCTGGTTGAACTGGACGAAGGGGAACAGGTTGGCGCCGACGCGGAACAGGTAGCGCTGCTTGTAGACGGCGCCGCCGTAGGTCATTTCCACCGGATAGACGCGGGGCTTGTCGTTCGGATCCCTGGCGTTCTCGGTGCGGAACTTGAGCTTGCCGTCACCATCCTTGTAGAAGGTGGCGGTGAAGCTGACCGATGAGGCATCGACGGGCGCCTTTTCGCTGATCAAATATTTGTCGAAACTGCGTCCCTTGTCGTAGCCGTAGAAGTAAAACTTGGTACCCGCCATCAGTTTGTCCAGGCCCTTGTTGAACTCCGGGAAGCGGGAATAATCCTGCAGCTTGCTTTGCTTGCCGATGACCTTGATGCCGAGACGGTGTGCGGTTTTGGTGATGTCCTTCTGCTCCTCGTGGCACTCGATGCAGGCGGAGCTGCCGATGTAGGTGGCGTTGGCCGGCACGTTGCCGGAAATCTTGATCAGCAAGGGGGCGGCGCCCAGTTCGTCGGTGCCCATGGCCTTGCGCGACTTGTCCCCGCCCGGCAGGTATTTGCTGGTGGCGGGTTCGACATAGACGAAGTATTTGCCGCCGGGGACGTCGGCAAAGCTGAACTCGCCTTTGTCATTGGTCTTGGCGTTCAGGTAGCGCCCACGGTTGACGGCCAGATTGTCTTCCAGCGGCTCGTCGTTCTTCGAGTCCTTCTTGACTTCGATCGGCGTTTTGCCCATGGCCGCCACATCGGTGGCGGGGATCAGCCAGACCGTGGCGCCGGCGACTTTGAGGAAGGTTTCCTTGCTGCCGTCCTCGACCACGCCTTTGACCGGCGCGTTCGGGTAACTCTTGACGCCTGTCTGCGTACACCCGACTATCAAGAACGCGGATGCGAGCGCCAGCAGGCTCGCGACAATGGCTTTTTTCATGATGATCCCCTTGATATAAGTGTGACTGTTGGCGAACACGCAACCCTTGTGCCATGACTCGTTGTCGACGAAGCAATCATCGGATGCACCAGGGAATCGGTTCGAATTTGTCGCAAAATAGTGACGTATGTCACTTATCGGTGACAATTCCCCATCGCTTCATGCGGACATAAAAATTCTGCCTCGGAATGCCGCTCAGGCGAGCGGCTTCCGAGACATTGCCGCCGGCGGTGGCGAGCAGGCGGCGTAAATAGTCGCGCTCGAAATCGCCACGTGCGTCCTGATAGCGTAGCGTCATTGCCGATGCCGTATTTTCCGTAGGCGCAGCGCCCAGGGAGGAAGATTCGCCGTTTGGAAACAAATGGAGGACATCGACCGGGCCACCCGCATGCAGCGCCACGGCACGCTCGATGCAGTGCTGGAGTTGGCGCACGTTGCCTTCCCAGCGGCAGCCTTCCAGCGCCCGCATGGCGGCAGGTGTCAACTGGCCGCAATCCTTGCCGAATTTTGTTTTGTAATAGTCGAGGAAATGCATGGCCAGCGGCACGATGTCGCCTTCGCGCTCGCGCAGGGGCGGCATGTGCACGGACACCACGGCGATGCGGTAGTAAAGGTCTTCGCGGAAGCGGCCGGCCTTGACTTCGGCGAGCAGGGAACGGTTGGTCGCGCAGATCAGGCGAAAGTCGGCGTCGCGCGGCTGGGTGCCGCCGATGCGTGTGAAGCTGTGGTCTTGCAGCACGCGCAACAGGTTGCTTTGCAGCTTCGGGCTCATGTCGGCAATTTCGTCGAGGAACAGGTTGCCTTCGTGCGCCTGTTCGAAGTAGCCCGCATTGGCCTGGGCGGCGCCGGTGAAGGCGCCTTTTTCATAGCCGAACAGCAGGCTTTCCAGCAGGGTTTCCGGCAATCCGCCGCAATTGACCTCGAGCAAGCGCTTCGTCGCGCGCTTGCTCAGGGCATGGATCAGTTTGGCGGCGAGATCCTTGCCGGTGCCGCTTTCACCTTCCAGCAGCACGGTGGTGTCGAGTCCCGCGACCTGGCGAATCTGGCCGAGCACGCGCTCCATGGCGGGGGACTGTCCGATGACGGAAGGCATTCCCGACTCGTCGGACAAGCGGGCGCGCAGTCCATGGATTTCGCGATAGGCGCGGTCGAGTTCGAGCGCTTTGCCGATCACCGCTTCAAGGGCTTCCAGGTCTTCGAAGGGCTTGGTCAGGTAGTCGAACAGGCCTTCGCGCACTGCCGCCACGGCATCGCGTACGTCGGCGAAACCGGTCATGAGTATGCCCACCAGATGCGGTCGGCGGGCGCGAAATTCGCGCAGCAGGGCGATGCCGTTGTCGCCAGGCAGGCGTTGATCCATCAGTACCAGATTGAAGTCGTCCGCCGCGAACAGTTGGCGCGCCTCGGTGCCGTCAGTGGCCAGACTCACCCGGGCGGTCTTGGCCAGTAGCCGATCCAACAGGATGCGGGTATGGCGATCGTCATCGACCACAAGAATTTTCGGCAGCATGTCAGGCGACGCTCGATGGGGTCCGGGGCAGGTCGGCGGGAACTTCAGGCAACCAGATCGCAATTCGCGTGCCACGCTCCGGTTCGCTGCTGGCACTCACTTGTCCGTCGTGCAGCAGGGCGACATGCTGGACCACCGGCAGACCGAGGCCGGTGCCGTCGCTGCGCGTCGTGTAGAAGGGGACGAAGATCTTGTCCAGCACCTCGGGCGACATGCCACGGCCGTGATCGCTCACCGCCAGCGTCCAGCCGGGCACCCCGCGCGCCGGATCGTCTGCGCGCTCCAGGGTGATGACGACGGCGCCATCGTTGGTCGTGGCCTGGGCTGCATTGACCAACAGGTTGAACAATGCATGGCGGATCAGGATCGGGTCGACCGTCAGCACCACCTCCTCGTCGGGCAGCTTCACTTCGACCGGCAGGTGTCTATTCTCGGTCTGGCGAAACAGCAGCACGGTGTCATCGATCAGCGCGGCCATCGGGGTCGGCTTGCTCTCGAAACAGGAGACCTTGGAAAACGCCAGCATGCGCTTGACGAAAGTGCGGCAGTCCTCGCCGGCGCCGCGAATCTCGGCCAACAGTTCGCGCGTGCGCGCCGGATTGTCGGCTTCGCGTTCTGCCAACTGGGCCAGGTTGACCACGCCGACCAGCGGGTTGTTGAGTTGGTGGGCGATGCCGCCGACCATCGTGCCGAGGGCCGACAGTTTCTCCAGCTGCAGGATGCGGCTGTACTCTTCGTTGAAGCGCAGCAGCTTGTGTTCGAGGTCGTGCTGGCGCCGGTAATCGCTCTCCACCCGGTCGAGCGCGAGGTAGAACACCCCGAGCACGCCGATCGCCGCCAGCAGGCCGATCGCGGTGACGCCGACGATGGACCAGCGGAAGGTTGTAGCGAGTCCGGTGATGTCGCGCATCACCACCACGTCGCCGATGTGGCGCTTGGCGACGTCTTCGAGAGGAACGACGGCCAGGTGCAGCGCGCGCCCGCGGTCGTCGATCTCCGCGGTGCGTCCGGCAAGCAGCGCCTGCAGCGTTGGATCGTCCAGCGCGGCGGGCAGCGCGTCGATCGTCTGCGCCAGCGCCACGTGGGTCGCAAAACGGTCCCAGTTGCCCTCGCGCTGCATCAAGGCCTGGCCGCGCTGCCATTGTTGCTGCGACACCATGCGCTTATCGACCAGCACCAGCATGTCCACCGAGAGGCTCTCCCGGATTTCGCTGATCAGGTGTTCGATCTCTTCGCCGATCTCGAGGTAGCCGATGACGCGCCCGTCGCGCAGCCAGGGCATCACCAGCCGCAGCGTGAGCGTCCCCATCGCGCCCAGTTCCAGGCCATACGCCGCATCCTGCCGCTCTTTCGCCTGGAGCGTGGTGACCCGCTTGATCTCGTCGCCGAACTCATCGGGGATGTGAAAACGATACAGGTTGATCAGATCCGGTCCGGTGAAGTACAAATGCGTGATGCGGTGGTTGTCGTGCAGGCTGGCGAACAGGAAACTTCCCTGACGGGACAGCGCCTCGCGGTCGCGCTTGCGAAATGCCTGCTCGATGGCCCGGTTCGTCATCATGGCGCGCATCGTGGCGATCATCAGGTTGGTGTCCTTGTCCAGCTTCTGCGCGAAAAGCTTGGCCACGGCGGCCGTGCGTTCGTCGCTGTCCTTGTCGCGAATATGAACCTCGATGCGCAGGATGGCGATGGCGAACACGCCCATGATGAAAATGAGCACGACGGCCAAGGGGGCCATGAAGCGCGCCTTGACGCGGCGAGGTTTTCTCGCTGCGGACGCGGAAGGGGTTCGGGTCATCGGGCGGAGTGTGCCGCGTCGCTTCCCGCCATGCAACCGCCGGGTCCAGTCGCGTTTGCGCAGCGGCCTCGGGCTGCCGCGGCAGACGACCGGCGCCATCCCATGCGGATGGCGTCAAGGATCGTCGCGGCCGGACGACGCTTGGTCAGACGTGGAAGCCGCCGATCGCGGCCAGCACCCGGTCGGAGAGTTGTTCGAGGTGCTTGGCTTCCGCCGCCGCGCTTGCCACCGAAGTGCTGTTGCGCTCGGCCATTTGCGCGATTTCGTCGACATAGCCGTTGATCTGCTTGCTGGTGGTCATCTGGTCCTTGACCGACGCGGCAATGCGGTTGATTTCGCGCGAGGTATGGCTGACCGACTCGCTGGTTTCGGCGAGGACGCCGGCGACCTGGTGGGCGCGGTCGGTGCTGGCCCGCAGGGCGGCGCTGCCGCTCTTGATCGCGGCCTCGACTTCGCTCGATTTGGCGCTGGCGGTGCTGGTGAGCCGGCCTATTTCCTCGGCCGAGGCGGCGGATTTCTCCGCCAGCTTGCGCACTTCGTCGGCGACCACGGCAAAGCCGCGGCCGGATTCTCCGGCGCGCGCCGCCTCGATGGCGGCGTTCAATGCGAGCAGGTTGGTCTGCTCGGCGATTTCGCGGATCTGGGCTGTCATCTCGAAGATGGCCAGGGTCGATTTGACGAATTCATCGACGGTCGCCGCGATCTGGGTGACCGCGGTATCCGCCGCGCCGATGTCGTTCAGCATGGTGCGCAGGCTGGCGTCGCCTTCGTCGGCGTGTTCCTTGCTGCGGCGGGCGATCTGGTCGACCTCGCCGGCGTTGGCCGCGACCTGGCTGATGTTGCCCGACATCGACGCCACGGCCGTCACCGTTTCCTTGGTGAGACGATTCTGGTTGTCCGTGCCGGCGGAGATCTGGTCGGTGGCATCGGCCAGCGTGTGGGCCGCATCGCGCACGCCGACGGCGTTCTTCTGCACCGACTCCACGATCTGGCGAAACGAGGTGGCCATGCGGTTGAAGCTGTCGGCGACTTCAGCCATTTCGTCGCGGGTGCCAAGGTCGATGACGTGGGTCAGTTCGCCGTCGGCCAGTCGGCGGCCGCCCTGCATCAGCCGGTCGGCGCCGCGCAGCATGGAAATGTAGGAGCCCATCGACAGGTAGCCGGCAAGCGCAACGCCGAGGGCTGCGAGCAGCAGGTAGATATTGCGGCGCGCGAGCAGTTTTGCCTCGCGCTCTTCGAGCAGCGCCTGCAAGGCGCGTTCGGTGGCTTCGGCCAGCGAGATGGTGACTGCGACCGGCGGCGCCGTGTTTTTTTGCACTTCCTTGGCGGTGACCTTGAGGTTGGAGCCGGCATAGAAGATCGAGGTCTCGGCAAAGCTGCGCGTGGTGGCAAGTTCCTTGTCGAGCTTGTCGACAATGGCGTCGAGCGCGGCTTGGTGGGGCGTGCCGGCGCTGCCCTTGCGCAGGCTTTCGCGCATGCGCGCGACGTGCGCCTGGGCGTCCACCAGCAGCTTGTCGAGGCGGCCGATGTCGCCGGTATCGATCATCTGGATCTGGGCGATCAGGCTGGCGCGCAGGCGGAATTCGGTCAGCGTGTTGGACAACGGCGGCAGGCGGTTGACCAGCACGTCATACAGGTAATAGGTGGAGAGTTCGGGATTCAGGGTCAGCGCCGTGCTATCGGCGGCTTGCCGCATGTGGCTCGCCACGCGCGAGGCGAAGCGCTCATGCACCACGCGCAATTCCGGGGTCGATGAGGCGCCGAGCAGGGTCTTGAGCAAATCCCACTCCTTGGGCAGCGTCGCGGCGCTGGTCTTCAGGGCGTCGTCGATAGCGGGTGCAGCGGCGAGGGTCCGCACCAATTCATCGATGCGTTTCGCGTCGGCCGCGGCTTGCTGCTTCAGATCGGGACTGTCCTCGCCGGCCGAAATCAGGCTGCTGGCAATCAGGTGGTCGTGGGTCGCATTTTCCAGTTGGCGGATCGGCACGATCAGCGCCGCGCCACCCAGTTCCTGGCGCGTCAGGGACACGCTGGAATTGGTGCTGAGCACAAACTGGGACATCAGTCCGATCAGCAACACGCCGCCCGCGGCGCCGACGACAAGGTAGCGCGGTCCGACGCGCAAGCGATTCATCAAACCGACTGCGGGCTCAAATATCACGAGCATGGAAATCTCCTCACTTTTTTTATATGGGCCTTAATGGCGGCTTTGCCCTGGATGCTAAGTTATTCAACTTTAGGAGATTGTCGCCGGCCCGACAATTGAGGTTTTCCACAGGATGACCGGCGGGCTGATAGACTGTATATAAATACAGCTATCCAGAGTCTCTTGGTCATGTCGTCCCTGCCGGCTTACGCCGAACTTCACTGCATTTCGAACTTCAGCTTCCTCCGTGGCGCCTCGCACGCCGAGGAACTGGTGGTGCGGGCGGCGCAGTTGGGCTATGCGGCGCTGGCGATCACCGACGAATGCAGCTTCGCCGGCAGCGTGCGGGCGCACTTGGCGGTGCGCGGTGTGGCGCTGCAACTGATCCACGGTACCGAACTGCAACTGGCCTGCGGCATGAAGCTGGTGCTGCTGGCGCAGAACCGCGCCGGTTACGGCAATCTCTCGGCGCTGGTGACCCTGGCGCGCCGCCGTGCGAAAAAGGGCAGTTACCACTTGACGCGCAACGACCTTGCCGGCTGGGACGGCGGCGGCGTGCCGGATTGCCTGGCGCTGTGGATTCCGGCGGCCTCGACAACAGTCGGCGCTGGCGGTACGGTGAAGGAAGTCCGCCACCCCGAAGGAAGCCCCTTGGCGGGATCGGGGGAAACGGCGAACTGGGATGCCGACGCGCGCTGGCTTGCCGGGCACTTCGCCGGCCGCGCCTGGATCGCCTACGAGCGCCATCTGCGGCCCGATGACCCGCAACGCCTGGCGCGGCTGCGCGAACTGGCGGCGGCTGTGCATCTGCCGCTGGTCGCCGCCGGCGACGTGCACATGCATGCGCGCTCGCGGCGGCCCTTGCAGGATGCGTTGACCGCCCTGCGAGCGAACACCACGGTGGCGGCAGCCGGCGCTGCGCTGTTTGCCAACGGCGAGCGCCACCTGCGCTCGCGCCTGGCACTGGCGCGCCTGTATCCGCCCGAGTTGCTGGCCGAGACCTTGAACATCGCCGCGCGCTGCGGTTTTTCGCTCGACGAACTGCGCTACGAATATCCCGAAGAGGTCGTTCCTGCCGGCGAGACGCCGGACTCCCGGCTGCGGCAGTTGACCGTAGAAGGCCTTCAGCGGCGCTATCCGGCCGGGGTGGCGGACAAGGTGCGGACGCAGGTCGAGCACGAGCTGCAACTGATCGCCGAGATGGCCTACGCACCGTATTTCCTCACTGTCCATGACATCGTCGCCTGGGCGCGCGGCAAGGATATCCTCTGCCAGGGGCGCGGTTCGGCGGCCAACTCGGCGGTCTGTTACGCCATCGGCATTACCGAAATCGATCCGGCACGCGCGTCCATGTTGTTCGAGCGTTTCATCTCGAAGGAGCGCAACGAGCCGCCGGACATCGATGTCGATTTCGAACACCAGCGGCGCGAGGAAGTGATCCAGTACATCTACGCCAAATACGGCCGCGAGCGCGCCGCGCTGGCCGCGACCGTGATCAGCTACCGCACCCGCAGTGCGCTGCGCGATGCGGGGCGGGCGCTGGGCTTTCCGCTCGCCGCCATCGACCGTCTGGCCGCCAATCTGGCCTGGTGGGAGCAGCGCGAGGAATTGCCGCAGCGTTTTGCCGAGGTCGGCCTCGATCCGGCAAGTCCGGGCGTGCAGCGCTGGCTGGCGATCGCGCAGATGCTGATCGGTTTTCCGCGCCACTTGTCGCAGCATGTCGGCGGCTTCGTCATCAGCCGCGACCGGCTCGACCGCCTGGTGCCGGTGGAAAACGCCGCTAGCCCTGCGCGCACCGTGATCCAGTGGGACAAGGACGACATCGATGCGCTGGGGCTGATGAAGGTCGATGTGCTCAGCCTGGGCATGCTCACGGCGCTGCGCCGCATGCTCGCCGCCGTGGCGCAGCGGCGTGGCCGGCCCTTTGCTCTGGCCGATGTGCCGGACAAGGACGCCGCCACCTATGCCATGATTTCGCGCGCCGACACGATCGGCGTGTTCCAGATCGAATCGCGGGCGCAGATGTCGATGCTGCCGCGCCTCCGGCCCGCCTGTTTCTACGACCTGGTGATCGAGGTGGCGCTGGTGCGCCCCGGGCCGATCCAGGGCGACATGGTGCATCCCTACTTGCGGCGGCGGCAGGAGATCGACCCCGTCAGCTATCCCTCGGACGCGGTGCGGGGCGTGCTCGAACGCACGCTGGGCATCCCGATATTCCAGGAGC
>Ga0209211_10010029_pt1 | contig 12449 bp, 14 predicted proteins | sample RifGroA2_FD_183992 | JGI IMG/M metagenome (GOLD analysis project Ga0209211, IMG submission 183992) | Groundwater microbial communities from Rifle, Colorado, USA - Groundwater A2 (SPAdes) (version 2) | ecosystem: Environmental > Aquatic > Deep subsurface > Groundwater | place: Rifle, Colorado... | reverse complement strand
ATTATTACGCACGTTTGGGATTATTCTTCCGACATTCTCCCTAATACCGTCGAGGTAACAATACGGAATCTGAGGAAAAAAATCGATCTGCCATTTCGCTTCTGGTAGGAGGCATCGGTATTATGAACATCATGCTTGTCACCGTCACGGAACGGACGCGTGAAATAGGACTTCGAAAGGCACTCGGCGCAAAAAAACGCACCATAACCACACAATTTCTGATTGAATCCATAATTCTCACGTTTACCGGTGGCGCTATAGGAATCGTTTTTGGTATTATAACGTCCTATATTATTTCTAAAATAATCAATACTATGTTTATTATTTCCATTCCCTCCATCCTCCTTGCGTTTATCGTTTCAACAGCAATAGGCATTATATTCGGCTGGTATCCCGCCCGAAGAGCATCGGAGCTTCAGCCGATTGAGGCGTTGAGATATGAATAATGTGATTATTGTTATTCGACTGAATCTCGCTCATTCGTGGCGGGCAGGCCTGCCCGCAGAACCTCAAAATTACAGCCGATAGAAGCATTACGATATGAATAAAAGAATATCTGTATCCTCATATATATATGGGTCCTGCCACGAGCGAATCCCGCAAACATCCTCGTGGACGCGGAAATACTGTTGTGCTTTCTCTCTTTTGGATGACTAATGAATGTACTGATTCTACACGTGTGACCGTTGTACGCTACTGCGGGCGTTTGCGGGATCCCCTAACGCGTGCCACCCTTAACGTGTACAATATAAATCCCATGAAACAACACTCACTCTACAAAAAGGCCATGCTTATCATCCCGATTCTGTATGTAATCGGAGTCAGCGTCTATATGATCTCTCACCGCGCGTGGTTTTCACCGGATCAATTCTTCATGGTTGCTGTTGTTGCTGTCATTCTTGTCGGCGGCAGAACGAAACAGTTTTTATGGGACTGGATACCGGTACTTCTTCTTTTATTCGGCTATGAATATCTCCGGGGACTGGCTCCTATCTTAACCAAAAATCCGAATGTCTGGCCGATGATCAGGGCGGACCAATTTATGTTCGGGTACCTTCCGTCGATTAAACTTCAGGAACTCCTCTACACACCTACCGCCCCCCGCTGGTATGACTACGTGGCAGTTATTTTATATGTCTCGCATTTTGTCATCCCCATGATCACCGCATTTATTTTTTGGATGGTGAACCGGCAGGCGTTCAAACATTTCACGGCCGGATTTCTAGTCCTTTCATATCTTGCATTTATTACCTACGTGATATTTCCCGCAATGCCTCCGTGGATGGCCAGTACCTACGGCTATATTCCCCCGCTACAAAAAATCATGGATCAGGTCATGGGATCATTCGCACACCCGATTTCCGTACCGAGTGTGTATCGGTTTTTCGGTGCAAATCTGGTTGCTGCAGTGCCGTCACTACACGCGGCGTACCCTTTTCTTATCTTTTTATTCATACGGCAGCAGATATCACGGCTGGCCTACGTTATCAGTCCGTATGTTTTGGGTGTCTGGTTTTCCGTAGTATATCTCGGCGAACACTATGTTGTGGATGTCATCATCGGTATTCTCTACGCTATCGTTGCCTATGTCATCGTTACTGGTATTGCAAAAAAACTGCACTATGCGTAACTGTTCAGTCTTCTGATAGAACTATGGTCATCTCGATCCCGCTTGAGCGGGAGAAAGATCCCATCGGGATTTCTCTCCGTTTAGCTAACGGATCGAAATGACGAAATCATATCAGGAGTCTGAACTCTTACCAATGGGCAAAAAATCGGATGAAAGGGAGATATGGTATACTTTTGAAACTCCCGACTTCACGGTCGGGGAATCTGAATATACGCTTCGTCGGAGTTGAAATCCGCCGAAGCGGAAAACAGCTCTACATCCCTCGATCTGACGATCGGGGAATTCCGCGTAGGCGGATTAATTTAATTCCTTATGTAATTGAACGGAGGTGATAAAAAACAGTATGGATGAACCGAAAAAACTGAGAAGCCCAATTCTGGCAATATGGCGTCGGCTGAGATACGGAAAGAAACCCCCGGAGGATAAAAAAATAAAAATAGAAAAAGGGGAAAAAGAACGTCACGACTCCGGCTCATAAAACCACCTTGATTTAAGTGAATTTAAAGGTTGATTGACAGACTGCCCAATCCGTGGAACAATGGTATCATAAGGGGAGACGAAATCATATGAATAAAAAACCAGACCGCACTATGATATATATCGGAATATCCGTCGTGTTACTTTTGGGTGCAATTGTCGCAACGTCGGTTATCAACAGCCAACCATCCTCAGAAGCGGATATCCGCGCAAAGGCAAGCCTGCAGGCAGGAATCGTCTACGAAGGTATAGTGAATTCCATAGACACGTCCGGCCAAACACTCATCGTTGAGAGCTTAAAGCCAAAAGATGGCGGTATGGCGCTTACCGGCATCTGGACAGTTCAGGTTCCGTCTACTCTTTCCTTAAGCGGGATATCCATCGGGTCCGACGTTCAATTAACCGTGGATTCAAAAACATTTGACATACAAAACCACTCGATGCAGGTAAAAAATATCGTTGCGAAGTAAGTTGGAATTCGGAATAAGGAATAAAGAATAAGGATTTACAGGAACAACTATTTCTTTTTCAATTCAGATCCACGGAAAGAATCTTCGATGACAAATCCTTTCTCTTTAATCTGTTTTCTGACAGCATCAGCCTCAATAAATTTTTTCTCAATCCGTAATTGATTTCGTTTATCGAGAAGTTTTTGGATTTCTTCCGGTATGTCGAATTGTTTACTGTTCATTGGTATGTGTTCACTGAGGTTCAGCCCTAATACCCGGTCAAAATCCATAATGAGATCATACTTATCAGGAGACGGAATATTGGATTTGGCTACTTCCCAGGTGATAGCAAGAGCTGCAGGAATATTCAGGTCATTTTCCAGAGCCTGGGTAAATTGCGTGCGGTACGCATCAATTTTTTTCAGTTTCTCTTCAGATAATTGTACCCGACTGATATCCTTCCATGATGCAACCATCTCCCGAAGATCGTGAAACGCCGTCTGAGATCCCCGAAGAGCCTCCCATGTAAAATTTTGCTGCGACCGATATTGGGCTGTCAGGAAAAAATATCTCAAGGCCAATGGCTCATACCCTTTCTTGATAATTTCGGAAAGGGCATATCCCGTACCTTCGGATTTAGCCATTTTCCCCTCGTTAACCAAAAGATGGCCGTTGTGTAGCCAATAATTTACAAATTTCACTCCGTTTGACGCCTCGCTTTGGGCTATCTCATTCGTGTGATGAACCGGAATATGCTCAATCCCCCCAAGGTGAATATCAATAGTATTACCCAATAATGACCGGCTCATCGCAGAACACTCGATATGCCACCCGGGAAATCCCTCACCGTTAGTAATCAATGAAGAAAAAAACGGCGACGACCATGTTTGGAGCGCGTCTTTGTGGGTACCTGCTTTGAAAAACCACAACGCAAAATCAAGCGGTGATTTTTTCTTCGGATCTGTTACCTCCGCTTTCCCTGCGCCTTCTTTCATCTTTTTTATATCCTGTTTATTCAATTCTGTATACGAAGAAAATTTCGATACGTCAAAATATACTGCCAAATCAGTCGTATATGCATATCCTTTTTTCAGCAATTCCCCGACCATTTCAATCATCTGCGGGACATACTGTGTCGCTCTGGGTTTGTTTGTAGGTTCCAGAAGATTTAATGCCTTTGTATCCTGTTCAAACTGCAAAATATATTTATCTGCGACCTCTTTTGGGGAAAGTTTTTCACGCTTTACCCCTTTTTCCATCTTATCCTCACCGGTATCAGCATCACTGGTCATGTGTCCGACATCGGTATAATTTCGAACATGAATAACTTCATACCCTAAATATCGCAACGTCCTAACCAGCAAATCCCCCATCATCATTCCCCGTAAGTTTCCGATATGCTGAGTCCAATAAACCGTAGGACCGCAGTGATAAAACCGAACCTTTCCTTTTTCTATAGGAACAAATTCATCTTTTTTCCGCGTTAAGGTGTTATAAAGCTGTAACATATGTTTATTGTATAATTTTCAAGCACCAAACAACAAATTCCAAACAAATATCAAATTCCAATTTTTCAAGATAATTTCAATGTTTGAAATTTTAGTTTTGAGATTTCTTTGTGATTTGATGCTTGAGATTTGAAAATTGATAAGATCATTCCGCTTTCACGTTTTTCTGTGCTTCGGAAATTTTTTCAAAAATACCGTACCTCTGTCCTTGTTTCGGTTTTGTGGAAATGGTCGGAAGTTTCTCCTTTTCTTTTAACTTTTTTTGATCTTTGATTGCCCGCTCCCGTTGCTTTTCTTCCATCTGCTTTTTCTCCCAGACAGTCGGCTCTTTGTGCGGTTTCCCGTATCCCACGTACGCTTCAAGAGCGCGTCTTGCTTTTGCGCGTCTCTCCGGTCCGCTTACAGCATTGGTTATATCACCGAATGGCTGTTCTCCCTGAAAAGTATTGGTTTTTGCTTTTTGCTGGGATCCTTGCTTTTTCCCGCTCGGCGTTCCCACACTTTCCAGTGCTTTTCCGGCAATGTCTCCCGGCACTGTAACAGCCTCTTTTATAACTTCCTGCCCTATTTCTCCGAATGAACCGATGATCTGTTTAATAGCAGACATATAAAACTCAAATCACAAAACTCAATGTCCAACAAGAAAAATTATGATTTTGATTTAATTATTATACTCGAAAAAATCCTAATTAACTCTTCATTTTCTAATACTAATCTATCTATAATATCGGAAAAACTTGTATGATTAACGGCCTTTATCAGATTAATTGGTCTATAAAAATTCTATTAATTCTATTGTCGGGTATTTTTTTAATAAAATCGACAATATTAAGAATAAAAGAAAAAATTCTAGGTTTAAGATCATATCTTTTATTGGTCATTGTGATTTGAGATTTGAAATTTTTATATGAATCCCAACTTTTCTTTCGCCTCTTTACTCATTTTATCCATATTCCACGGTGGATCAAACGTTAATTCAATAGAAACGGATTTTACTCCCTTTACCTTTTTAATCCTGGTTTCCATATCCGATTGAATTGTAGAAAAAAGAGGGCACCCAATGGAGGTAAGGGACATGAGGATGTTCACATCGCCTTTTTTTCCTACGGTAACGTTATAAATAAGTCCGAGATCGTAAATACTCACATTAAGCTCAGGATCCGAAGTTTTTTTTAAAACTGATATTATTTGCGTTTTGGTAGGCATATGAGCAATTTTCAAATCACAAATCTCAATTTTCAAAGAAATCTAAAATCACAATGTTTCAAACATGTTCCCTGCGAAGCAGGGACTATTGAAAAATTGATAATTGAAAATTGAAAATTTCTTTTAGTACTCCCGTCGTCCTTCCATCGCCCTCTTCAGGGTCACTTCATCTGCATATTCAATATCAGCTCCCATCGGCAAGCCATGAGCAAGCCGTGTGATGCGCGGCGATTGTTTCACTGATGCACTCGCCTCGCTGATAGTTTCGGGTCGAAGCGGGTTGTTTAATTGCTGTAATTGCTTGTGGAAATACATAATAGTTGCTTCGCCTTCCATGGATGAATTTAATGCAAAAATTATCTCCTTTGTTGGCATGTCTTTATGCGATATCCGCTTTATCAGATCATCCATATAAATCTCATCCGGTCCGATGTTATTTAAAGGATCAATCAGTCCGTGAAAAACGTGATAGACGCCGTTGAATATGCCGGTTTTTTCTATAGCCAGTACATCTGTGGGCTGTTCAACAACGCATATAACCGAGTGGTCCCTGGAAGGATTTTTACAGATCGGGCAGGGATCCTGTTCGCAAACATTTTTACACATACTGCACAAAACTGTTCCGTTCTTCATGCCTTTCAGGGATTCGGCAAACCGTTCAACTTCGTCTAGCGGCATGTGTAAAAGGTAAAACGCAAGTCGTTGAGCAGTTTTCGAACCTACTCCGGGAAGTTTTTCAAACGATTCGATAACCCGCGTAATGGATTTCGGAAGAATGTTCATGGAAGTAGTATAAAGAATTGGAAATGAAGAATCTATAAGAAGACTCATTTCGGGAATTTTTTTAAGATAACTACTGTAATTCAATCGATTGAATTACAGTAACCATATGCATAACCTATATGTATTAATATTTGGGATATATTGGATTACCGGATAATAGTGTTAATCGCATCAGCGATCTGAGGGGCAACGGATACGACCGAAACAAACGAAGGTAGTTTTTTTCCTGACCAGTTGATGGTATCCGTTATAACCATGCGGTCAATCGGTGCTTTGGATACATTTTCAAATGCGTTTCCGGCGCACACTGCATGCGTGACCAGAACCGTAACGGATGTGGCTCCTGAATTTTTCAAAGACTGCGCACCGTTGATAATCGTTCCTCCGGATGATATGACATCGTCAATAATGACCACGGACTTCCCCGCCACATCTCCGATAATCTGACATGCTTCACTTTTATCGTGTCTGTCCAAAAACCGCTTCTTTTCCATGACGACCATCGGCACGTCCAGAATATATGCTAAATTACGGGCCCGCTTCACTCCTCCGACGTCAGGAGCTACGACGACTATATCGGAAAGATGAAACTTTTGTATCTCTTCACCCAGTATCGACAAAGCCGAAAGATGAGTAACCGGAACCTGAAAAAATCCGACAATTGCGTCGTTATGAAGATCAATGGTAATAACTTCCTTAAACTTTGAAACCTCCAAAAACTTCGCTATTACGCGCGCTGATACCGGTTCTCCTACCCTATGTTGTCTGTCCTGCCTGGCATACCCCATATACGGAATCACCGCTATCATGTTTTTCGGAGCGCTTCGCCGGATCGCATCTCCCATAAGACACAACTCCATAATGTGATCATCCATGTCATAGGAAAGAGATTGGAGGACAAAAACGGTTTTGTCCCGGACATCTTCCTGTATCCAGGGGCGAATCTCTCCGTCGGCAAAACGCGTAAGATCAACGTTCCCCAACGGTATGCCAAGAATTTTTGAAACCGACTTGGCAAGAGGAGTATTGCTGGATCCTGAAAAAAGAAGAAAATGTTTCATACATCAACGAATCAACGAATAATTCAATTATCCAATAATCCAATAATCCAATCAATAGGAAGAAATATACTGTTTTAGTGCTTCTGTAATAATTTCGACGGAGCGTTTGATGGCGGTTGTATTGAGGACATACGCAATGCGGACTTCGTTTTTGCCTATTGTTGCACCTGTGCTGAGCGAAGTCGAAGCATAAAATCCGGCAGCAGGAGCAAGCATGACGGTTTCGTTATTGTCCCGGAATGTAGTCAGAAGAAATTTGCAAAAATCTTCTGCGTCTTTAACAGGAAGTCCAACGATGGCATAGAACGCTCCTTCCGGTTTAGGAGGAAGATCAATACCTTTGATTTTTCCTAATTCTTCAAATAACACATCCCGGCGTTTCTGATATTCCGCCTGCACATTCTTCATATATGAGGAAGGAACCTCGGTGAGCTTACTTGCCATGACCTGATCAATAAGACCGGATGAAAGTCTCCCCTGGGCAATACGCAAAACTCCGTCCATGATTTCTTTATTGAGCGAAACCAGACACCCGAGGCGCGCTCCGCACAGAGAATAGCGCTTTGACAGAGAGTCAAGGACAATTGCTTGATTTGGAATCTCCTCCATATATGAAAAAAGCGATACCTGCCTTTTCCCGTCATAACAGAATTCCCGATAAACCTCGTCGGACAGAAGGAAGAGCGTGTATTTTTTGGCAATGGAAATGAGCATATCCATTTCTTCTTTTGTGTAGACCGTGCCGGTCGGATTGTTCGGGGAACAAATAAGAATAGCTTTTGTTTTGTTCGTTATCTTTTCTTCGATAATTTTCCGTTCCGGTAAATGGAATCCGTTTTCCAGCTTGGTAGGGATCGGAACGAGAGTTATACCGTTGACCGCCGCATAGGTATTATAATTTGCGTAAAACGGCTCAAAGACGATCACTTCGTCTCCGGGATTGCAGATACTAAACATCGCCATGCTGACTGCTTCCGACCCGCCGGTTGTTACTTGAATATGTTTTTCTTCAATGAATGGAAATCCAAAACGATGATAATATGTTTTAAGGGCTAAAAGAAATGACGGCTCTCCCTGTGATTGGCTGTATGATATGGGATCTCTATCCCATGACGTAAGTGCTTTCAGCATCACGTCCGGCGTTTTGATATCCGGGTCTCCGATATTGAGGTGATACACCGTCACTCCGTCTTTTTTAGCCTGTTGAGCAAACGGCACCAGCTTCCGGATCGGTGAAGCCGGAACTTTTTCCAAACGTTTTGATACTGATCGTTTGTTCATAGATGATTTCATTTACCCTTTGGGTTATTTACATCCAATAACATTCTCCGTCTCGTGCATATACATTATAGCAGAGTATTCGGGTTAACCGGATTATTTTTTTTACGTTCCTTCCTGCCAGCTCCCCAGATAGTGTTTCTGTTCTTTGGTGAGCGTGTCAAATTTCACTCCCATCGCATCCAGTTTCAGTCGGGCAATTTCTTTATCCATGTCGGGCGATATCGTATACACTTTCACCTCAAGTTTGCCTTTGTTTTTCACGAAAAACTCCGCAGCGAGCGCTTGGTTAGCAAACGACATGTCCATGACTTCCGCCGGGTGGCCTTCGGCAGCAACCAGATTGATAAGCCGGCCCTCACCAAGGATATATCTTTTAGTCCCGTCTTTGAGCGTATACTCATCCACATAATCCCGTATTTTTCTTTTCGCTGTTGCTTTCTTTTCCAATTCCCCAACCGCCACTTCTACATTAAAATGTCCGGAGTTGGCAATAATTACTCCGTCTTTCATCTTGAGAATGTGGTCGAGAGATATTACATTTTTATCTCCCGTGACTGTTACAAATATATCTCCGATTTTGGCTGCATCCGCAACTCTCATGACGGTAAATCCGTCCATGACTGCCTCCAATGCTTTGACAGAATCAACCTCGGTTACAATCACGTGAGCGCCCATTCCCCGGGCCCGAGTTGCCAGTCCCCGTCCGCACCAGCCGTATCCGGCAACCACAAACGTTTTCCCGGCCAGAAGTACATTCGTTGCCCGCATGATGCCGTCGAGAGTCGACTGGCCTGTACCGTACCGATTATCAAACATGTGCTTGGTGTCGCTGTCATTGACTGCAAAGACCGGAATTTTTAACGCACCGTCTTTCTCCATAGCTTTGAGCCTGATAATTCCGGTTGTGGTTTCCTCACTGGATCCAATCACTTCGGAAATTTGGTTTTTTCGTTCTTTATGAAGGAGAGACACAAGATCCGCTCCGTCATCCATTGTGATTTGGGGTTTGGTATCAAGAACCGCGTTGAGGTGTTTGTAATAACGTTTCGTATCTTCCCCTTTCACCGCAAAGACAGGAATATGGTAATCGGCTACCAATGATGCAGCCACATCATCCTGCGTTGACAATGGATTGCTGGCGCACAATGAAATTACGGCGCCTCCTGCCTGAAGAACCAGCATAAGATTGGCGGTTTCTGCTGTCACATGAAGACATGCGCCGAGCCTTACTCCTTTGAGAGGTTTTTCTTTCGCAAAACGCTTTCCGATAAGGGCAAGAACCGGCATTGAGCGTCCTGCCCATTCAATGCGAAGCTTTCCTTTTTTAGCCAACGTCGGATCTTGTATATCATGAGAAATTGTTTTTGTCATAGTTCCCCTTTCTTAATTCCCGGACAGAGAATCATATAGTACACTATTTTAGAGAAATTTTCGTACCGTAATTTTTCTGATACCTTTCAATAAATTGTTTTTTTGTGTATGTATGTGTCACTGTTCCGTATTTTTCAACTGTGTACACAGCGGCAACAGACCCCATCTGGCCGCAGGTTTTAAGGTCACACCCGCGGACATATCCTGCGATAAATCCCCCCCGGTACGCATCCCCGGCGCCGGTCGGATCAACCACAGCTGAAACTTTTGCCGGCTTAATGGAAATCCGATTATTTTTCTCTTCAATGATTGATCCTTTCGGACCGAGTGTCGTAATGACTATCGGCACAAGCATACGTAACTGTTTATGGGTTATTTCAAGCTGTTTCTCCATAAGCGAAATCTCATAGTCATTTCCGATAGCCATCGATGCATGCGTAATTCCTTTTTTCAAATCTGTCGGAGACAGTGTCGCTATCTGAAATGCCGGATCAAAAAGGTATGGTATTTTTCGAACTATACATTCATCTACATACTGTACCATCGCCTTAGGATCAGACGGAGAAATAATGGCGAAAAGGTTTTTCTTCTTTTTCAACCACGGTAAAAGATGACAGCGCGTCGCGTATTTCAGAGCCCCGATAAAAAAAGATCCGATCTGATTATCATTTTGGTCGGTAATGACAAAATAAGAACTGGTTGGAATATCCCTGTGAACAGTGATACCTGATATATCCATGTGATGACGTTTCAAAAAGATCAGATAGGGAGAAAAGTCATTTCCCGCGGGAGCAATGATATGCGGGTATTCCCCAAGAAGTTGTAATGTATACGCAATATTACCCGCCGTTCCGCCGAATTGCTTATGGAGCGTATCAACAAGAAAGCTTAAAGAAAGGGAGTGGATTTTATCCGGCATGATCCGGTCCGCAAACCTGCCCGGAAAATCCATGATGTAGTCATATCCCAAAGACCCGGTAACGAGTATATCCATTGAAACAATGTAAAATTTCGAATTTTAAATTTAAAATTGATTTCACATCCCCATCCCTTTGCTGATTTCTGCTAATTTCCCTGCTGCTGCCTGCTGGGATTGCTTGATGACATTGGTAAGGGCACGTTTAGCAGGCTCATTGGATACATTGTCAATCCGTACGTCAATCACTTCCTGATTGCCGTTCATAACCACTTCCACATTGCCGTCCCTGCCGGTGAACAGCATACCCGACAGCGCTTTCTGGATTTCCATGGCAGATTTTCGCATCTGATTGATATCGCCAAGTGCTTTAAATGGATTTAACATACATCCTCCTTCGGAATATCATCAACGAATAACGAATTTGTACGAATTTACGAATAACCTAAATTCGTATATTCGTAGGTTTTATTCGTAATTCGTTGATAGTTCTTAAGTCATTATTTTTTTCCCAACACTATCTCTACTTTTACCTTCACCCCGAATAGCTTCTTGAGAACTGTGGCAAGGATATCACGGACGCGCGGATCTGACAAGCGTTCCTGATGGAATGGATAAAACGCCTCAATAACTACAACACCACCCTCGACAGATCTCGGGCGGGCCCCGCGGATCACGCCAGCAACCGAATGATTGAATGGCTTGAGTGTTTCTATGAAATCCGACCAGTGGGAAGTGAGTTTCTCCAGATTGAGATGATCCGAAGAATCAACCTCCATCTTGCGCTCATCACGCTCTTTAATCTTATGCTCATCATTCTTGTGCTCATCAGATTTTTTAATCATGTGCTCATCTTGTTTCATAATTACGTGCTCATCCTTTATCATGTGCTCATCGTATTGTTTTTCAATCTTGTGCTCATCATGCTGTTCCTCAATAAACTCGATCACAGCCAGCTCTATGGGGAGCTGAGGTATAGATGAGAATCGAAGCTCTTCATATGCTTTCATAAAGCGTTTTATCAGCTCCTGTACATTGTCTTTTTTCCACGGTTTTACTCTTTTGATTTCTTTATCCTTTATTTTGGTCACCAGATCGTCTTCTAAGTCCCGCAGACAATCTGTCAAAAATACTTTCATATCCGTTCCCTGTTTTACAAACTCCTCGATATGTTCTATGGCATCTTTGGTACTTTTTTGGGCCAATACAACCGTAAGAAATGCTTCTCTTGTGGATTCGTCACTTTTTAAGATACTGCTCATAACTTTTGATACGGTGATTTTCCCTTCGATAAAACTGACCTGTTCCAGAAGCTTTACGGCATCCCGAAATGCTCCTTCGGCCATGTCGACAATGGCTGTAAGCGCTTCGTCATCGATTGATATCTTTTCCTTTTTAACAATTCTGGCAAGCGCTGAGAGGAGTTCATCGTTTTTTGCTTTCGCAAAAGAAATCTCCATGCAGCGGGATCGGACCGTGGCCGGAACTTTCATAGGATCAGTGGTTGCCAAAATAAAAATCGCATGCGCCGGAGGCTCTTCAAGAGTCTTGAGAAGTGCGTTGAATGCTTCTGTGGTCATCATATGCACTTCATCGATAATGAAAATTTTATACGGGCCGGATGAGGGAGACAGTTTAATCCTGTCGCGCAGTTCCCTCACGTCATCAATCCCGCGGTTGCTGGCCGCATCAATTTCCAATACATCGATATTGGATCCGTTTGCAATGGATGTACATGCGTCGCATGCCCCGCATGGTCCTTTTCCT
>Ga0209211_10010028_pt1 | contig 12450 bp, 9 predicted proteins | sample RifGroA2_FD_183992 | JGI IMG/M metagenome (GOLD analysis project Ga0209211, IMG submission 183992) | Groundwater microbial communities from Rifle, Colorado, USA - Groundwater A2 (SPAdes) (version 2) | ecosystem: Environmental > Aquatic > Deep subsurface > Groundwater | place: Rifle, Colorado... | reverse complement strand
CTAACACCGGCGGCATATTTTCCAATGAAATTTTAAGTGACGACGCCGACTCATCAATGAGGTCAACTGCCTTGTCCGGTAAGTTCCGGTCGGTAATGTAGCGCGAAGAAAGCGTCACCGCGGCAATCAGAGCGTCATCTGTAATATGCACGCCGTGATAGAGTTCATATTTTTCTTTAAGACCCCGCAAAATCGCCACGGCATCTTCAATCGAAGGTTCCGAAACATAGACAGGCTGGAACCGCCTCGTGAGCGCTGGGTCTTTTTCAATATGCTTTTGGTATTCCTTAAGTGTCGTAGCTCCGATAGCCCGCAGTTCACCGCGTGAGAGCGCGGGTTTCAGCATATTGGAAGCGTCCATTGAACCTTCGGCCGCGCCCGCGCCAACGATAGTGTGAATTTCGTCAATGAAAAGAATAATTCGTCCATCGGACTTTTCAATTTCCTTCATAATATTTTTAAGACGTTCTTCAAACTCGCCGCGGTACTTCGTACCGGCAATGAGAAGACCGAGGTCGAGCGACACCAGCTCTTTATCCTTGAGCGATTCCGGCACGTCGCCCGAAGCCATGCGAATCGCAAGTCCTTCGACGATGGCGGTCTTGCCGACACCCGCTTCGCCGATAAGAATCGGATTATTTTTGGTGCGACGGGAAAGAATTTGAATGATACGGGAAATTTCGTTGTCGCGGCCGATGACGGGGTCAAGCTTGTTCTCGCGGGCAAGCCCCGTGAGATTTCTGGTATATTTGGAAACCGAACGCAAACGCTTGGGCTGGGCAACGTCAGTCGTCCTTGTATTCTTCAATTCTTCAAAAACCCGAAGCACATCGGCCTTGTCTATGCGAAAACGGGAAAGAATTTCCCGTGCAGCTCCCGGAATGTCCAGCATGGCGATAAAAAGATGTTCCGTCGAAACAAACTCGTCTTTGAGACCTTGCGCCACCTTGGTCGAACCTTCGAGCGTCTGAGCAAGTTCGGGTGTTAAATAAATCTGGTACGAAGGCGAAAGCGTGGACGAACCCTCGCCACCCTCAATACCTTCCAAAATTGAATCCGTCATGAGCACAATATCCACGTCGAGCTTTTCCAGAATGGCGTTCACCATTGATTCTTCTTGCAGAATAAGCGCGGCTAAAAGATGCACGGGATTGACGTGATTCTGCCCGCGCTCAATAGCGAGCTCGTGAGCTCGGCGAATGGCTTCTTTAGCTTTAGTTGTGAAGTGGTTAAAGGGTGGCACTTTAGTTATTTTAAGATGATAACAATATGTGGTAAAGATTTGTTGCTACCACAGCTCGCCCCGTACTGAAAAATTCTGATTTTTCTAGTGCGGGGTGATTAAACGGAGGCATTTAGGTAAACATACGAAAATACGAATGGGTACGGATATACGAACATATACGAAAACTTCTGTGTTGCCTATACGACTTTCGTGTCATTTCGTATTTTCGTTAATTCGTATGTTCGTATAGTTAAAATAACTTTATTAACAGCATTATTATACCGCACACTTGCCGTCTAAGGAAATTGCCCACAATAGTTTATTTAATGGCCTAAAATAAGGCCCTGTTTTGGATTATACCCACTTCCGTGTATTAGTCAATACTATGCTTGACTTGTCAATTTAAGTATGCTATCATTAATACGGGAGAAAGGAGGCGAAGTATACGTACTTCCATGACCTTTCTGACTGTTCCTTGACGTGTAGTCAGGTGTAACAATTTCAAATTCAGTAAACCGCAGCTCAAAACCGGAGTGCTGTGCACTCCTTTCCGAAACTCAAACCATGAACACTGCCCAAAACACCACCGTAGCCGAAATCGAAGCCGCCCTCGACCAAAAACGTTCCGAGCGGAAACCCCGCACCAACAAGTTGCCCATGATGATTCCTCTGAGCCACGAAGAGCTCAAGGCCAAAGCCGCGGAACTGCAGATTCCGATACTCGGATTCTTCAACCTCGGCCCCGACTTCGTCGGGAAACTGTTGGTTAAGTTCAACATCGGCCACGACCCGCGGAATATTCCCACGGGAGTCAAGGAGTTCAAACACACCATGGGTTCAGCTGCCCGAATGGCAGCCAACCTCAAGAAGGCCGTCGAAGTGGCTGGCGAGGGCATTGACGACAAGGGTCGCATCCCGGGACGCACGTACGACACCGCCCTCGGAATCCTGGGCGCCAAGAAGGTCCAGCGGATCCGAGTTGCCGCTATGCCGGAACTTGCCAAGACTGGACTCACTCTCCGGGACGTCAACGTCCAACGGAGTGGGAGCGGGGCTTTCATCGTAGTGTTCGTATACACCCGCAACCCCTTCGCCGACGGCAAGCACTTCCTCCATTGTGAAGAACGTCTGGCACGGCAACTGGAGGCTCGATTCTCGAGAGGCGTCAGTCGGGAGACCACCAGCTTTTACAACCCCGACAAGAGCGTCACCGTGAACGTCGGGCCATACTGGGACGGCCCGGCGGAAAAGGAAATCGTCATCGCCAAAGACGGCGACAACACTGTCCTCAAAATCGAGGAGGTGACGAAGTAACACACCTGCACACAGTTTCAAAGAACCGCACATTAGCTTTCGAGCGTGTGCGGTTTTCCTTTTGTATTTTTATAGAATCTGCGCGCTCCTTGCGTTTCTGTCATCCCCGCGGAGGCGGGAATCCAGTGTTAAGCCATTCTGTAAAGCTCTGGATTCCCGTATTCACGGGAATGACACCTATTGCGTAAGTCCTATTTTATACTTATATTTTTGCCTCCGCCTCCTCTCTGGCGAGCTCCTCGAAATAATTTTTGCTTTTCGGGTGAATAGTCGGCAAGAAATGTTCAATAGTAGCTAGAGCACTCTCGTCCCCTATGGCCGCCTTGGTATCCACCGAGGATTGGTCCACCTCAATCGGCGGACGGTCTGAAATCAGGTTGAAAAGGTGCGAGAGAAAAGTCGTGGCATACTCGCCCTTGGGCAGAAAGAATTTGAGCACGATGCCGGAATCCAAAATTTCGGCTTTTTCAACCTTGACCGGCTCGCGGGTAGCCACCGGTTTACGGGGTGGTTGAATGGAAGGCAGACAGCGCAAGTTCCTAAAGTCCTGTACGGAAATCCGCAAGGTTCTCATGAGGTCCTGATACGTCGGCCCCGATGAATTGCCGGGGTCGAGGAAGAGCGGCAGGGTCGGCGGCGGCTCCTTGCCTTGTTTTAAGAACGAGGCAATCTTTAAATTGAAAAGCCACGACGATACCGAATTTACCCACATGGTCGCCTGCTCCGCCACCTGAGCCACCGCGCCCGCGAAGTCGTCGGGTTTGTTTTGAAGATACCGAACAATTTTAATTTCGTTTGAAAAAATGAGGGGGAAAGGTTCGAGAAGCGTGAGCATTCGTTCCCAGTCGCCAAAACATTTGCCAAGCTCGCGACGAAGATTTTTAAAATACGGAATCTCGCGCGGTGAAGCGAATGAAATAAAATTCTCCGCCACCTTGCGGTAATACCCGTGCACCATGTCTAGTCCCCAATACTGCGCCGCGAGCCTCGGCGTGCCGAAACGCTGAAGGTAGAAATAATTGTAAAAGCCGTGTTCACGTACCCGCGCCAAATTTTTGACGAAAATACCGGACTGTTCGGTTTCAAAAAACGCTTTTTCGACGCGGATAAAAATCGTGAACCGATTGCCTTTAAGCTTCCCCTTTTCAAGCGCGCCCTTACCGCTCGTCACATCTTTGAGAAAAAAATGCGGGGAGCTTACTTTCTTGAGAGCTTCGAGCGAAATTTGCCGGAAGGAAAACCGCTGGGCCGTAATGGCGTCCTTGTCTTTGAGTCCCGCGTAGCGGATTTGCTCGGGCGAACAGGAAAGCAACTTGGCGAGCTCCGTGACGGCGTTCAAAGTCGAGAGGTTGCATTTCACCATCGTAGCATAAAGCGTCGGCCCTTCCGGAAGAACGGTATCGGGCGAAAGCAGATTTTCTTTTTGTATGGTACATACCTCCCCCGTTTCCATAACTTCCTCCACGATGAAATCCTGCGGCATAAATTTCACCACGCCGTACGGGAAAGATTCTTTTCCCTCAATATAAATACCGAATTCCTCCAGAGTTTTCGCGTCCTCAATAAACGTGGGACGCTCAAAAAGTTTCGGGTCTTTTTTGTAGACTTCGAACAGAAGACGGAGCTCCTGCTCTTTCAGCTCCGCGCGGGTTGCTTGCGGTTGTGTGGTCATTGTAAAAATCTAAGAAACTTTGAATTTGAATTACGAAACTCGCGCTTCGAAAAGTTTCCCTCGCCTGCCTCCCGTCCGGACAACCCAGTAGGTGATTGTACTCAATCAGGCGCGCGAGGGAAACTTTTCTTCGCGAACACGAGTTTCGTAATTCACAGTAAGAAAACGCTACTGCGCCTTTGGGGTGTTTGGTGTTGAAACGGCACTCTGCGCGATGGCGCTCGAAATAAGGCTCGCGGGCAAGAAAACGTTCGTGGCGGTGCCCGCGGAAACCGTCCTGATTCCCACCACATCTCCTGAAAGGTTCACAATGATGCTTCCAAAAGTTTTGCCGACACTGTTGATATCGGTCTGTATAAGGCGGTGACTGTTCCTGCTTGAGGTCGCGGGGGTCGAAGTGGCATCGGTAGCTGAGGTGGACGCGCTAGGCACATCGGAAAGATTGGACACAATGCCGGTCGCGACAGAAACTTTTTCGCCACCCAGAGCTATGATCGTCTGACCAAGTTTAAGAGAAGAGGCGTCGGCAAGCTTGGCCGGAATGAAAACCGTCAACTTAGTTTTCTCGGTGAATACCGGACGAAACAAAACAATTCCCGAAACGGTATCGGAAGGAAAAACGGTGACCGGAAGAGTGGTACCGTCGTAAAGAACCACTTTGAAAGTCTGGGGGGGTAGATTGCCTACCTCATCAATAGACGGCGCGATAATCGAGGCGTCAGTGGCAATCAAACCGTCCTTGGCAACAATAAGACCGTTGCCAACGAAATTCTCAGCTTTACTTTCGCCCTCACCGACACCGACAACTATCGATACAACACTCTTACTGTTCTTCTCAACCGCCTCGACAACAAGGTCGTCCTCCTTAACGACAATCGTCTCCTTTGTAACAACGGCGGCAGTTTGCTGATTAGGAACGGGCACCACTTTTTCAATTGTCCGTTCAACCACACGATTTATGGTCTGGGTCACGCCGGGCGGTGCTTGATCCATAAGCGCGACAGTCACAATCCCAGTGGCAATTGAGGTTACAAAAGAAACAAGAAGGGTAACGAGGACTATCTGTTGTTTGGTGAGTTGTTCCATTGACAGAAATTATAAATAATGACGCACAAAAATACAAGGAGCGTGAAAATACAGAGGGGCGCCCTTTGTTGCAGAGGGCGCCCCTCTGTATTAACCGATAATGCGAAAAAGATGTTTGAGAAGTAGACTGATATCTTTCTTGGTTGTGGCGCGCCCGAATGTGAAGCGAAGCGTGGAAGCGGCCCGCGTTTCTCCGCCACCGAGCGCGCGGACGACGTACGAGCCGCCCTCCGAGCCAAGACAGGAACTCTTGGTGGAGCAGGCGATTCCAGCCGCGTCAAGCTGAAGCAAGGCAAATTCGGTGTCGAGTTTCGGAATTGAAATGTTTATATTGTTCGGCAGCCTTTCTTTAATATCACCATTTATTATCACCTTTGTCATTCCGACATTCTTGAGAATGTTGGAATAACAAAAATCTCGGAGTGTAGTGAGACGAGCTGATTCTTTTTCGAGTAAAGCCGCGGCGACTTCGAGAGCTTTGGCGAAACCCACAATAAGCGGCAAATTTTCCGTGGTCGAACGAAGTCCCTTCTCCTGTCCGCCACCAAAAAGTATCGGGACAAGTGTCACGCTTCGGCGCACATATAAAGCACCCACGCCTTTCGGTCCGTACATTTTGTGACCATCGAGCGTCAGCAAGTCAACACCGAGCCGTTCCACGCTGCAATCCAGATACAGCGGCGCTTGTGAAGCGTCAGAATGGAAAAAAGTTTTGAAGTGAAGTTTTGAAGTTGGGAAGTTTTGTGCACGGATTATTTTGGAAATTTCTCGGATTGGCTGAATAGTGCCGATTTCGTTGTTAGCGTATCCGACCGAAACTAAAACCGTTTTCGGCTGAAGTAGTTTCGCGATCACTGTCGGGTCCACGATACCGTTTTCCCGAACAGGAGCGTAGGCCACTTTGGCGCCGCGCGATTCAAGTTCCCGAAAACATTCCAAAATCGAGCTGTGCTCAATCACCGTCGTTACAAAATGCATTTTTGAAATCGAAACACCGGTTTTTTCCAAAGCCCGAACAATACCAAAAATCGCAAGGTTATTCGATTCGGTGCCTCCTCCGGTGAAAAAAATTTCATTGGCGCGGGCATTTAAAATCAAACCGACGTTTTTCCTCGCCGCTTCAAGAGCTTTTTTAGCCTCCACTCCCTCCGCGTGAATAGAACTCGGATTGCCGAATTTTTCCCCGAAATACGGAAGCATAGCCTTAAGCACCCGTGGGTCAAGCGGGGTTGTCGAGGCATAATCCATGTAAATTCTTTTCGCCATGCCTCCTATACTATGTAAAGAACGACAAAATGACAACTGAAGTAATCATTGAAATTTTGCCAAAAGCCCTTTTCTCCGCTATAATCCGCAACTGTATGGAGATGTACGCACAAGAATACGCGCGAGAAATCTTTATAGGTTTGGGAGCGCTTATCATCATTCTGATTATCCTCGTCCTACGGCTTGAAATGCGTCTGCGAAAACTCCTGCGAGGAAACACAACCATGACTATTGAAGAGAGTATCGCCCAAATTGAAGGCGACCTCCGAACGCTCAAACTCTTCAAGAAAGACATGGCGAAGTATCTCGAAGACGTCGAAAAAAGAATCGGCCAAAGCATTCAGGGTGTGGGTACGGTACGCTTCAATCCGTTTCGTGGGAACGGCGAAGGTGGTAACCAGAGTTTCGCGACAAGCTTCATTTCGGAGAAAGGCAACGGGGTCGTCATCTCAAGTTTATACTCGCGCGACCACGTCAGCATTTTCTCCAAACCTCTCAAAGATTTCAAATCCGAATACGAACTGTCGGGGGAAGAAAAAGAATCGTTAGCGAAAGCGCGCGAAATGCTCGCGCATAAATAAACCAACCACCATGGTTTGCGAATCGGGACTTGCCATTTATGACCAAAAAAACAGAACAAAAGAATACGGCTGTTTCCCGTCCCCCCGTTGTGGCGGTCATGGGTCACATTGACCATGGCAAAACCACACTTCTCGACTACATACGCAAAGCCTCGGTAGCGGAAAAAGAAGCTGGTGGCATTACCCAGCATGTTTCCGCGTACGAGGTGCTCCACAAAACTTCCGAGGGCGTCACGAAACCGATTACCTTTATCGACACTCCGGGCCATGAAGCGTTCGCGGGCGTTCGCAGCCGCGGCGCCCGCGTTGCCGACATCGCGATTCTTATTGTCTCCGGTGAAGACGGAGTGAAACCCCAAACTCTTGAGGCTCTAAAATTTATCAAGGAGAGCAAACTGCCATTCATCGTGGCCATTAGCAAAATGGACAAACCGAGCGCCAACGTTGAACGCGTCAAACAAAGTCTGCTGGAACACGAAATTTATATCGAGGGCTACGGCGGTGAAATCCCCTGCGTACCGATTTCAGCGGTCACTGGCGCGGGTGTCAGCGACCTTTTGGACATGATTCTTCTGGTCGCGGACGTCGAAAATATTCAAAGTAGTCCCGAAAAACCGGCCGAGGGTATTATTCTCGAAGTATCCCGCTCCAAAGAAAGCGGTGTTACCGCGACACTCATTGTGAAAGACGGAACGCTTAAAAAAGGCATGGCCGTAGTCGCGGGACAAGCCATATCGATACTCCGCATGATGGATAACTTCTTGGGCAAAAAAATTGAAACCGCCCCCGCGGGAACTCCCGTAAGCATCACCGGCTGGAATGAAGCACCAAAAACGGGCGACGCATTCACCTCCTTCCCGACAAAGAAAGACGCGGAAAAATATCTTGAGAACCTGGAAACGCCCGCGAAACAAACCGCTTCAGGCCATACAAAAAAAGAGGAGCGAGTAATCGTCCCTATCGTTATCAAAGCGGACGTATCCGGAACTCTCGAGGCGATAGAAAGCGAGCTGGCGAAACTGGCCACTGACAAAATCCTACCTAAAGTCATCGTGGCGGGCACCGGCGACCTCAACGAGTCCGACTTGAAAATATTATCGAGAAATCCGGACGCGCTTGTCTTCGGCTTCAACGTAAAAATCGACAGCGCCGCGAAAAGCGTGGCCGACCGTGACGGTGTCACCATTGAACTCTTTACCGTTATATATAAATTAATTGAGCGGATGCAGGAAGTGCTCGCGACGCGAACACCTAAAATCGAGGCGGCTGAAATCCGCGGCAAGGCGAAAATCATACGGCTTTTCAGTGTCGTCAAAGACAAGCAGATTATCGGCGGAAAGGTTATCGAAGGCTCGATAAATCTCGGGGATGAATTTAAAATTATGCGACGCGGGGCGGAGATTGGTAGCGGCAAAATCCGCGAACTGCAACAACAGAAGGTGAAAGCGAGCGAAGTGATAAAAGACCGTGAGTTCGGCGCCATGGCCGAAGCGAAGATCGAAATCGCTCCGGGGGATGTACTGGAAACCTTTGTCATTGTAAAGAAATAAATATGAATTACGAAATGGCGTCGAAGGCGCGGGTTTTTCCGAAGCTTGGGAGCGCGTCGTCTGCCTTAATCGTCTAATCGGCAGACCCGTTAGCAGGCATTAGGAATTTTTTTGCAAAACAATATCCGTCTTCGGAAAAACTTGCGCTGAGAAAGACAATTCGTAATTCACAAAAATAAATCAAATGAGCGACATCAAAGAAGAGCGAATGAAGGAAATTATCCGTCAAAAAGCGTCGGAATTTTTGGAACGTGAATCAAGCGGCGGCGCCCTTCTCACGGTCACCAACGTCAAACTTATCGAGAGAGGCACGAAAGCCCTCATCTCCTTTACCGTCTTCCCCGCCGACAAAGAGAACGGCGCGCTCGATTTCGCCAAACGCAAACGTTCCGACTTTCGCGATTTTCTCAAGAAAGAAACAAAGTTGTTCAGATTGCCTTTTATTGATTTCGAGATAGACTTAGGCGAGAAGAATCGGCAGAAGATAGACGAGATTTCAAACATGTGACCTTTGACTTTTAACACTCGAAGAAAGAGTGATTTTGAGAGTTAATTGCCAAAAGTCAATTGTTCATACCGGCCTGGTAGACAAGTGGTAAGTCGAGAGTCTGCAAAACTCTTATGCGCGGGTTCGATTCCCGCCCAGGCCTCAATCATGATTCAAGATTCTTGAATCATGATAATGCCCGGGTGGCGGAACTGGTATACGCGCACGACTTAAAATCGTGTCTCGAAAGGGATGTGGGTTCGATTCCCACCCCGGGCACAGACGAGCGAAGCGAGTATGCGAACGGGAGGAAGCGCGGGTGCGCTTCCGTGTGGGAATCGAAGCCCGATTGAGCCGAACGTCTTCGTGAGCCAACCGGGATACTGACCCTGTAAGGGTCGAACTTCCCACCCCGGGCACCAATTCGCAAATTTTTAAAAATGTGTTACGATAGCGAACACGTTTTTCATACGCGCCCATAGCTCAGTCGGTAGAGCAATCGCCTCTTAAGCGAAGGGTCGTTGGTTCGATTCCAACTGGGCGCACACGCCAGAAAAATCTTCACTGCTGAAGATTTTTTGGGACGTGTGCGAGACGGAGACATGTTTTGCGAGTACGCAAAACAGTCGAGTCAGGGTCGTGAAATTTTTTGAGCGACGGCGAAAAAAATATTCCTGACCACACAGACTGCCTGATATTTTTCGGACTTGCGCAAGGCGGGGTCGAGAAATTTTGTTTGCGACGGCAAACAAAATATTCGTGACCACCAGACAACCGTCCTTCACCTCTTTAGATTTTTTGGGACGTGTGCGAGCCGGAGCGATGCGAGACGTTTCGTCGAGCCGCGAGGCAGGGTCGCGGCCGAACGAGGCGACGGCCGAGTGAGAGCTGTGACCACAAGATCATACAAAATGAACCTCCTCCCCAACATCATCGCTTTCACCTGCGGCGCCGTAGTCATGATTCTTGAGCTCAATGGCTCGCGAATCATCGCGCCCTACCTCGGCACGGGAACTTTCGTGTGGACAGGTCTTATCGGCGTCATCCTCGGCAGCCTCTCCTTGGGTTATTGGTGGGGCGGAAAAATCGCCGATAGGTCGGCCAACTTCAGAACCTTGGCAAAAATACTCGCGCTCGCGGGATTATTCGTCTGGTCTGTCGCCTACCTTAAAAATCTACTGGGACTTGCGCCACTTCTTCCGAACAACATGATTGCGGCAACCCTTATCGGAACAACACTCCTGTTTAGTCCCGCCACCATACTCCTTGGCATGATTACCCCTTATGTCGCGAGACTCAAACTTCAGGGAATGGAGACCTCGGGACGGACCATAGGTACTCTGTACGCCCTGTCAACTTTGGGAAGCATCATCGGCACCTTTTTGGGAGGATTCATACTCATCTCTTTTCTTGGAAGTACTAAAATAATCACGCTTCTCGCGGCCACGCTTTTTTTACTGGCGGCCGGAGCGTTTCTGAAACACAACACGAAAGATAAGTTGTTAGTAGTTGGGTGCATCCTATTTGCCTTAATTGCCCTTAGTCTCAAACCGTCTGGGAGCTTCTCGCGAAAAATAATCCTAGACACAGACACCGAATACGGCCGGGTTTGGATATTTGACGGTATAGACAAAGCAAGCGGCAGACCCGCGCGCTATCTGTCCAACAACACCCGAGGGTTGCAATCGGGAATGTTTTTAGACGACCCCGACGAACTTATTTTCCCCTACACAAGGCTTTTCGACCTTGCGGCCGAGATGTATCCCGATTTCAAGAGAGCCTTGATGATTGGGGCCGGCGCGTACTCATACCCAAAGCATTTCGCCAAAACTTTTCCAAAGTCTTCCCTCGACGTAGTGGAAATCGACCCAAAACTTAAGGAACTCGCCGCCGAGTACTTCGCGCTACGTGAAAACCCTCGCGTAACAGCATTCGATGAAGACGGTAGAACTTTTTTGAATCAGAATAAAGCGCGATACGACATAATTTGGAACGATACGTTTCTATCACACTTAAACATACCGTTTCAATTGACGACCGTGGAAGCTGTCCAAAAAATGTCCGACGCGCTCAACGCGAAGGGCATAGTCATGACGAACATCATCTCCGCCGCGTCGGGCCCCTCATCACATTTTCTTCAGGCGGAATACCTGACGTACAAAAAAATTTTTCCTTCCGTCTTTCTCATAAAAGTCACGAACAAGCTCGACACCGAACCTCAGAACATAATGCTGGTGGCCCTAAAAACTCCCCGCGCTTCCCTACCGACCGATATTTTGCGTGACACATTCGGCATTCCGGAAAGAAATATTTTCACACCGTCAATCGATGACGACATCGACGCGCTTACCGATGAATTCGCTCCGATTGAAAAATACACGGCGAAAATGCTACTATAGGCCGACACCCTAGATTAATGGGCGGGTGGCGTAATTGGTAAACGCGCTGGTCTTAGGAACCAGTGGAGAAATCCGTGGGAGTTCAAGTCTCCCCCCGCTCACATTTTAAATTGGCACGACGCAAACTTCCGTCCAAGCGTATCCCGTCATGTCATCCGACATAGGTAAATACCATTGCTATAGCTTTTATATTTACACTAAGTGGTTGGAATTATTTTTTAAGAGTATACTCCAAAATGGTCTCGAATTTTCCTATCGTTTTCGATTGCTTCGGCTATAACGTACAAGACATCCTTGCCTATTTTGAAATCTGCTTTGAGTAATGTAACAAAATCTTCACAGTCAAAAGGGTAAACCCAGACACTATCCTGTAGCCATTTGAAGCCGATTGCGCGAAGTGTGTTTCTGACTTTTTCACGCAGTGCTTTTCGTGTTTCCGGAATATCAAAAATGAGCATTCGCCACTTTCCATCCCACTTTGCAGGACGGGGTATCTTGTAACTCCTGTTTTCCCAACTTTGTAAGATTTTTCTACCTATTTCGGTGAGAACAATATGTTTTCCCTCCCATTTTAGGCACTTATTTTCAATGAGACGTTCACGTGCCGCAAGAATCGAACGGTACTTTCTCCTTCGTTCCTCCCGGTCGAGTATCTTGTACATTTTGTAGACGCTTCCAGAGAGCCCCGCTGTCGTAAGCAATTTTAAAGATTCCGCGGTACGGAGTATCGCTAGTTGGAGCCTCGTGCTTTTCATGTTTTTTCTGGCTATTTCCTCAAGCTTTTCCATGTTGTATCTCGTTTATGAATAACATTTTCTCCTCCTTTCATTATAGGTAAATATTAACGCTATAGCAATGGTATTTACCTAT
>Ga0209211_10010022_pt1 | contig 12453 bp, 9 predicted proteins | sample RifGroA2_FD_183992 | JGI IMG/M metagenome (GOLD analysis project Ga0209211, IMG submission 183992) | Groundwater microbial communities from Rifle, Colorado, USA - Groundwater A2 (SPAdes) (version 2) | ecosystem: Environmental > Aquatic > Deep subsurface > Groundwater | place: Rifle, Colorado... | reverse complement strand
ATTAGCGAGTGCGGCGGCGGTGCTGGGGAAAAAACTGAATGTCGAGTTGTTGGCAGCTTGAAAATAAACCGTGGTGCGGCCCTGATTGTTTCTGTTGCCAACCTGAATTTAATGCGCCGTGACGGCAAGCAATGAAAGGATGAGCGTGAAAGAAACCAAACCCCTCGCCGGACGAGAACTCCGCCATCGGCATCATCCTGTGCGCGGAGCGCGACCAGCTGGAAGTCGAGTTCAGCCTGAAGTCCAAATCGAATGCAATCGGCGTGGCAACTTACCAGCTTTATCCCAAGTTGCCCAAAGAATACCAAGGTCGTTTACCGACCGATGAAGACTGGCAACGCCTGTTAGAATCGGCGCGGGATACGGAATCCACAACATAAGGAGCGGAGCGATGATTAACATTATTTAATCCGAATCCGCCTATGAATATTAAGTTAAGAGTACAAAAAATTAATTCCATGAAAAAAATATCAACAGCAGTTGCAATGAACAAAAAGCAGATTCCAAAACGCAAAGCATCAAAAAGTAATCTTGCCGCTACAAAGATAGTTAAAAATAATTCAGCGAAGACCAAGCAACACTTAAAATTAATTTCGCTGTTCAGTGGCGGCGGTGGTTTGGATTTAGGACTGGAAGCAGCTGGCTTTGAGACAGTTTTTGCATCAGATATTGATTATCACAGCTGTATCACACTTCAAAAAGGCAAAGAGAGCGCCAAGTTGAGGAATCTACCTTTCCTGCAATCCGCGACCATATGTCAGGCTGATGTAAAACAACTTTCATCAATAGAAGTGATGAAGCTTGCCGGGGTAAAGAAAGGCGAAGTTGATTTGCTTGCAGGAGGCCCTCCTTGCCAGGCTTTCAGCGTGTTCGGAAAACGTAAAGGGGTTGAGGATCCAAGAGGACTCCTTGCATATGAGTACTTGCGGCTTTTAAGTGAGATTAAGCCAAAGGCATTTTTATTTGAAAATGTTTATGGTCTACTCACAGTTGATGGGGGTGAAATATATAAGGCGCTTTGTGAAAAGCTGGAGCACCCGGGGAGGGGGCTTCACTACACTCTTTCTATTTTTAGGCTCAACGCGGCAGATTTCGGAGTTCCACAATTCCGGGATCGTGTTTTCATTATTGGTAGTCGCGAAGGTAAGCACTTTGTCGATATTCCAAAAATTTGTTTTCCATCAGATCACGATGACGGCAATTTTTTTCCGCATAGAACAGTTGGTGATGCACTACGTAGCATTCCACCTCTGGGAACCATGCTTGAAAATCATACAAGCAGAAAACATAGTGAGCGAATTATCGATAGGTATAAACAGCTTAAACATGGAGAGCGGGATTCAAAGACAAGAATAAATAAGCTGGACCCGAAAAGACCAAGTTATACGATTATAGTTGGGTCAGATAAAGGCGGTGGAAAAGGGCATGTTCATCCATTTGAGCCACGTGAAGTGTCACCACGGGAATCAGCTCGAATGCAAACCTTCCCAGACTGGTGGGCATTTTCAGGCACCTCTCGACATCCAATACGGCAGGTTGGGAATGCGGTGCCACCAATACTTGCAGCGATAATTGGCCGCGAGGTTATAAGCAAATTTTTTAATGGGCGAAAACGAAGCTTTAAGAAAATATTAACTTTGCTCGGACAGGAGCACTTATTCCCGGAGATAACTGATGCCTTATAACGCATGGAAAAAAATAGATGATGGTTCGGAAGGCGCATGGTCACCAGATGTTTGGCTGGGCGTTATTGAGGCCGTCTCACGCCATGAAGGTGAGCGCGTTTATGACGAAACTTCGGCGATATATACCGAGCTTGAGACTGAATTCCCTCAGCTCAAATGGCGGGGCAAAGATGAGAATGGTAACTTCCGGCCTTATTTTCGTGATTTCTCCAAACCCTGGACGCACACGGATGTTGTTTCGTTTGACGAGACATTTAGCCTGACTGCAATTGGGCGCGATGTTGTGTCCGGTAAACTAAGTGCACACGATTGCTTAGCTAACTTCTGCAAGAGGTACGAAGAGGAAGGCGAAAAGCCCTTCGCAATTTTAGCGGATGCGTTTCAGCAAGCTGATAGACCGCTTTCGATTGAGGACATCTATTTCGGGGTAATGCTTGGCTTTCGGCATGGTGATACATTTAGCGACAGCCTTAATATGGCCAGTGGGCATACAAGCGCTGAGATGTCTCCAACTACCAAGCGCCGACTCAACTTACTGTTGGCAATTCTCGAAAGAGTGGGCGCAATCATTAAAACAAAGTCAAATGCGGCAGATCATTGGCGGACATGGGACGATGAATTGCTGAGTAGCATAAATCACACGCCTGAAAAAACAACTACCTCACATGTGCCAATTGAAGGCATAACTGCCGCTTTCGTTGATGAAGCTAATGTCGCAAAACTGTCGCTTTCAAAGCGATTTCCAGGACGTTTTATTGCATCACTTCTCGCCAAGCGTTTTCTCATTCTTACCGGCCTGTCCGGTTCAGGCAAAACCAAGCTTGCCCACGCCTTCGCTTCTTGGCTGACCGAATCTGAAGAGCAGTACCGTCTCGTTGCAGTGGGTGCCGACTGGACGACCAATGAAAATGTGCTCGGCTATCAGGATGCTTTGCAGCCCGACATTTATCGCAAGCCTTCCAACGGATTGCTTGAAGTGATTTTGCGCGCTGCCGCAGATGCGGATCGCCCGTATTTCCTGATTCTGGACGAGATGAACTTGTCACATGTGGAGCGGTATTTTGCCGATATTCTGTCCGCCATTGAGTCGCGGCAAGAGATCGCGCTGCACCCTTCGGCGGAAAGCTTGAAGTCCGGTGAAAATGATACATTGCTTGTGCCTTCCAAAATTAGCCTGCCGAAAAACTTGTTTATCATCGGCACGGTGAATGTGGACGAGACCACCTACATGTTTTCGCCCAAGGTGCTGGATCGCGCCAACGTGATTGAATTTCGCGCAACGGCGGATGACATTTCGGCTTTTCTCGATGCGCCGTCTGCGGTGAACATGGAGTTGCTGGAAGGAAAGGGCGCGGCATTTGGTGCTGCCTTTGTGGCGGAAGCAGCAGCGGAGAATATCCAGCTAAAAAGCGGGACGGCGGCGGAACTCAAGGCGAGGCTGGCGGAGGTGTTTGCCGAACTTGCAAAGATTGGCGCGGAGTTCGGTTTTCGCACCGCCTATGAAATTACCCGCTTCACTTACTTTCACGAGAAGCTGACCGGCGAGGGTTGGCAGTTCAACGATGCGCTGGATGCGCAAGTCTTGCAAAAGCTGATGCCCAAATTACACGGCTCGCAGCGCAGGCTGGAACCGGTGCTCAAAGCATTGGAAGAATTTTGCACGGCGCACCAGTGCAATGCCAGCCTCGAAAAAATAAAACGCATGCAGGATCGTTTGAAAGACGGCTTCACCAGTTTTGCCGAGGCGTAATCAGTCGTGCATCCGGCTAGCGAATCCATTGAGTTTATTGATGACCGTGGTGCTTCGGTTGCACGGCTGGTGCTGTATGCGCCGGAAGGCAAGGCAGACAGCCTGTCACGGCTGACCGAAGCCGAAGCCAGAGACGCGGGGGAAGAGCCGGTGCAAATTGCGGAAGGGCTGCGCTATGAATATGCGTTTGAGGGAGTCGGCGCAGAAAGCTTGCGGTTGGAAGAAGCATTCGGCAAGGGCATGGTTGAGCCGAGCAGCAACCCGAAGCTGTTGCATTGCGGAAGTATCGCCACCGGCCTGAATACCGGGCGGTTGGGTTTGATGGCGCGCGATGCGGCTGGCAACATCGTTGGACGCGCCGCGCTTGAAGTGCGCTCGCGCAAGCTGGGCTACCGCAATGACTACCGGCAAATGCTGGAAGACATCACCGGGCAGTGCGTGGAGTTGCTCATAGAGTTGCGCGCACCGGCAGCCATGCGCATTGCGCCCGATCCGGGGCGAACACCGGAAACCATCAACCAGCGCTTTGCATTCTTGCGTGCGCTGATCGGCTCGAGGCAGTTTCGCGATGCCTTGCACCGCATTACCACGCATCCGCACCAGCGCTGGGAACCGGAAGAAACATTCTGCGACACCCGCCGGGGCTTTCGTCCCGATGCCAGAGCCGTGCGCCAGCTTGCGCGTGCGCCGCGTCGCTCGCCGTTGCCGGAAGCACACCCGCTAGCAAAGGTCATCGCCTCTCTGCCGGAGCGCATTTCGATTTGCCGCAATGTGCAAAGCGAAGACACCCCAGAAAACCGTTTCATCAAATTTGCACTGCAAACATTCGTTAGTTTTCTAAACAGAATGCGGACCAAGCTGGTGGAGATAGACAGCAGCACCGACACCAAGCTGCGTGGCGAAATCGCCGTACTGGAAGGCCAGCTTGAAACCGCCTTGGCGGCAGATGTGTTTCGCAATGTGTCCGAGCCTGACATGCTGCCGTTGGGCAGCACGGTGTTGCAGCGCAAGGAGGGCTACCGCGAGGTTTATCAGGCGTGGCTCAGATTTGATATGGCGGCACGCATGGTTTGGCGCGGTGGGGATGATGTTTATGGGGCGGGGCAGCGCGACATCGCCACGCTGTACGAATACTGGGTTTTCTTCAAGCTGCTGGATATTGTGGCCCGAGTATTCGATCTGGAGAAACCGGCAGCGGAAACGCTGATCGAACCAACAGCCGATGACTTTGACATCAGGTTAAAAACCGGCGAACACTTGGCGTTTGAGGGAATCTTTCTTGGCGGCGCACGGCCGCTCAGCGTGCGCTTTAGTTACAACCGCAGCTTTACGCAGAATAACGATCCGAGTATTGCCGGTTCGTGGACGGAGCGGATGCGCCCCGACTACACCTTGAGTTTGTGGCCATCGGACTTTGATGAGCGCGAGGCCGAGGCGCAAGAGCTGATGGTGCATGTGCATTTCGATGCGAAATACCGCATCGAAAATATTGAGGAGCTATTTGGCAAAGACAACATTGATTTGGGTGCCGAGAAACAAGAGCAGCGCGAAGGGCGATACAAGCGCGCCGACCTGCTCAAGATGCACGCTTACCATGACGCTATCCGCCGCACACAGGGGGCTTACGTTCTGTATCCCGGCGACGCAACCAAACAGTGGCAAGGATACCGGGAAATACTCCCCGGCATTGGCGCTTTTCCAATCAAGCCCGGCAACGGCGAACAGACAGTCGAAAAATTTATCCGCGAGATTGTTGCCCACACTTGCGACCGCGCAACGGCTCGGGAGCGCCAGAGTTACCACATCTATCGGGTGCAGGAAGCACCTGCAACTTACAACTTGCTGCGTGCGTATCCAGAGCGCGCTGCTGATTCAACTTCGCGCCATAAGCCGCCCGCAGAAACTTTTGTGCTGGTGGGTTGGAATAAAAGCGATGAACATTTGCAATGGATTTTGCGCGAGAAACTGTATAACTTCCGCATGGACACGCGCGCCGGTTCGCTTCGCCTTGAGCCTGAGATTACTGCCGCGCAATATCTCTTGCTGCATGGTAAGGGTGCAAAAGCTGAATCCGGGTTGCTGCGAATCACATCAAAAGGGCCGCGTGTGCTCTCTAAAGACGCCTTGAAACGCAAAGGCTATCCGGGTGAACTGAGCGGTGATTTTTATCTGGCCTTCGATGTTGAGCAAGCTGCCGAGTTTGATGGCTTTAGCTGGGACTATGCCAAGTTGCCTAACAGACCCGGCGGGAGACAGTCGGCTGCGCCTTTCGCAGTTACGCTGGACGCGGTATTGGCAGCGGCGCGCAGTTGATTCGCTATAAAAAATGCTCCACGCTCGAATTGTTTGCCCGTCCGATATTTCAAGTCGCCAACCGGTGACAGTTTGTCACCGACTGAAATAGCTCAACCTGCCATCCATGAACCAGGAGTCCCGACAATGCAACCCCAGCCAGCCATCTTTGAAGAACATGAAATCCGCCGCGTGTATGACGAAGCCACAGAGACGTGGTTGTTTTCGGTCATCGACATTATTCAGGTGCTGACCCAACAGCCGGACTATCAGGGTGCAAGAAAGTATTGGAAGGTACTGAAAGGCCGCTTGGACAAAGAGGGCAGTCAACTGGTAACAAACTGTTACCAGTTGAAAATGGTCGCCGAGGACGGCAAGCAGCGCCTCACAGATGTCGCCACCGCCGAAACCTTGTTGCGTCTGGTGCAGTCCGTGCCCAGCCCGAAGGCGGAGCCGATCAAGTTGTGGCTGGCGAAGGTGGGCTATGAGCGGATGCAGGAAATGGCCGACCCTGCCCGTTCGCTCGACCGCGCCCGCGAGGCTTGGCAGAAGCACGGGCGCAGCGAGAAGTGGATACAGCAGCGCATGACGGGGCAGGAGACGCGCAATAAACTGACCGATTATTGGAAAGAGCACGACATCAAGGAGGGCGAAGAATATGCCATTCTCACCAACATCATTCATCAGGAGTGGGCCGAGGTGGACGTGAAGGTGCATAAGACGATGAAGGGCTTGAAGACGCAAAACTTGCGCGACCACATGAGCGAAGCGGAACTGATTTTTACCGCATTGGCAGAATTATCCACGCGCCAGATTGCCGAGAGCATGGAGGCGACCGGCATGAACGAGAATGAGACTGCGGCGAAAACTGGCGGCGGTATCGCCAAGAAAGCGCGGCTGGAGCTGGAAGGCAAGACGGGCAAGAAGGTGGTTTCAGCAGAGAGCTATCTGCCCCCGAACAAGAAAAGATTGGTTAAAGAATTGTAGGGGCGCGATTCATCGCGCCCTGATCTATTCATTCACCAGAAACTGGGCGCGATGAATCGCGCCCCTACAAAACCCCAGACATGCCCTCGCCAAAATATCCTGCAACTGTTTTTGAAGTCGCTGCTGCGCTGAAGAAGCGCTACCGCGACTTCAACCACTACAATCTCAAAAACCCGCTGGACGAATTGCTATTCATCATTTGCAGCACCAAGACCGGCGAGGCGAGTTATCGCAGCACCTACCGCTCGCTGAAAGAAACCTTCCCCACCCACCTGCACATCGCCGAAGCGCCCGCCGAATATATTGCGCGGCCTATCGTCAGCGGGGGATTGTCGAACCAGAAAGCGAAGGCTATCCGTGATCTTTTCGACATCATTGTGGCAAAGTTTGGCGAACCGACTCTGAAGCCATTGCGCAAGATGAGCGACGAAGACGCAGAAGCTTTCTTGTTATCTCTACCGGGAGTCGGCAAGAAAATTGCGCGCTGCGTCATGATGTATTCGTTGGGCAGACAAGTTTTCCCCGTAGATACGCATTGCTGGCGCATCGCCCGGCGTCTCGGCCGGGTCAGGCCGACACAAAAAGACCGGCACTGCGCGCCGCGAGATATGGATCGCCTGCAATCCAAAATACCGCCCGAGCTTCGCCACTCATTACACGTGAACATGATTTCTCTTGGGCGCGAGATTTGCACCCCGACCGCGCCACGGTGCGATGAATGTCCAATATCAGCTTGGTGTCCTAGGATTGGTGTGCCGCGTGGCGAAAAAAGAAAATGAAAGCAGCCAAGCCCGAATTGTTTTCTTAATCACAAATGAACGTATTAACAAACCGGTCTATTCGGATGAACCACGAACATTTGCAGTTGCTGGTTGCTCGCGAGAGACCTTACGGTAGGTAACAGGTAGGTTGATCGCCGACTGGCACGGACTGTATCTCAAGTACTCAACCAGTGACAAATTGTCACCGGTTGACTCCAGTTTAGCGCAGCGCCTGCTTAAACTCGTCGTGGAAGTGATGGAAGGCGCTGTCGAGCAGTTGCACGGCGCCGTTGATGAGATGGCAGCGCCCGCTGCCGGGCAGCATGGTGCAGAGATTTTCCAGTGTGGTGAGGTCGGCAGCGGTGCCGCGCCCGGTGTCGATGCGGTCCAGCAGGCGGCTCATGGTGGCGGTGCCCACTTTGCACGAGTTGCACTGGCCGCAGGAGGAATGCGCGAAGAAGCGCTCGTATTCGGCCACACGCTTGACGATGCCGGTACCCTCCGAGACCACGATCATCGCGCCGGTGCCAAGGTTGCTGCCGCGCGCGCGCAGGGATTCGAAATCCAGCGCCACATCGAGGTCGGCGGGCGTCAGCAGGGTGCTCGAAGGCCCGCCGGTAAACACCGCTTTGAGCGGTTTGCCCGACAGCAGGCCGCCGCCGTGCACAAAAATGAGTTCGCGCAGCGGCGTGCCCATAGGCAGCTCGAATACGCCGGGATAGAGTACGTCGCCGCTCAGTGAATACAGCTTGGTACCGGTGCCCGGCGCTTTGCCGAGGCTGCGGAACCACGCGCCGCCATGCATCGCGATATGCGATACGTTAGCCAGGGTCTCGACGTTGTTGATCAGCGTTGGGCAGCCATGCACGCCGGACTGCGCTGGGTAGGGCGGCTTGCCGCGCGGGAAAGGGAAGCGGCTCTCGACCCATTCCATCGATGCCGTTTCTTCGCCGCCGATGTAGTGCCCGGAACCGGGCAGCAACACCAGTTCCAGCGGTTTTCCGAGCGCGGTCGAGGCGAGCGCCAGCAGATCGGAGGTTTGCCATTGTTCGAGCGCCACCTTCATCGCCGCAAGGGAGCGCGCCATGTCGGGGTTGATGTAGAACACCACGCGGTTGGCGCCGACGGCCAGTGCCGCGACGGCTGCGCCTTCGATCACCTGGTGCGGCGTTTCTTCCAGCAGCATGCGATCCTTGAAGGTGCCGGGCTCGTCTTCGTTGCCGTTCACGATCAGGTATTTGTCCGGCTTCGGTGTTTCGGCGGCGACCGCATCCCACTTGCGCCAAGCAGGGAAACCGCTGCCGCCGAGGCCGCGCAGATCGGCGAGGCGCACTTCTTCGCGCACCGCAGCCGGGTCTTGCGCAGCGCGGGCCAGTGCTTCGCCACCGCCCGAATTGCGCCAGCGTGCCATGTCGGCGCCGATGCGGCGATCCGGGTGGAGCAGAACCTGGGTTGCTTCACCCGAGGTTGTTTTAGCAGGAGGTGCCTTGGGGTTCAGCGATTCCATACGCCTCCCGCAGCATAATCCGGCAATATCTGCGGTGCCCGTTGTGTCATGGGCATACCGGCGAGAGTCAGGGCGCGGCGCAACCGGTTCACATGTTCGAGAGTGACTTTTTTCGGTCCTCGGTCGCGGTTGGCGGTGGCTGCGATACCGGCGCGGCGTCCAAAACTGATGATCTCAAGCAGGGCGTTGCCCATGATGCGGTTGCGTCCGTGAATGCCGCCCGCCACTTCACCCACTGCGTACAGGCCGGGTACCGTGGTGGCGCCGTTGGTGTCGATGACTGCGCCGCCGTTCTGGTAGTGCAGGGTCGGGTGAACCAGCAAGGGTTCGGTGCGCGGGTCGATGCCCGAGACGCGGGTGCGCGTCATCAGGTTGGGGAATTGTTTTTCCAGCAGCCCCGGTTGGGCGCGCTCCAGGCGTGGCGTGTCGAGCCATACCCCGACGCGCTGGTCGTCAATGCGGATACCGCGCCCTTCGCTGCATTCGCGCAGGATCGCGGAACACACTATGTCGCGCGGCAGCAGTTCGTCGATGAAGCGGTGCCCAAGGCCATTTACCAGCAGTGCGCCCGCCGCGCGCACGCCTTCGGTCACCAGCTTGCCGGACAAATGGGTCGGGTGCAACAGCCCGGTGGGATGGTACTGGAAGGAATCCAGCTCGCGCAGCCGCGCGCCGATGCGATAGGCCAGAACCAGCCCGTCGCCTGTTGCGCCGAGGTGGTTGGAGGTCGGAAAGCCGTTCAGGTGCAGCCGCCCCAGCCCGCCAGTCGCCAGGATGACGGAGCGGGTGCGCACGATGCGCAACTGGTTGTCGAGCAGCGAGGTAAGCACCGCGCCGACGCATTTCTGCCCGTGCTCATTGGACAGGAGTTCGACGGCGGGGCTTTGCTCCCAGACTTCGATGCTGCGATGCTGGATGACGGCCTCGCGCAACACGCGCATCATTTCCAGGCCGGTGTAGTCGCGGCAATGGACAAGGCGCGCGGTGCTCATGCCGCCCGCGCGCCGTGTATGCAGGTCGCCGCTGGGGGTCTGTTCGAACTGCATGCCCTGGCGGATCAGCCAGCGCAACACTTCCGGGCCGTCCCCCGCCATCGCGGACACCAGTGCCGGATCGCCTGCATGGTGTCCTCCGCGCAACGTGTCCTGGATATGCCGCTGCACCGAATCGTCCGGTTCGATGGCAGCCTGAATGCCGCCTTCGGCCATGACTGTGTTGCTGTCGCCGAGACGCAGCTTGGTGGCCAGCAGGACGCGCGCGCCTTTTTCGGCCGCTGCCAGCGCTGCCGCGCAACCCGCGCCGCCGCCGCCGATCACCAGCACGTCGATGTCGGTCACTGGAGTGCCGGCCAGGTCGGCCTCGTCGATGAACGCCTCGGCTTGCAAGAGTCCGGCCAGTTCGCGCTGGCAGCTTTCGCCCGCGTTGGCTCCCACCGCCAGCTTGATTACGCTGCCGCGCAAGTGATCCGGGTGATAGGTATTGAGCAGCGTGTCCGTATCGGCCAGCTCGGGTAGCGACCCGAGATCCGCATCGGGCCGGTAGCGTGCCAGTGCTTCTGCCAGAGGGATGCCGTTGCTCATTTTTGGTTAGCTTTCATTATCGTTTTCATCGCTCTCTATCGGGGTGGCTCCCTGGCGCTCCCGGCGCAACTCCTCCAGCCGGTGGATGAGGTTGGGCGGGCGCAGGTGAAAATGAGCCGTTATACGCCGGCTGAACAGGCCCACATGGGCCGGCGCGATCAATTCGGGGCAGGCAACATCGCATAGTTCGCACATGACGCATTCGAAGAACGCCTCTCCCGCATCGCGGTAGCGGCCTGCAGCAGCCAGTGCAACACCGTTCTCGACGGTGATACCCTTGGGGCATGCGTTGTCGCAGCCGTGGCAATGACGGCAGCGCGACGCCTCGGGAAAAATATCCTGGAAGCGTGCATGGATGTCCCAGGCGTCCTTGAAATCGCCGATATCGTAGTGATGCCGTGGCGCGGATGCCGGCGGCATGAACACGACCTCTATGCCGTCCTCGGCGAAGGTCTGGCAGGCGAGGCCCACCGTTACGTTCTTGCCGCGCCGCAGCATAACGCGGCAGGAACCGCACACGCCCTCCATGCAGCCGACCCCCGTGACGCGCGGCACCCCCGCGTGCCATGCCGCCTCAACCAGGGTCATGCCGGTATGCGCGTTGACGGCAAGACCGTTGATAGTCAGGGCAACGTCTGGCTGATGGCCGTCGTTAACGTGAGATTCGCGCAGCGATTCAGGAATTAACAATTGATTTTCTCGTTCGCCTCCTCTCCCGCTTGCGGGAGAGGATTGAGGTGAGGGCGCCCCCTCTCCCGCTTGCGGGATAACCAGCGACTTGGCTGCGGTTTCTTGCAGCCTAGTCGAATGGCTAGTTGCCTCATCCAGAGGGTTGGGGAGAGGGTAGCGGGTCTTACTTGTTGTCATGGGCGCGCGAGGTCGATGATCTTGCGCAGATCATAGTCCTTGTGTCCGCCGACACGCTCCACCAGTTCGGCCATGCGCTGGTCGAGGGTGGGACGCTCGGTCTTGTACAGCAGCCCGGTGGGTATGCGGCCTGCCTGTTTTGCCGCATTGACCGCATGCATGGCCGCATCCAGATCGCTGGTGTCGTGACCGTCCGGCACCAGATCGCAGGACTCCTTGAAGGCTTGGGCGGTATCGATTTCGTTGAACGACGGGCATTGGGAAAGCAGGTTGACGAAGGCAAACCCCTTGTGTTCCATGCCGTCCTTGATCAGTTGCGATGCCAGTTTGACGTTGCCGGCAAAGGCCTGTCCAACATAAGTGGCGCCATAGGTCAGCATATACATTATCGGATCCAGCGGTACTTCCACGCCGCCATAAGGGGTGGTGGTGGTCTTCATTTCCGGTCGGGAAGTGGGCGAGCACTGGCCCTTGGTCAAGCCGTAAACATGGTTGTCCATCAGGATGTAAATCATGTTGACGTTCTTGCGCGCCAGGTGCGGCATGTGTCCGCCGCCGATGGAGAAGCCGTCGCCATCGCCGCCGGTGACGACCACGGAGAGGTCGGTGCGCGCCAACTGGACACCCGTTGCCACCGGGCCGGCACGGCCATGCAGGGTGTGCATCTTGTAGGAATTGACGAAATAGGGGAGGCGCGAGGAGCAGCCGATCCCCGAGACGCTCACCAGGTAGTTCGGGTCGACGCCGATTTCGGAAAGCGCGCGCAGCAGCCCTGTCAATATGCCGTAGTGGCCGCATCCGGCACACCAGAACGACGTGGTCTCATTCTTGTAATCCTTGGGTTTGAGCTCGACTTTGTGCAAGTGCATTTGTGGTTGAAGGAGCGCGTTCATGCCAGTATCTCCCGAATTTTATTGACGATCATTTCGGGCGTGAAGGGCATCCCGCCGCAAATGGTGTAGGACTCCGGGCGCAACGAAGTTTCCGCGCGCACGAAGTGGGCCAGTTGCCCCTGGAAATTGAC
>Ga0209211_10010021_pt1 | contig 12453 bp, 17 predicted proteins | sample RifGroA2_FD_183992 | JGI IMG/M metagenome (GOLD analysis project Ga0209211, IMG submission 183992) | Groundwater microbial communities from Rifle, Colorado, USA - Groundwater A2 (SPAdes) (version 2) | ecosystem: Environmental > Aquatic > Deep subsurface > Groundwater | place: Rifle, Colorado... | reverse complement strand
ATTAATCATCGCAGATGAAGGAAGCAAGGTGCATTACATAGAGGGATGCTCGGCTCCGTCTTATTCTGCCGGAAGTTTGCATGCGGCAGTGGTGGAAGTCATAGCACTAGAAGGAGCGCATGTCCGTTACACCACTTTGCAGAACTGGTCGAACAATGTCTATAATCTTGTCACAAAACGCGCGTTCGCTCATAAGAATGCAATAGTCGAGTGGCTTGATGCCAACATAGGCAGCAAGATAACCATGAAGTTCCCGAGCGTATATCTGCTCGGCGAGAACGCAAAAGCTGACATGATGTCCATCGCATTCGCCGGAAAGGGGCAGCTCCAGGACACGGGAGCAAAGGCAGTTCACCTCGCCCCAAACACGACCTCAAGCATAGTCAGCAAGTCAATAAGCAAGGACGGCGGCAACACGACATACCGCGGATTGATCCGCGTGAACAAAGGCTGCACAAACGTGAAATCAAACGTGAGATGCGACGCCCTTCTCATGGACGAAAAATCCGTGTCAAATACGGTGCCGTACATGGAAATAAACGAGAAGAAAGTATCAATCGGCCACGAGGCAAGCGTCGGCAAGATAGGAGAAGAGCAGTTATTTTACCTCATGAGCAGAGGGCTGAGCGAGCAGGAAGCAACCGGATTGATTGTCCGCGGATTCTTTGACTGCTTCACGAAACAGCTCCCGCTTGAATACGCAGTTGAATTCAACCGCCTTATCGAGATGGAAATGGAAGGCAGTATCGGGTGATCTTTTATTAAGTGATTAATTATGACTGGGCAAATTGCTGCGACAAGCATTAGAGGAAGCGAAGAACGGGCACATAGGCAAATAGATTATGCTGCCAATGCAATTGGATGTGAATACAACAGGAATGTATCGGTTGCTCCGAATGTTAGATGCAATGTCGTTGGAACGCTTTGGGATAATGGTGTACACTATCACTTCATTGTTGATGTAGTGCCTCATGAAAGCGAATGTCAAGTGACCCTGAGTAGTTTACCGGAAAATTCCTATATTAAACGAGCAACTTTAAGGAGAAAAGAAATAGATCAATTTTTGGATGCTCTAAGAAAGTGATTTGATGCAATCAATGATGCAGGAACCTGACTGGCTGGAAGAGCTGAGAAAAAACGCCCAACAGAAATTCTTGCAGCTGCTGCTCCCGCAGGAGCGCGAGGAAGAATGGAGATATACTGACCTCAGGCAGTTTGGAATCGACTTCAAGCCTCCTGAAGACAGTGAGATAGCAATGGACGACTCCGCAGAAGGTGTCATATTCACCGACCTGCTCAGCGGGATAAGAAGCCATGCCGGCATCATCAGGAAATACCTTGGCACGGCCGTGAAGATGACCGACAAGTTCTCCGCGTTCCATTATGCGAACATAACGAACGGGGTCTTCATCTACCTGCCTGACAACAAAACAGCAAGGCTCAGCTCAAAGATAACAGGCGGCGGCCATACAGTGATAATCGTCGGGAAGAACAGCAGGCTGGATTACATGGAAGAATATTCAGGAAACGGATTCATGACAGATGCAATCGAAATCTTTGCAAACGAGAACAGCACAGTTAACATCGCCTCGGTACAAAGATGTGGCAAGGATGCGAAGGTCTTTTCTTTCAAAGAGGCTGTGCTCAAGAAGGACAGCACAGTTAACTTAATATTCGGCTCTTTTGGTGCCTCGTTTCATAGATTGAAATCAGGCACATTCCTTGGAGGGGAGGGCGCAAATTCAGAGGTGCTTTGCGGCTTCAGAGGAAAGGATAAGCAACACATCGACTTCACGGTAAACTGCCACCATGCCGTGCCCCATACAAGAAACAACATATTTGCAAAGGGCACGGTAACTGACAGCTCGACATCCGTATTTCGCGGCCTTATCAAGGTCGAGAAGGATGCGCAAGGGACTGATTCTTACCTGTCTGACCATACCCTGATGCTGAGCGACAATGCCCTTGCGAACAGCATACCGAGCCTGCAGATTGAGGCCAATGACGTCAAGGCAAGCCACGGGGCTACGGTGGGGCAGATAGACGAGGAGCAACTATTCTATCTTATGGCAAGAGGACTCTCGAGGAAACAGTCGGAGCATCTCATAGTTAGCGGGTTCTTCGAGCAACTTATTGACAAGATAGCAGACCCGGAATACAGGGAAATATTCAGGACTGCTGTGATGAATTGAAGACAGCTGCTTCTAACCTGCGCAATAAAGTGATTATAAATGATAAACGCAATGAAAATTCGCGAAGACTTCCCGATTCTCAGGAGAAAAGTAAACAAGAGACAGCTTGCTTACTTGGACAATGCAGCAACCACGCAAAAGCCGAAACAGGTCATAGACAAGATAACCGACTATTACATGAATTACAATGCCAATATCCATCGCGGCATCCACAAGCTCAGCGAGGAAGCGACCGAAGCTTATGAGGGTTCAAGAGGAAAGACGGCAAAATTCGTCAATGCCCAAAGCAGGGAAATTGTTTTCACAAAGAACACGACAGAAAGCCTGAACATACTTGCTTACTGGGCGTTTCGCACGCTGAAGAAAGGCGACGAGGTCGTCGTGAGCATAATGGAACATCACAGCAATATCGTTCCATGGCAGATGCTAATCGAGAAAGGCGTCAAGCTTAACATTGCCGGAATTAGAAAGGACGGCTCACTGGACATTAAAAATCTCCAGAGCCTTGTCACAAAGAAGACAAAGATAGTTTCGATTGCCCACTCATCAAACGTGCTCGGCACGATAAACCCAGTAAAGGAAATCGGAAGAATCGCGCACGATGCGGGAGCGATTTGCGTGATAGACGGCGCGCAAAGCGTTCCTCACATGCCTGTCGACATGAAAACCCTTGACTGCGATTTCCTTGCTTTTTCAAGCCACAAGATGCTTGGGCCTACTGGCATAGGAGTTCTGTACGGGAAAGAGGACATGCTTAAGTCTGTCACTCCATTCCTTCGCGGCGGAGACATGATAAAGGAAGTTTTCCAACAGACAGCAAGCTGGAACGATATACCGTGGAAATTCGAAGCCGGCACGCCGAACATCGCTGACGTGATAGGGTTCGGCGCGGCTGTTGACTACCTGAATAAAATCGGGATGAAGGAAGTAAGAAAGCATGAGGAAGAGCTTACAAAATATGCAATAAAGAAAATGAGCCCGATAAGCGGCGTCACCATCCACGGACTTGCTGCGGAGCGTGGCGGAGCAGTCTCTTTCAGCATTGATGGCGTACATCCTCACGACATCGCGACTATACTTGACGGGGAGGGAATCGCGATACGTTCGGGGCATATGTGCGCGCAACCGCTGATGGCGCATCTGAATGTTCCGGCTCTTGCAAGGGCAAGTTTCTATGTTTATAATATGAAGGAAGAAATAGACAGGCTGATTGTCGGAATCGAAAAAGTCAAGAAAATCTTCAAAACAGGCAGGTGATTATTATCGACATGTACGCTGAAAATATACTGGAGCACTACAAACACCCACACAATCATGGCACGCTTGAGAAACGCAGCATTGATTACAGAGAGAACAACCCGCTTTGCGGAGACGTGATTACCATTTACCTTCTCATTGAAAATGAGAAAGTCAAGGATATCAGGTTCGTCGGCCAGGGATGCGCGATAAGCCAGGCAGCCACGTCCCTGCTTACAGATGAAATAAAAGGGAAGTCAATAGAGGAGATAAAAAAGCTTGACAAGGATTTCGTGCTGGATCTTCTGGGAGTAGAGATAAGCCCCGCGCGCATGAAGTGCGCGCTCCTCGGGATAAAGACGCTGAAACTGGCTATTTATGATTATCTGCTAAAGCAGGACAAGAAAGCAAATGAAAAAGATTTTGAAGTAGAGGATGCTTAACAACGCAGTGATAAAATGGAATCAACCACCAGACCGCTTGATGCTCTAAGGGGATATGTCAATGACCAGTGCGCCCGCAAACGTGCCATACATCAGGATGGAAAATTATATTTCCCTGCCACATGGCTGACTCCAGAACTAAGGCGGTACGTGGAAAGCGAACCTATCCATGCAAGAGCGGCTACTTTGCAAGAACTTAGAAACTCTGGCGTAAATATACCCGGCAATCGCGTGCATTATTCGCTTTATTACGAAGTCGAGGAATCTGTTCTTTTTTCGTGATGACTATGAACGTGGACGAGCTTGACCAGGTGATGAGGGGAATAACAGGCAGTAAGGAGACGAAGCAGCACCTCCGCGTGATATCGCACTGGATCAAGCGCATAAAGGACTCGAAGAACAGCGAGTACGTGATGTATGACGAGGCTGAGCTGAACAGCCTGCTCAAGCTGCAAGAGCTGAAGCTGGTAGCAATAAAAGAAGGTTTGAAGGATGAGAAGATAGGAGTCGTGCACGTGACGCTCACGGAATCGGGAGCAGATCTGTACAAGGATTTCTTCAAGACGGGCTATTTTTTGAAAGCTTAAGTTTTTTATCTTAGTCACGCAAGTATTTCCGCATATGAGAAGCTCCAAGTGCAAGGTTTCCGCAAGGGGATCCGTGAAATTCTCTTCTCACGTTATAAGGAATTTCTCCGTCTGTATCAACATATTTTATCAATCTTCTATAATCTGTTTCTTTCCATCCAGCAATTTCACTAAAAGGAACTGTTCCAATTCCTATTAAATAAAGTAAAGGCGTACAAAGATTAATTACCACTTTTTCAGTTCGGCTTATCTTGGCTTCATTTTCCATAATTAACCTTAAAATAAAGTTTATTTAAGCATAGTAGAATCTAATAACTTGGTTCAAATCGGTGTCTTTATGAAATGCGAAATCTGTCATAAGGAATTGACAAAGGAAAACGCAACGATGATGGAAGACGTCTGCGACGAGTGCGCCGGCAGGCATACAAAATCTATGTTCTTCTGATATCATGCGCTCTTTGCACTGTCAAGAAGTCCCATTTGGTAAAAATCAAACAAAACTCTGCCATCTCTTGGATAGCTTTCTTCTCCAACAAAACCTTCAATTGTACTGAACCCAAACGGTTCTCCCCAGTCATACTGGCAAAAAATCCATTCAGAGCCGTTCATAGGACCCAGATAAACTGCGGCATGTATAATTTTCCTGTTGCCTGCACGATGGAAAGTAATCATATCCCCTGCAAGAGGTTTCCTGTCTATGGGCCTGATTGAATCAGAATGCCTGAGGAATCTTCCCATCAGTTCAGGCTCTATATATCCGGGACGGTTGGCTTGGGGAAATGCTATATACCCGATATTTGAGAAGCTTTCTGTTTCGTCAGTCTGGAAATAAAATTCCACACTGTCTTCAAGACCGAAAATATACGCCGCCGTGCCGCAGCAATTTGAGCGAAACCCGTTTCGTCGATCCGGTGAGGGTGTCTTGTACCTGAAGGGCCTCGGAAGTTGAAGAGTGCCAAGTTGTGGATTTTCCATTAGGGGGGCAATCCTCTGGTGGAACGGCAAAGTCTCTATAAGGCTAATTTTATGATCATCATTGCTCGAATTCATCAGAAAAATATTATCAAAAGCCTTTATAAGTTTCCCGGGGCAACTTATCATCTGGTGTTCTCATGGTGGAATTCGACGGCTTCGGCCCCGAAAAGATAATTGAAGTTTATCATCCGAAGAGCGGGATGCACGGCTATCTTGTCATCGACTCCACTGCTCTTGGTCCCGGGAAAGGCGGCATAAGGATGACGCCGTCTGTTAACATGAACGAAGTGGCGAAGCTTGCCCGTGCCATGACATGGAAAAACGCACTGGCAGAACTGCCTTTTGGCGGAGCCAAGGCGGGAATAATAGCCGACTCAAAGAAGCTTTCTCCGGAACACAAAAAAGAAATCATAATAGCGTTCTCAGACGCACTACGACCCGTATGTCCTGACCTGTATGTGGCTGCGCCTGACATGTATTTTGCCGAGGAAGAAGTACGGGTATTTGTAGAAACTAATGGCTCCATGAAGGCGGCGACAGGAAAGCCAAAGGACATGGGCGGGCTGCCCCATGAGCTTGGCTCCACAGGCTTCGGAGTCTTTCATTCAACGCTCGTCGCCGCGGAGCACATGGGGCTTGAAATAAAAGGCGCGACTTTCGCTGTGGAAGGCTTTGGGAATGTCGGGGAATTCGCGGCAAAATTCCTGACGGAAAGGGGCGCGAAGCTCGTTGGCGTTTCCGATTCCAAAGGCTGCCTTTACAATGAAGACGGGATAAACTATGCAAAGCTTGATGAAATCAAGAAAAACACAGGGTCTGTTGTCAATTACCCCGGAAAGGTGCTGCCGAACAAGGACATAATCAAGCTTGACGTTGACATTCTCATACCTGCCGCTATCCCAAACCTCATAATAGCAGGCGACGTGGACGACGTCAAGGCAGGGCTCATAGTGGAAGGCTCCAACATACCGATGGACGCGCAGACTGAAACACTGCTGCACAGGAAAAACATAATGGTTGTACCGGATTTCGTGGCGAACGCGGGCGGCGTGATAAGCAGCTACGTGGAGTACACGAACGGGACGGAGAAGGAAATGTTCAAACTTGTGGAAGAAAAAATATCAAGAAACACGAAGCTGATCCTTGAAAGCAGCAGCAAAGAGAAGACGCCGAGGGACGCGGCAATGGAGATAGCGATGGAGCGCGTCCTGAAAGAATGCAGAATCTGCAAGATTGATTATGAAATGTTCCCAATATAACCCACGGCTAAAGCCGTGGGTTTCATGGAACATGGCATCCAGAATGCATTGTGTTTCATCACACGACTGAAGTCGTGTGTTTTCAATGCATTCTAGGATAAAAAATAAGCTGAAAATCTATCCCTCCTTCATAGTTCAGGTTCTCTTGTGGGTTCGCCATATTTAAGCTTTTTCAAAAACGCCTTCATCTTTGCATTAATATACAGCTTCTTTGCATAGAAAATAAATCAGAAGAGGTGACGACCAATGACTCAAACGACACAGAGAGGAAAGCTGTTCGAATGCAAGAGATGCACGAAGGAACTCCTGATAACAAGGGAAGGCAAGAACCCCGGGCCTCCGATGTGCTGCGGGAACACGATGTTCGAGATCAAGGCGCGATTCTAGCATCACATGCGTAATTCTTTTGCATTGCCAGATTTTTCCAATTTTATTATTTATAGGCTCATGGGCAAACCTTTCAGATGCCTGAGGACATGACAGTCATGGTCGTTGACGGCGGCGCGCGCGGGCATGTTATTTCTGAAGCTTATGAAAATGACCTCCGGGTGAAGAGAGTTATAGTCGCGCCTGGCAATGATTTCATAGGACATGATAGGGAAAAAGATGTCATAGTAGCCAAAAAGTGCTCCCTTAAAGACCCGGCATCACTCCTTGCAGTCGCCCAGCAATACAAGCCAGACCTTGTGGATGTTGCCCAGGACGACGCGCTTGCGCTAGGCACTGTTGACCTGTTTCTCAAGAATGGTTTCGATCTTACATTCGGAGCTGACAGGAAAGCTTCACGCATAGAATGGGACAAGATATGGTCACGCGAATTCATGGAACGCTATAATATCCCCTCGCCACGTTCAAGGGGATATGGACCAGACAATCTTGATGAAGCAGAAGCCGACCTTAGGGCGAGGTATGACGAGAACCCAGATGCGTGGGTATTTGAAAAAGCTTTTGGGCTATGCGGCGGCAAAGGCGCGCTTGATTCAAGAACACTGGAGCAAGGTCTTGATAATGTAAGACGGTTGAAAGCTTTTGGGGTGGCTGGTGAGAGGTTTGTCATTGAGGACGGAATGATCGGGGAAGAATTTTCTTATGTTGTAATAAGCGACGGAAAAACATACCGGGGATTCAAGCCTGCTCAGGACAACAAACTTTCGGAAAACTTTGACCGGGGTGACCAGACTGGCGGGCTTGGCGCAAATGCACCTTCTCTTGTCGCCCTGCCTATGATGGAAGAAACAAGAGAGAGAATAATAAGACCTGCAATAGATGGAATGCGCGAGGAAGATGCCGACTATGTCGGAATCCTTTATCTTGGCGCCATGGATGTTAATGGACATCCAAAAGTCGTGGAATTCAATGCAAGGCCGCCGGACCCCGAGGCTCAGGTCATCTGGCCTGGATTATCCAATTACCCCGAACTTGTGCTAGCCGCAACACAAGGCAGGCTGCACGAAGTTGACGTAGTTCAGGATAATATGTATCGATGGTGTGTTGTAGGTGCGGCAAGAGGATATCCAAATTCAAAAGAAGCTGCAAAAGTAAAGGGAAAAAGAATTTACGGTCTTGAAGAAGCTAGAAGGCTTAGCGGTATAAGCATATATGGCGCAGGTATTGATGTTGTTGGCGGCAGATTCTATGCAAATGGTGGGAGACTTTTTAGTATTGTTGCTGAAGGCAGAAATCCTATGGATGCAAAACAGAGAGCCTACGAAGCAATGTCATACATCTCAATAGAAGGCAACAACCTTCATTTCAGAACTGACATAGGCTGGCGAGACATAGACAGGGCATTGCGAGCAAGGGAATAATCAGGCCCCAATTATCCTGGCAGCCAGTATTTTCACTTCGCGCGGGGAATGCGCTCCCTGAACTATCATGCGTCTCTTGAAAAGGGAAATGACATATTTCTTGTGTATTATCTGTACAATATGCTTTCCTTTCACGATCTTGAAGTCCCTGTTTTTTTCCAGCCTTTCTGAAATGTCCTGTATATCGACTTCTTTTCCGAACAAAAACTGGTACGTGCCTCCGCACAGCTCAACCACCTGCTTGGCCGGCTTGCCGAGGAATTCGTAGCTGCCCTTGCACGCAGGACAGGTTTTGTTCCGCTTGATTTCTATCAGCTCGTAAAGGTTCTTGTAGAAATTCACGTGCAACAGGCTGCCCTTTATCATGTCTTTTCCAATCAGGTGCTTTATTGCTTCTGCTGCTGAAATCACTCCCATGACGCCGACAGCCGGACCCAATACGCCGGCTGTCTCGCAAGTGTCATGCGTATATGCCAGAGGCATGAAGCACCGGAGGCATGGCGTTTCTCCCGGCACGATCAGCGTCAGCAGCCCCTCGCTTTTTATCGCTGCTGCATATGTGAAGGGAACCTTATTCTTGAGGCAAAAATCATTTATCAGAAAGCGCGTCTCAATGTTATCAGTGCCGTCGATGACAAGCGAGGAATTTTTCAGATATTTCTCGATGTTCGAAGCATTCAGGTCATCTGACACTGCCTCGATCCTTACTTCACTGTTCGCTTCCTCCAGTCTTTCCTTGAGTGCCTCTGCTTTCGGCCTTCCCACGTCCTCTTCCCTGAACAGCTGGCGATGCAAGTTGCTCATCTCGACTATGTCCCTGTCGATAAGGCGAAGGTTGACGCCGGCGCGGGCGAGATATTCACCAGCTGAACTGCCTATCGCTCCGCACCCGACTATGGTCACGAGCGACTTCCGAAGCTTCTTCTGGCTTGCCTTGCCTATGAATGCTTCCTGGCGAGAATAGCGCATGATTAGATGAAAACAGAAGCGCTTAAAAAGACTAAATTCATCAACAGTTTATGCCAGCATTTTACGTCTTTTTTGACAGGGAAATCGTTGAAAGAGAGAAACTTGACTTAAGCTTTCTCAGTCCATGGAGCGTCTCCAAGGTTCCAGGATTCAAGTACATGGTGAGCTGCTTACGAGCGCCTGAGGACCGACAGTATAAAAACCTGGACAAAGATCCAAGATACGTAAAAGCTGTTGCAAGCGGAAACTGAGCTTAAAGGTGAATATATGTTTGAAACAATGTCTAAATCTGAATTCAAAGCTTATGTATTGGCCAAAATGGCAAAAACAGACAAGCTGCCTGACGGATATGCTGGATCTTTTGCCTACGAACGAAACGGCAACCTGTTCTATGCTGAGCCTGCAAGCGACAGAGGACGGGTAATAAGAATTGTACTTTCCAAAGTATCTGAAGACCGCATCACAACTTCCGAAGAGAATGTAAGGGGACTGAGGGTTGGAACAAACGGCTTGAAAGCCCTTTACGCAAAAACTAGCTCCGTTATAGCGCCCCAAGAAAACAATCTGGATATTATACTTTCTTGAGCGCTACAAGGTGAAGCGAAGCTTCACCTGTACAGGAGAATCTTCGATTTTCCTTGTATAAGTGAACCCGCAAACATGTCCAAAATCTTTTGTGGGTTCACTATAATTAGAGCCACTTGGCGCTCATTGGTATCTCTTCGTAGCATTTCTGGCGGTACTCGCAGTACTTGCACATCCAAATTGTATTGCGCTTTTCCCGGGCTTCCGGGTCCGGCGGGACTCCCGCTTTTAGGAACTTGTGCAGCGCCTTGAAGCGGCCGATTATATTCAGCGCTTCCTGCTCGCTATACGGCACCGGAAACACCTTGCTCTTCAGGTTGCGCTTGTCAACGTACAGCAGGATTCCGTCGTGAATCCCCGTCACGTGCATGTAAAGCTGGAGCTGGACAACATTGTGTGGAGCTGCATCCTCGACATAGTCCACGTTCCCCGTCGATTTGACCTCGACGAGTATGCTCTTGCCGCTTGCCTTTATGACTATAATATTGTCTATCCTGCCTGACACAAGGAAGTCCTCGTACTCCTGCTTGAAAGGCAGCTCGGTGCTGACGAGCTCGACCTCGGGATTCTTCTCGCTTTTCAGCACCTTGACCACGAAGTCGTGCATTATGTTGCCGAGCTCGAATATCTTGACGAGCTCGGGCGACGTGTCTATGGGAAGCTTGTAGGAATACCAGACCTTTCTTAAACAGCTGCCTATCTGGCTCGGATAGTACCTGCCGATTTCCTTCGGCTTGTTCTCCTTGTACAGATGGTTGTCTATCATGTGGTCGAAATCTATCATAAGAATCTGCTGGTAATTGTTCAGAAAGAAATAAGAAGTTCTACGGGTCGCGCAACAGTTCAAACCTGTCTCTTTGCACCCTGAGCCTGCCGATGTCATTCACCCTTATTGTCACGTCCGATCCTCTGCCGATATCAGACGCATACCTTTCTATGTCCTGAGTGCTCAACTTGTACAACCTAAAGAGCGTAGATAACTGCTCGGGTCTCGAATAATCTGATTCTTGATTTATCATGACTTGAAATCATCCCGAACCTATAAAAGTCTATAAAAACCAGCCCCCAGAATAATAGAATATGCCCAAAAAACGCGAGCTGCATAAAGCCAGCAGCACCGGCTATAATCTTCGCGACATAATACTCGGCGGGCAGGACGGGCTTGTCAACGTGCTCGGCGTAATTCTTGCAGTAGCCACAGCCGTGAGCGACGTCCGCATAGTCATCATAGCAGGGCTCGCCGCCACCTTCGCCGAATCAATATCAATGACTGCCGTCGCATATACCTCGACAAAGGCTGCGCGCGACTTCTACAGGAGCGAGCTGGAGCGCGAGAAGAGGGAAATGAAGGAAATTCCCGAGCAGGAAAGAAAAGAAATAAGAATAATCTATGCCAGAAAGGGCTTCAGCGGACATATTCTCAATGCAATAGTGAAGAAGATAACTTCAAACAAACGCCTTTGGCTGCGCACCATGATGGAGGAGGAATTGCACCTTTTCCCCGACGAATACAGCCACCCTGCGAAAGACGCGGCAATCGTAGGCATAGCGGCGCTTGTCGGCTCCATCGTGCCGCTTGTTTCATTCCTGTTCCTGCCAATACGGGAAGCGGTAATCGCCTCCATAGCACTCTCCCTGGCGGTGCTGTTCATGACAGGATACATCAAAGGAAAATTAACTGCAAAGCCCCTGAGGAGCGGTATTGAAATCGCAGTCATAGGCATGGCAGCCGCGCTCATCGGATACGTCATCGGCGCGCTGCTTGGCGTTGCGCTTTACGCTGCCTGATTTTGAGGTCAAAATATTTATTTAAGGATAAATTTTAAATTGACTTCAATGCAACTGATTCGAGATATAAAGGATTTAATTGTAAGTGAAACGAGAAACGGAAAAGGACTTTTTTCCAATAAAAATTTCTTCAAGGAAGATGTAGTCCTGTTAATAGAGGGGGAATTACTAAGAAGTGAAGAGCTTAATTTAAAAGGGAAAAAATTTATTAATAATGCTTTCAGATTTGATGAAGAATTTTATCTAAGTCCCAATGGACGGCTTGGAGATTTTCTGAACCATTCCTGCAATCCGAATTGCGGTATCAGAATTGTAGATGGTTCCATGTTTCTAGTTGCTCTAATGGATATTCCTAAAGGGTCAGAGATTGTTATGGATTATTCAACTATAATAGCAGACGATGATATATGGAAAATGAGATGCAATTGCGGTTCTGGTAATTGTAGGAAGTCAATCGGACGATTCTCTAATTTGCCTTGTGATATTAAAGAGATATACGAAAATTCTGACATAGTTCCTAAATACATAAAATCGAGCTCTGAATAGAGAAACCGATGGCTCTGTAGAAATGCTCAAGGAAAAGCCACAGGGAGAGTATCGTGGTACCACGA
>Ga0209211_10010020_pt1 | contig 12455 bp, 11 predicted proteins | sample RifGroA2_FD_183992 | JGI IMG/M metagenome (GOLD analysis project Ga0209211, IMG submission 183992) | Groundwater microbial communities from Rifle, Colorado, USA - Groundwater A2 (SPAdes) (version 2) | ecosystem: Environmental > Aquatic > Deep subsurface > Groundwater | place: Rifle, Colorado... | reverse complement strand
CCGATAAAAGATGAGGAATTTGAACCGGTCAAAAAATGGTTTAAAAACAAAACGGAAAATGAATACGCGTGGAAAATCTCCATAGAAGAAATCAAAGCCAGAAATTACAACTTGGATTTTAAAAACCAGAACAAGAAAGAGGATCTTGAGCATAAATCGCCGGAGGAAATAATATTGGAAATTGAGGAAAAAGAAAGAAAAATTTTAGATATTATTTCAAAAATTAAATTGGAATTATAAAACTTATGTATAATTTTATCATTTTAATTATTTTTCAAATATGCGCTACAGCATTTCTTGTATGGCTAATTGGTTTTTTTGGGTCTAATACTCGTAAATTTGGCTATACAAATTTTTCTGACATAGAGAACGGTGGAACATTAGGCTATAATCTAATTTATAGAATTTTAGCCCCAAGTATCTGTATAACTCTTTTTGCAATCCTTTTATATTCATTTCATGTCACTCTTTTACTTACAAACATCTGGCTTGTTGCCGTATGGTATGTAATTTTGAGTTTTTCTATTTCTGTTGTGTTTGGTAAATTTGCGTTAGTAAACAAGGGGTATTATTTTTTTACTCAAATTTTAGCTGTTGCCGTCGCTTATTTATTACATGTTGTATCTTTAAATAAAGGTTTAGAATTCATTTTGCCAGATAGCTCAAATTTTCGAACTGAACTTTGGGTTATTTTTATAATTTTCTTCTATACAGTTTTAACTAATTATCAACAAGGTAGTGAAAAAAACTATAGAAGAAAGAAGAAATATATTAGGTCTCGCTATAATTTTCTTCATAAAAAATACCAGTGTTTACTTGAGAAGCAGTTTTCTCAAAATGTTTTTTTGGAAAAATTATTTTTTTCCATCATGATTATTGAGGATCTAAACAGAAATAGAATAGTGAGATTTTTTGAAAGAAACTTTCACTTTTTAGGACTTGTTAAAACAACAGGCATTATGCAAGTGTCATCATCTCAAAAATTGACAGATGAAGAGAGTATAAAACTGGCACAAAATAAAATTGGACAATTATATCAAGAAAATAAAGACAAATACGATAATAATTATGATGTCGCTATGAAGATTGCCGAAGAATATAATCCGAGTGAAAACTATGTTAGCAGTATAATGGATATTCTAAAAGAATTAATAGAAAATAAATTTTTATTCTCAACAAAAAAAGAAAACCAAAATGATCCTAATAATTCTAGCTCTCAAGACATTAAAGAATACTCAGACATTTTACGTATTTTAGACAATATGCATAATCTTATTAAAGAATATATAGATCTTGAAAAAACAAATTTTAAAAAAGCAGAAGACGCAATAAAAAATAAACATGATAAATAACAAAAAAATAATTAAACAGAAAATGAATGAACTAATTAATGAATTTGTTAAAGGCTTGGTTTTGTTGTTTCAGAAAAAAAAGAGTAACTCGGTAAAAGAAGAGGGAGTAGTAGAACAAAAGATAAGTGATGAATCCAGAGAAGTGGTTGAAACAGAAAATACTGAGAAAAAGGTAGTTACAGAAATAATCTTTCAATTTATTAAAGGAGAAGCACACTTGGCGGACAATCCAACGGTGGAAAAAATACGAGAATTAATAAAGGATGAATTTAGTTTAGGTAAATCTGGTGACTGTTTGAATTGTACAGAATATGTGCAATTCCGCGTAAAGCAAAAAACTGGTATTGATATTAAATGGCCGCTAGATCGACCGCGCAATGGCGGCAAATGGGCAACTATTTTTGAAAGAAATAATCTTTACAGAGTTTTTGATTCACCAGTAGTAGATTGTGCTGTTTCTTTTACAGATAATATTAGCAATAATTCTGAAACCAATAAAATTGGCCATGTGGCTTTCGTGGAGAAAGTAAACGATGATGATTCAATTGAAATTAGCGAAGCAAATTGGCCAAATCAAGGAAAATATAATGAGCGACGTTTGGAAAAATCGCACTGGAAAGATAAATACAGATGCCGTTTTATAAGTTTTAAGTAATATGATTTTTCCAACAAAAAAATTAGGCGAAGTTTGTGAAATTATAATGGGGCAATCGCCTCCGTCTTATACATATAATACAAACAAAAAAGGGTTGCCTTTTTATCAAGGCAAAAAGGATTATGGCGATAAATATCCATCACCTCGCGTATGGTGTTCTGAACCGACAAAAATTGTTGAAGCTGGCGATATTTTAATTTCTGTTCGCGCACCAGTCGGCGCTTTAAATGTTGCTGAAGAAAAATCTTGCATTGGTCGGGGCTTAACTGGCTTGCGTGCAGGAAAAAAGCTTAACCAAGATTTTTTATTTTATTTTTTAAAATCAAAAGAAAAAAATATAGCCGATCTTGGTACTGGAAGTACATTCACGGCAATATCTAGGAAACATTTAGAAAATCTTGAAATCCCTCTCCCGCCCATTGAAATTCAGAAGAAAATTGTTGAGAGAATTGAAAAGATGATGGTGAAAATTGATGAGGCGAAGAAGTTGAGGAAAGAGGCGCTAGCGGACGCTTCAGCTCTAATTCCATCGGCTTTGAATAAAATTTTTGAAGAAGGGAAAAGAAATGGGTGGGAGGATGTTAAAGTTGGCGATGTTTGCGAAAAACCTCAATATGGATACACAGAATCGGCTAAACTTGAGGCGGTCGGACCTAAATTTTTAAGAATTACCGATATTCAAAATGGCAATGTAGATTGGAAAAATGTTCCTTATTGTTTTTGCAATGATATTGAGAAATATCAATTAAAAAATGGCGATATTGTTTTTGCTCGCACTGGTGCGACTGTCGGTAAGAGTTATTTAATAAAAGATTCGCCAAAAAACGCAATTTTTGCCTCTTATTTGATAAGACTTAGAGCAACAGAAAAAATACTGCCGGATTTTTTATATTATTTTTTTCAGTCTCCTGATTATTGGAGGCAAATAACACAAGGGCAAGTTGGCGGGGCTCAACCAAATGTCAACGGAACCAAATTGGCAAAAATCAAATTCCCACTCCCTCCTCTTCCCGAACAAAATAAAATCGTCAAATATCTTGACTCGCTTTCCGAAAAAGTCCGCAAAATCCAATCTCTCCAATCCGCCTCTGAAAAAGAATTGAAACTGCTGGAAAAAGGGGATTTTGAGGGAGGCGTTTTGTGGTATAATTGAAATAATAATATGAACAACGACAATCAATCATCTAAAATTATTATTTATCAGACTGAAGACGGTCAGACTAAAATTGATGTTCAATTTCAGGATGAAACTGTGTGGCTTACGCAAGATCAGATAGCAACTCTTTTTGATAAATCCAAATCAACAATTAACGAGCATATACAAAATATCTACGATGAAAAAGAGCTTATTTTAGATGAAACCATGAGAAAATTCGGAAATTCCGAATTTTCTACCAAACCTACGAATTATTATAATTTAGATGTCATTATTTCCATAGGCTATAGAGTAAAATCACAAAGAGGCACGCAATTTCGCATTTGGGCAACGCAAAGACTCAAAGAATATATTGTCAAAGGTTTTGTCTTGGATGATGAAAGATTAAAACAAGGCGGGCAAAAAGCGCGATATTTTGAAGAGCTTTTGCAGCGCATTCGCGATATCCGATCAAGCGAAAGAAACTTTTATCAAAAAGTAACAGACATTTATGCCACTAGTATTGACTATCGCAGAGATGATAAACTTACGAAAGATTTTTTTGCCACCGTTCAAAACAAAATGCACTTTTCCGCGCATGGTCATACTGCGGCGGAAATAATCAACGAACGAGCAGACAACAAGAAGCCGTTAATGGGTTTGACAAATTTCAAAGGAAAATACCTTACCGCTCAAGATGCTAAAATAGCTAAAAATTATTTGACGGAAAAAGAATTAAAACAATTGAATTTAATTGTCTCGCTTTTCTTGGACTTTGCCGAATTGCAGGCCACGAACGAAAGACCGATGGAAATGATTGAGTGGATACGGAAACTGGATGATTTTTTGAAATTAAGCGAGAAAAAACTGCTTGCCAATGCCGGCAAAATCAGCGCAGAGAAAGCAAGCAAAAAAGCAGAGACGGAATTTGAAAAATACCGCAAAGATAGGGACAAAAAACATATTTCCGATTTTGACAGAGAAGTAAGAAAGATAGAAAAAATCATATAAAGGAAAAAGTGATTTTGAGGGAGGCGTTTGGCGGATAAAGAAAAAATTTTTGTGGTATTTATGATACAATTAAAGTAAGATATATGACTACTAAATGTCAAATAGCAAAACGAGTATAAAAGCGGATGTCGTTGTGATCGGCGGGGGTCCGGCGGGGATGATGACGGCGGGACGCGCCGGCGCTTGCGACTGTTCCGTTTTACTGCTTGAAAAAAACAAGACTCTCGGCAAAAAACTTCTTATCACTGGAGGCGGGCGATGCAATTTGACAAACAACATTTTGGACAATCGCATATTGCTGGCAAAATACAAAAACGGCGATCAGTTTCTTTTTTCCGCCTTTTCTCAATTTGGCATCAAGGAAACGCTTCAATTTTTCAAAAACAGGGGAGTGAAAATCAAAGAAGAAGCGGACGGGCGAATTTTCCCTGTTTCCAACAAAGCTCAGTCCATCTTAGACGCGCTAATTCAATATATGAAAGATGGAGGGGTGAAAATAATGACCGGCGCAATCGTCGTTGATGTTGAAACGGATAAAAACACAAAAGAATTTCATATAAAATTAAAAAATGGGATAGGCATAACGGCAAAATATTGCGTCATCTCCACCGGAGGAATTTCGTATCCGGAAACAGGGTCAACCGGCGACGGATTTAGGTGGCTTAAAAAACTGGGTCACAAAATTATTGATAATGATTTCGCTCTTACACCTATCGCGCTTAAAAACGATTGGGCGAAAAAAATGAGCGGAGTAACGCTAAACGACATCAGATTATCTGTATTTTTAAACGGGAAAAAAGAAAAAAAGCTTGGCAATCGCAACGGCAAGGCGCTTTTTACCCATTTTGGCGTCAGCGGACCGACGATTTTGAATATGAGCAAAGAAATTGGCGAACTGCTTCCGGCAGGCGATGTCGTCATTGGACTGGATTTGTTTCCAAAAATTGATCATGGGGAGCTAAAAATGAAACTGCAAAATTTGCTCTCGGCGGAAAGCAACAAAAAATTAAAAAACGCGTTGAGCGAAATTGTTTCATCGGCGATTATCCCGCCCTTGCTTGAAATTGCCGGCATAGACGGCGAGACGGCTTGCCATAGCATAAGAAGCGAAGAGAGAAAACGACTATTGGTTTTAATGAAAAATATTCCGCTCACCGTGGAAGGCTTGCTTGGCGCGGACAAGGCGATTATTTCTTCCGGCGGTGTCGCGCTTGAAGAAATAAATTTCAAAACGATGCAATCCCGCCTTATTCCCAATCTTTTCGTCGTCGGCGATGCCTTAAATATCAACCGCCCCTCCGGCGGTTATAGCCTCCAACTCTGCTGGACAACCGGGTTCGTGGCAGGAAGCGGGATAGAAAAACAGGCATAGAAAAATTTAATCTTTTTTATTTTCCTTCCTCCTCGTCATCAAGGCTGATTTTCTTTTTCATATTTAGAGTTACGGTTTTTTTCTTTTCGGAAAAAGAGAGGATTTTTTCTTTCAGTTCGTCGGATAAAGAGGGGAGTATCTTATCCAGTTTTTTCTCGTCCGGCTCAAGAATTTCGTCCCATTTGCCGACAGGCTTCAAAATATCTTTGATTTTTTCCAAATCGTAAACATTTTTTTCTTTTATCGTTCTGGTGAGATAACCTTCATCGCCGAAAACCCTTTCCATTTTCTGCTCGTCCATAAAGCCGTAGACAAAAGTTTTGAGTTCGTCCAAGCGGTCGCTGTTTTGGCTGTTCTGGTCTTTCAGCCGGAAATATTCGCCGATTATCCGATTAAGCTCTTCCTGATTCTTAATTTTGTCTTTTTCGTTTTGCTTTCTGTAAAGGTGTTTCCACATCGGGCACATTTGCCTGTATTCGCACCAATCGCACAAAGGCGACGGGGTGGGAGGGAAGTTATTGCCGTCTTTTATTTTTTCGTTGATATCTCTGATGGTTTCCAGGATAAAATTTCTAGTTTCTTCAACTTGTTCTTTCGTCCGAACGGTGGAAATTTTTTCTCCGTGCTTTAAGAAATAAAAGCTTAATTTTATCTTGTTTGCGTCTATGTGCGGCCACTTTTTCACCAAGCCGAGCTGGTAGATGGACATCTGCAAGTCGCTGTCTATCTCTTTCTGGCCGGGCATTTTCCGTTTTGTCTTGTAATCTATAATCTCAAAACCGCCGTCAGCGTTCTTATCTATCCTGTCCATTATTCCGGACAATGTGTGCTTTTCGCCGGTTTTGGGGTCGTCAATCTCAAATTCAAACCGGGATTCCATATCCACCACATTGTAATTCCAAGGGGGATTGTTTTTGTAAAATTTTTCCAAAAGAGAAATGCCTTCTTTGTAGTAAACGGTTTCTGCCGACGAGTCCAAAGCTTCGGTGTCCATCGGCAGTTTTTTCTGTTCCCAAACGGTTCGGAAAAAGTCTATAATCTGATCCAGAGTGGGGTATAGCGGCCCCCTTTGGAACATAAACTTCAAGGAGTTATGTATGGACGAACCAAACAAGGCGTCTATGTTTTTCGGCGCCTTGATTTTGTCTATATTTTGATACTTATACTTCAGCGGGCAGTTTCTGAAGCATTCTATGCTGGAATAGGACATTCGCATTTGTTTAATTTAATGATATGTGATAATATCAATAATGGCAATTGCACTTTATATCTATCAAAAACTTACCGAAAGGAGGTGGTAGGATAGAAATACCGTGTCTAATTTTGTATTTTTGCTTTTTTTATTTTTTATAGGAGAAAAGTAGAATGAGTAGAAAAGCAACAAGGAATCACGGAAGAAGCAAAATTACCGCCAGGATTTATATGAAGTATTCCAGGAATAAAAACAAATGAGTGTAAGCGTTTAGGCGCTAAAGGAGGCTTTCTGATTGCGACATCGGTCGCAAAAGGGAAGCCTCCGATTTATTATATTCACTACGTCGCACAATATACCTTTTGCGACATTGAGTGCCCTTGTGGCACAACAAACACTGCCCTGCCGTTAATTAAAATTACAAGAGGCCTTTAACAAACTTAACGGCCGTCATTATAAGACCCCATATATAAGAAATATTATCTTTGAAGACCGCGCTTTTGAAAACCGATTCCACTTTTATATTGAAAGAACTCAAGATAAATAATGCGATTATTATTATGATTATTATCTTGATAAAACCTTTGTTTGTTTTCATTTTTTATTTATAAATACGATAATGGGTTCAAGTAAGCGTTGTTTTTTGTTTTAACGGGCAGAATCATATTGGTGCCGCAAATTTTGCTTTTGTAAGACTTAATCTCTATCCCCTCGCTGGCAAAAACTCCGAAATGCAGATGAGGGCCGGTGGCGTATCCCGTGTCTCCACTATAACCGACAAGCTGGCCTGTTTCAACCTGCTGGCCGCCAGACACTTTAATAATGGACAGATGAGCGTATAAAGTGGATAAATTATTAGTATGCTTTATAAGCGCCCATTTGCCATAGGAAACCCCGTTGCAAGACTGGTCAGTATTGCCTACGCCCGCTACCACGCCTTCCTTGGATGCCATAACTCTTGTTCCTATGGATGCTCTGAAATCTACGCCAGGATGCCCGCCCTTGTTGTAAATAATAGGATTAGCCGTCGCGAAAGCGGTATTGCCGAAATATTGGGTTATTTTCACGCTGGCAAGCGGCCACTTCAACACACCAGAACCTGATTTGGGCAAAGCGCTGGGGTCTATTTCCAGCCGGATTTGGTCTTCAAACTCTCTTATTTCATCCTCAAACGCTTTCTGTTTGGCGATTCTGTCCGCCAAAAGATTTTTATAAACCGCCTCTTTATTTTTGGTTTCGCCAAGAACTTTGTTTGTCTTGGTTTTGTTTATATCAACTAATTCTTTTTGATCCACATACTGGCCGTTCAACTTTTCCGTATTTTTTTTGTAAACTTCCCTTTCCTTCTTTTTTTCTTCCAGATCAGCTTTGTCTTCTTTTAAGCCGATCAGATTTGACTTTATTTCTTTCTGGAAATTATCCATCGCGTCTATGTTGGAAAAAAAATCGGAAAAAACATCTTCGGAAAGAATCACCTCCAAGACATTAGCTGATTCGGCTTCATTTATGGCTCGGACAAACTCCCCTAAAGAATTTTTTTTCTCGGTTATACCTTCGGCCTTCTGGCCTATTTGAAGATTTAATTTTTCTATATTCAACTTGGCCGATTGGATTTGATTTTGGGTAAGTTTTATGTCCGCCGCCAACTTTTTGCCCGTAGCTTCAAGATTTTTTATCTTGCTTTTCAGAGTCGCGGTTTCTTTGCCTGTGTTTTCTATTTCTTTTTGGTATTTTTCTATTTCTTCCTGATTTTGCTTCATCAGGCTTTTTGTTTTTTCTATGTTTTTATTTAAATCGTCTATTGTTGAAGCCAAAGCGAAATTAGCAAATGACCAAAAGCAAATAGCCCAAATGGCCAAAAGCGCAAGTTTGGCGGTTAATCCGCCACTTGGCGGTTTAACCGCCAAGTGGCGGATTTTAAATTTTATCAACGGCATATTTTAATCTTGAGATTGTTTTTTCTTTGCCCAGAACTTCCGCCACGGCAAACGGGTCCGGCGATTTGTCCAGGCCGGTCAAAGCGGCGCGCATCGGCCAAAGGACATTGCCTCTGCCCTCTTTTTCGGCGTAATTCCAAACCGCTTCTTTGATTTTATCGGAAACAAATTCGTTCTCGTTCAGTCCGTTCAAAAACTTGACAACTTCTTCCAAATGTTTTTTTGTTTTGTTGAAATCAGGCTCTTTCCCGCCTGACGGACCTGCCTCGCCGGCAGGCGGGCGGGCAGGTTTCCACAACAGCATTTCTTTGGAGTATTCAGGTTCGTTGAAGAAAAAAGACAATTCTCCCTTTTTAAGCTCTCCAATATCCGATATTTTATTTATGCGGTCAACTATAATTGGCGCGATTTTTTTTACAAAAATTTTATCTTCCGTTTTTAATTCCTCGGCAACATAAATTTCCAAATCCTTCATCGGCAATTTTTTCAGGTATTCCCTGTTGTACCAATCCAATCTTTCCAGGTTGAAGATACCGGCGCTCTTTTGGATTCTTTCTAGTGAAAATTCTTTTACCAGCTCGTCTTTGGAAAAAATTTCTCTCTCATCGCCCGGATTCCAGCCGATAAAAGCGATGAAGTTTATTATCGCTTCCGGCAAATAACCCATATTTTTGTATTCATTCAAAGATGCCGCCCCGTGCCTTTTGGAAAGTTTGGAACGGTCGGCGCCCAGTATCAGCGGCAGGTGGGCATAGTTGGGAATATCAAACCCCAGCGCTTCCTGCAAAAGAATATGGCGAGGGGTGTTGGGGATATGGTCTTCTCCTCTTATGACATCCGTAACACCCATCTCGTAATCGTCCACGACGACGGTAAAATGAAATAATGGCGCGTCTAAATCTTTAGCGATGACAAAGTCGCCCACATCGTCGGTTTGAGTGGAAATTTCGCCCCTTATCAGATCGTTGAAAACGACTTTTTTGTTTGGATTTTTAAACCTTATCGCCTTGCCGTCCAAATACGCTTTGTCCTCGTCTAAAAGTTTTTGCAGATATTTTTTATAAACTTCCGTCCTTTCGCTTTGACGGTGGAACTCATCCCAATCCAAACCGAGCCACTTCAAGCCGCTAGTTATGTCATCCTCGTATTGTTTCTCGGAACGGGTTTTATCCGTATCTTCCACTCGCAAAATAAACTTGCCGTTATGTTTTTTGGCGTATAAATAATTAAAAAGCGCCGTCCTGGCCGAACCGATATGGAATAAGCCCGTCGGCGACGGCGCAAAGCGAGTAACGACTTGTCTTTTGGCTTCACTCATATATCTTTTCTATTCTAGCACATTTTCTCTGGATTTTTAAAATCAATTATGCTAAAACAATATCAGGGCTATTTAAAAATTTATATCTTAAACTTTTTTCAAAGGAAAAGGAGATGAGATGGGGTCTAAAAAATTTTGGTTAAGACGGGTTCATAAAATACCCGCAAAGACAAACCATCGTGTTTTAAAAATACTGGAAAACATACAAAGAAGCCGCGGTTTCCAAACGGAAGAAAGATTTATGAGAGCGCTTGAAAATGGAAACGGCAGTAATCCCCATTGGTATAAAGGAGTTTCAAGAGGCACAGCAGAGCAAGACCAAAATAAAATAGATTGCGTTGTCCACACCGTCTTCGGAGACATTTTTGTTCAAATCAAAAGTTCCCAAGCGGGAGCGAATAAATTTTTAAACAAAATAAAAAAACAGCACATTAAAATAGTCCTTTTGATAATAAAAAGCGACTACAACGAAGAAACAATAAGGTATATTTCTTTCCTCGCTATTGAGGAGAAAATTGATTCATTTAAAAAGCCGTCTTGCTAACCAGCGAGACGGCTTGAATTTTTAATTATAAATATCCGTGTTTTTGTTTTGGCTGGTTTTGTTTTCCGACTCCGGATGGCAGGTGCCGCCGGATAGAGATTCTTTTATTTTTTCTATATTTTCTTCTATTTTTTCCATCTTTTCTTCCATCTTGTTTACCACATTCATTTCCGCGTCCAGCTCCTCTTTGGTCTTTTCTTCCATTTTCTTTTCTTTTTTCAATCCTGACAAAATAATCCGATCGCCGATAAAAAAAGAGACGAATAATCCGGATACCAAAAGTATAACTACGCTGGCGGCTATGGAAATGGCTCCGTCAATAAAAGATGTTTTGTCAAAAGGATTATTGTCAAAAACGGAAAGCGAATCCGCCACCATCCAGACTCCCCGCCACAAAAGCACCAATCCCACCGCGCCAATGGTGGCGTAAAGCACCGGATATTTGCTTAGCTTTGACCTTGTTTTGTCCTCCGTCCTGTCAAAAAATTTGAATATCTTTTTAAATATTTTCATATCGTTCGTTAATTATACCATAAAACCATATTATATTGCCAACACTCATTTTAAATTATTGTTATCAAAAAAAATGCGATAGCGTCAAAAGTGATAATATGGCCTTAAATAATGGTTAAAAAACGATTTTAAAGAATAAATTTAAACAATAAAAAAGGCGCTGATTTTATGCTCCAGCATTTTTTCAGCGCCATTTTATTATTTGTTGAAAAACCGAGAAAGATTGACAGTTGGACTAAAATATGCTTGACTGTAAAAAGTAAATTGTTTTTTGAAAAAATGGTCATGTCTAGTGTTAGACAGCCAAAATAGTGTAATATATGCAAAAAAGAAAGAGAGGGCTTAAATGAAGGTTGAAACTAAAAAGAAGATAATTATTGTCGCCACTGGAGTTTGTTTGGCGGCATTGTCGTTTATTTTTTTGTTCCAAGTTTTCGGACCCTATGAAGAAAAAGTAACTATGTGGTTACCAAGTAATTATGAGATAATGAATGACACAAATTCATTAGGTGAAGTAATACCAACAATACCGCAAACAGAGGACGAGGAGAATTACTTGGTTGTGCCAATGCACCAATTTAAAAAATTTTTTGGAAAGCACAAAGATAAGGTAAAGATCTCAATAATCTGTGATAAGTCTGGTATAAACTATGATATAATATATCAAACAACCTACCAAGCGACGGATAAAAATAATTTTATTATTAAATCCACAGACAGTCATAATCATGGCAGTAAACACTTTCTTAAACCAGTAAGGCTTGATCAAAAAACGGGGATATTTCTTCTTGAATGCGAGAGAGGTTGGTCAACAATATCGTTTTTTCTTGTCCTTATACTTTTAGCAATTTGTTTTATTGCCAGAATATTCTGGCCTATCAATGAAAAACCTTTACCACAAACAACTAACAAGGAAGGGCTTTAAACTGCTGCTCAATCATCTACGTTACGATGATTGAGCAGTTTTTTTATTTATGCTCAATGGCTAACCTGATAATCTCGCGGGCGATTTTTTCGGCCGCGTCCGGTTTGGCGAATTGCTTGGCCGCTTCGGACATATTCGCCATTTCTTCTTTGCCGGCAAAAAGGCGGTCAATTTCCGACTTCAAAATATGGGGCTTGAGATTGCGTTCTTCTATCACCACGGCCGCCCCGCTTTTGGCGTAAGCGTAAGCGTTTTCTCGCTGGTGTTCTTGGGCCGAGCCATCCAGAGGAATGATTATGCTCGGCAATCCGGAAGCGGCTATTTCAAAAATTGACCCGCTACCGGCTCTGGAAACAACCAAATCCGCCGCTCCATAAGCCATTCTCATCGCGCCGGATTCCAAATATGGAAAAAGTTTATACCGGCTTTTAAACGGCGATGTTTCTAAAATCAAATCCGCCCGGCCTTTGCATTCTTGATAATTATTTTCCCCGCACTGGT
>Ga0209211_10010019_pt1 | contig 12455 bp, 8 predicted proteins | sample RifGroA2_FD_183992 | JGI IMG/M metagenome (GOLD analysis project Ga0209211, IMG submission 183992) | Groundwater microbial communities from Rifle, Colorado, USA - Groundwater A2 (SPAdes) (version 2) | ecosystem: Environmental > Aquatic > Deep subsurface > Groundwater | place: Rifle, Colorado... | reverse complement strand
GCCGGGCGAAAAGTTCGACGACGCGGGGAATTTTGCTCAAGCCGATGATGCGGCCGTTGGGAATGTAAGCCACGTGCGCACTGCCGTAAAAAGGCAGCAAGTGATGTTCGCAAAGCGAAAATATTTCAATGTCTTTAACCACCACCATCTCATCATACGGTTCTTTAAAAATAGCGCCGTTTAAAACGTCTTGAACATTCTGCGTGTAGCCGCGTGTTAAAAATTTGAGCGATTCAGCCACACGTTCTGGCGTTTTGAGCAGCCCTTCACGCGCCGGATCTTCGCCCAATTCCTTGAGCAGCTTATGGATAAGCTCCTGCATAGTCTCTGTCCTAACTGGCGGAAGAATCCGCCTGTGCCGCCTGCGAAAAAATCTGTTCAATCATCTCCGCCGCGCGTTTGTAGGCCCGCGCAGGTTCAGAGTCGGGCTGTGCCAGAATCATGGGCCGCCCGGCGTCGCCCCCCTCACGAACTCGCTTATCCAGCGGGACTTCGCCCAAAAAAGGAACGCCGAACTGTTTAGCGGCTTCACAACCGCCGCCCCGCCCAAAAATATCGCCGCTCATATTTTCAATCACCCCTAGAATCGGCACCTGCGTTTTGCGAAACATGGCCACGCCTTTACGCACGTCCATGAGCGCCACTTCCTGGGGCGTCGTGACAATCACCGCGCCCGAGAGCGGCACCACCTGCACCAGCGAAAGCTGAACATCTCCGGTTCCCGGCGGCAGGTCGATCACCAGAAAATCCAGTTCGCCCCAATCCACTTTTTGCACAAACTGGGTCACCGCACTGTGAAGCATCGGCCCGCGCCAAATCATCGGCTGATCGGCCGGCACGAGCACCCCCATGGAAATCATCTTGAGGCCCTGGACTTCAATCGGCAGAAGTTTCTCCTGCTCATTCACCAGCGGCCGGGTCTCGGGCGCGACTCCCAGCATCAGCGGAACGTTCGGCCCGTAAATATCGCCATCCATCAGTCCAACGCGATTTCCTTTGGCGGCAAGCGCCAGCGCCAGATTGACCGCCACCGTCGTTTTTCCGACGCCGCCTTTACCGCTGGCAACCGCTACAGCGTAGCGAATTCCCGGAACGACCGGCCGCGCAGGCGCGGCTGCGGCCCCTGGCTGGCGGGACGGAGTCGAAATTTGAATCCGAAGTTTTACCTGAGGTGCCGCAGCCGAAACCGCGGCAGCAACCGCTTGCTTGAGCGCTTCGCGAAGCTCAGAGTTCGGCGTCGTGACCTCCAGATGGATGAAAAAACCCGCCGCGTCATCCCCGGTAATCTCCTTGACCATGCCGAGCGACACGAGGTCACGCTTCAGTTCAGGGTCCTGAACTTTTTTCAAAATTTCTAGAATCTCTTCCCGTTTCATCCTTGAACTCCTTAGATAAAATTGTAGGGAGCGGTTTCAAACCGTTCCCTGCCAAACAAATCAGGTTGACTTGGCGATGTCAGGGCCGCCCGCCTCGGCGGGCAGGCCCGCCTTGGTGGGCAGGCAGGCCCGCAAACGCGGTAAAATTTTTTCCAACGCCGTGCAGAGCGCCGCCACTTCTTCGGAAGAGCTGCCCGCCCCAAGGCTGAAACGAACCGCCGAAAGTGCCGCGCCGGGTGCAAACCCCATAGCTGTCAAGACATGCGAAGGTTCCCGGGCTCCGCTCATGCACGCCGAACCGCTTGAAGCCGCAATGCCCTCCGCATCCAACGCATACAGCAGTGCTTCCGCATCGATACCGCTAAAAAGAATCAAACTCGTATTGGGCAGGCGGGGTGACTGCGCCCCGACAATCTGCACGCCCTGATGCGCGGAAGTGAGGCGGGTTTCCAGCTCGTTGCGCAATGCCGTTAACCGTGCGATTTCATCCTCAAGATTTTTCAGAGCCAGCTCAGCCGCCATGCCAAGGCCGGCAATGCCGGCGACATTTTCGGTTCCGGCGCGGCGCCCTCGTTCCTGAGAGCCCCCGGCGATGAGCGATTCAAACGAGACTCCCGGCCGGACATACAACGCGCCAATCCCTTTAGGCCCGTAAAATTTGTGAGCCGAAAGCGACAGAAAATCAATCTGGGAATCCTTAAGCACCAGGGGTTGTTTGCCCGCCGACTGCACCGCATCCACATGAAATAATATTCCGCGCTCATGAATCAGTTCGGCGGCCTCAAGCACCGGGAATAAAATCCCGGTCTCGTTATTCGCCGACATCAGCGACACCAGCGCCACTTCATCCGACAGCCGGGCCTTCAGCTGCGCCAAATCGAGCCGGCCTGCGGCATCCACCGGAAGCATTTGAATTTCATAACCTTCTTTGGCCAGCCGCTGCATCAGCCGCAAAACGCTGGAATGTTCAATCGGGCTTGTGATAATTTTGCGCCGCTTGCTTGTTCGGATCGCTGAAAGAATGGCCGTATTATTGCTTTCAGTCCCGCCGCTGGTGAAAAAAACAGCGTTTTCATCGGCCGTGCCGAGAAGATTTGCCACAGAACGCCGGGCCTCACGCAGAGCCTTCCGCGGTTCCCGGGCGCTTTGGTGCAGACTGGACGCATTGGCAAAATGATCCCTAAAAAAAGGGGTCATTGCTTCAATAACTTCCTCAGCCATTGGGCCGGTGGCGTTGTAATCAAAATAGTGCTGTTTCATGGTAAAGGACGGGCATTATGCCATGCGGACGGGCAGCACGAAAAGGAGAATCTCCGATTGGCTGGTACCTGAGCAACAAGCTCAGGAGCTAGGTTTTCTCGGGATCGCCTTCGCGATTATAGTAGCGGGTGTAGGTGTGGTAATAGTACTTCGTGTAACCGCTATGACGTTCCTTATCCACATCCATCATATTAAGGATCATCCCGAGGATTTTAACCCCGGCTTTATCCAGATGAGCCTGCGTATGACGGATCAATTCTGCCGGCGTTTTGCCGGCGGCCACAACAAGGATGGTGTGGCCAATCAGTCCCCCGACGACAAAACCGTCGCCGATTCCGGTCAAGGGCGGGCAATCCACGATAATCCGGTCATATTTTTGGCGCGCCAGCTCCAGCAGTTTCACCATGCGCTCCGAGCCTAAAATCTCGGCCGGATTCGGCGACACAGGCCCGCTGGGAATGACGAACAGATTCTCAACGAATGTTTCCTTCACCACGGCTTCCAAATCCAGATTGCCCGTCAAATAATTCGTGAGACCGGAATCGTTATCCAGCCTGAACGCGCGGTGCACCGTGGGCCGCCGAAGGTCGCAATCAATCAAAAGCGTGCGGTTTCCGTCGCGCGCCAGCGACATGGCGATATTTTGCGACACAAAAGATTTGCCTTCGTGCGGCACACAACTGGTCAGCATCAGGTTTTTCAACGCCTCCGGCGGCGCTGAGAAATTGATCGCGACCCGCAAATAACGAAACGCTTCTGCCAGCTCCGATTTCCCCGCGTCTGCGGAAGTCGCGTAAAGCATGGCCGACTCGTGCGAACGCGCCTTGCCTTTCAGCATAGGAACCGGCCCCAGGAACGGCAGCAAAATCCCCTTGCGCTGCAGGTCTTCCATCGAATGAATCGTGTCGTCGAAATGATCGACGAGAAAAATAATCAGGCAGGAAAGAAATATTTCCAGAAGTGCCGCCAGCAAAATAATTTTCTTGCGCGCCACCGGCACAGGCTGCGTCGGCACCCGTGCTTCCTCAAGAATACGCGCCGGATCCGACTTGTACTTGCCGCGAGCCTTGACCTTCAGGCCGCGAATGATGGTGCTCACCTCGCTCTGCAGGCTGTCCTGGATAAATTTCAGATTGGCCTTGGCCTTGATCATGACCGGATGTTTATCGCGAAACTGCAAACCAAGCGATTGAATTTCGGCAATCATCTCGGACTCTTTTTCGCGCAAGCTTCGCAGCGTTTCGCTGGATTGCACCGCCGGCAGCGTATCGATAAGATCCTGGTAGCTTACCTCGCGGGCCTTGCCGAACGGATCTGAAACCGTGATTTTTCCGGTTTTGGACTGTTCGGCCTGTTCCAGCCAGGTCAAAATTTCCTGGCTGTAATAGAGACCATCCTTAAAGCTTTTGCGGATATAAGCCCTGGCGATTTCATTGGTCAAACTTGCCGAAAGCTTGGGGTCCGGCGATCTTGCATTAATGTTAAAAATGCGGCTTCGGGGAATCTGGCTGACGGTAATCATTCCCTGAATCCTGTCCACCGCCCGCTCTTTCGTTTTAACCTCGAAATACTTATCCAGACTGAGCGCGTCCACAACCTCGCCAAGAATCGCGCGTCCCATCATGATTTGTTCCTGCGTCTTGAAAAATTCCATACTCATGTCCTGCGGCCGCCCGCGCTCGTTGAAATTCGCACTGTCCGCGAAGGGATTGTCGGCGTTTTCAACGATGATCTGGGAATAGGTCGTGTAGGTGTCCGGAATTTTAAACGCGTAAATGGAAGCGAGCGTTACCGCGATGACAAAGAAAGTGAAAATAACGTAAAAGTTCTTCCGGAATAGAAAGAAATAATACTTATAATCGATCGGTTTTTCTTCTTCGTAGGCTAAATAATCGGCTTCTTTGCTCACAAAAAATTTCTTTCTGTCATGGCGCTCTGTTTAGAAAAGACTTTCCGCCACATTAATAATGTCGCCATCCTGCAGCTCAATGTCAGGATCTTTACCGCTGATAATGTTATCTGCGTTAGCACGAATGACCTCGCCCTTATCTTCGCCGCCCCGGATAATCTTGATCTTCTTGATGTTGGCCACATCCGCAAATCCGCCCGCCACGGCAATCGCCTGGAGCAGCGTGAAACGGCCTGTTTTAGGAAAAGGGTGGCTGCCCGGCGACTTGACCTGCCCCAGCAAAACCACGGATTTTTCCTTGTCAGAGGCAAACTTTTCAACCACTTCAATCACGACTTCCGGATTGACAAGATAGTCGCGGTCTAAAATTTCCGCGACACTTCTTTCTGCCTGGATGGCCGTTTTGCCGACGACTTCGATTTTCCCGGCAAGCGACAGCGTGATATTTCCCTCAGAGCTGACTTCCATTTCCCCGCCCTTGATGTGGTCGTCTTCGGGATAGATCGTGATTTTGATGCGGTCGCCGGTCTGAATGATGTAGTCCTTATCCTTGCCCTCTCCGCCGCTGCGCGACGGCTTGGCAATTTCAGCACGGCCCGCGGCAACTGGCGCTGCTGCTTCTGCAGGCGCCGGTGCGGGTGCGAATACCGCGGGGACAGGCGCAATCGCTGCGACAGGGGCAGACGGCGACTCCTCAGCCTCGGCTGCAATCGCCGCAACAGGCGCATTCCACGCAAGGTTCAAACTCAGCGCCAAAAAGGCCAAAGCAACCGGTTTGCGGATTTTTCTTTGCCCTGTGCTCGCCCTAGAAAACATAAAAAACCACCCTTCTAAAAACTGATGCTCGCCGTTGAATTCCAGGTGTGAACCCGCGATTCATCCGCATTGGAGTCCCCTGTTTTATACGAAAAGCTATAGCGGAAGCCCAAGGTCAACCAGTTGGTTAAAACCAGCGAGAATCCAAGCGTCGCCGGAAAAGTAAAAATACGCGTCTGGGAATCTTTTTGTGAATCAATAAATGTTTTCGTGCTCGAATGCGAAGCGCCTCCTGTCAGGCTCCAGGTCAGTTTGGTCAGCATCCGGTAATTAAAAGAAAGCGCCACGTTATCGTTGACGGCATAGTTATCCGTCTTGGTCACCACCGCCGTATCCGTGGTATCTCCCGAGACAGATTCCGAAGTCGTGTTGGAAAAACCCCGCGTGACCTGCACCGATGTCTGTACTTTCGGCGTCGTTTGCCAGACATAGCCGGAACCCACCGTCACACTGCCCGTGGTTGAAGTCGTCTTTTGAGAAATTTGCCTTGAATAAGAAAGATCCACACTGGCCGAGGACTTTTTAGTGACCTGGCCAAAGTAGCCGATTTTCAAATCATGACTGTTGGTATCGCCCGCTTTGAGACGATTCCGGCTGACAGAAAAACCATACCCGAAAGAGATTCTGCTTTTAGGCGTTACGTTCCAAAAACCGCTCGGGTTGTAGCCGGCCTGCCAGCCCGAGTCCTGGTCAAACGCTTCCTGTAAAAACATACGCTTTTGTGAGCTCAAATCCAGGTTCAGCGCCAGTTTGGGCGAAAAGGCATAATTGACAGACGCTTGATTGGCCGCGTCCCAGCGGATTTTATTACTTTCGATTTCCAGCGTTTTTGAACTGTTACGCGCAATGCGCGAATTAGCCGAGGTGTTCATTTTTTTAAAAAACCGGCGGCGGGATCTCAAGCGTTCCTCCCCCTGCCAGCTGTCATTCGTACTGTTGATAAGGTTCCAGTTTTTAGTCCCGCGCACTTCAAGCCCCAGATCCGTCTTTTTGCCGCCAAAGTTGTATTGAACATTGCCGCCCGCATTAAATTGGTTATCATCTTTTTCATGGTGCGGCGTCGCCCCATTGTTGTTGGAATTATACGTATGATCGCCGTCCAGGCCGAATCTGAAGCGATCCTTTTTTTTAATGCCGATCAATTTTTTTCTCAGCTCCTCAATTTCTGATTTCGTAAGCGTATCGCCCTGCTGTTCCGCCTGCACTTTGGCCTGATCCAGGCTTTTCATTTTCGCCAAAGTCTCGGCGCTCTGCGCCGTTTGCTCCGCCTCTTCTTCCTTCGTCAGCTTCTCCTGAAATTCTTCCAGATCCGCTTGTTTAAAGGGATTCAGCTGTTCCGCGTTTTCTTCAACCACCGCTTTAGCTTCAGGCATCACAGCCACGGTCATCACATAAATGCCGATCAAAAGACCGGCTGCAAAACGCTCGGCATAGCTGGGCTTTAGCCGAACATCATCTTTCAGCATTCAAAATCTGTGGCACTGTGGCGGCCTGCGGAACTTTATTCAGCGCCACCTGTTTAAGATTCAGTTCCGCATCCACAAAACCCGGCGTCATGTCAACGGCTGCCTTAAAACGCTTGATGGCATCTTCTTCTTTGCCGAGCCACCAAAGCGCGCAGCCCAGATTATTCAATACTTTGGAGGCCAAAACTCCGCCGATTCCTGCAATGCCGCGCTCAAGCTCCAGCAAATGTTTAAGCGCCTCACGATAATCGCGCTTTTTCAAATAAAGGCAGGCCAGGTTAAAACGGCCGGGCACATAATTCGGATTTCTCTCAAGCGCCTGCAGATAAAAGGCAATCGCCTTGTCGGGATCGTTGCGGAATGCGGCCAGGTAACCCATCACGGACGCCGAATACTCGGTCGACTTCAGCTGGTAACCGCGCAAGGCTTCTTTTTCAGCTTCCGGCAGTTCCGCCCGTAAAATATGCACCATGGCCAAGCCCGAATAACCCCGGTAGTCCTCGGGATTCTGCTGGATCCCGCGGGTAAAAAGATCCCCCGCCTGCTCAATGCGCCCATGCCGCAAACTGTCAAATGCGGAGGATTGAATATCGAGGGCCTTGCCGGCTTTGGCATATCCCTGCAGGCCTTCCAGAGTACTGCTTGTTCCCAGCGCGGCGACCAGGCAGCCTATTTTTTGTCCCGCCTGAACGCCATCCCCGCGGCTGAAATAAATATAACTTTGCTCCAGCTCGGCAAGCCCCGTCCAGGCCCGCCGCGAAATATCTTTGGCGTCTCCTTCGCCGCAGCCCTCGGGCGAGATCTTGCGGTAATTTTCAAGAGAAGCTTTTTCATCGCCCTGCCGATAGCGGATATCCGCCAGCTCTGCCAGCGCTCCTTTTTTAAGGCTTTCGTCAATGCCGGCTTCACCTGCAAGCAGTTGCAGAATTTTGGCACTGACTTCATACTGATTTTCGAGTTTGAAAATCCAGCCGAGATAAAACCGGGCCCGGGTTCTGCGATCGGCTTGCTGAGCTCCCTCCAGAATTTGGAATTGTTCCTTCGCGCCTTTCAAATCCGCGGCGGCCAGGAATTTAAGACCGAGGTCATAGCGAATGTTCTCCTTTTGCACCACATTCCCGGATTTTGCCAAGGCTTCTTTCAACGCGGCAATTTCATCGGACTGTTTTTTCATCGCATTGATACGCCGTTCCAGCGTTTGCGCAATCGCCACCTCATCGCCGCCGGCAAAATCAGCCTGAACCCGGTTCAAAAGCTCGCGGGCTTCCTGCCATTTTCTTTGCTTGAGATAAACGTGGGCAAGGGAGATCGAGACATACCCGCTGTCGGCTCCCAGCGGGTTGCGTTCAAGATATTTCGTATAAAGTTCAACGGCCCTGCCAAGCTCGCCCTTTTTCTCACTGGTTTCGGCCTGGCTCAGTAAGACCGCAGACGTCAGGTCTTTGACAGGCGCTTTTTTCACAGCTCCGGCGCCGCGCCGCGAAACATACCCAAGCATCGCCTGCGCTGAATTCTGAAAACTGGCGACCACTCTGGCCATGCGGTCCAATCCGCGCAGCGCCCAGGATCGCTGGCTGGTTTTATCACGGCTCACTTCCGAGAGATAAAATTTATAGCGAGACTGAAAATCACCCTGCCCCTGTTCACTGGCAGAGCGCGTCGCCATCTCGAGCATGACAAGATTTTTCATGTCGCCGCTGGAGCGTGCGGCCTCTTCAAACATCAACGACTGCATGAGATTCCGGTACACATGCAGACTGGTTTGCGAAGAAAGCGCCTGCGAGCGCTCCGCCACCCGCCCAGCCATTTGCAAGCTTTCGAGTGAGGCGTCGACAAGAAATCGCGAATAAAGCGAAAATGCGACAACGATGACGCCGACAGCGCCTATAACCAAGGCGAGCCATTTCAGAATCGTTTTCACGAAGCTTCCTTTCGTTTAACTCCCGTAAGTATAACGACTTATCACATTGAAATCATAACTTATTTTTAACTTATTCAGTAATGATTGATCATCATTTTTTAAAATTGCTCTTGATTGCTATTTTATTAACTTTACACACGGGTTTCCTTCTGAATATTCTGCCTACCTGAGGATAAAGCATCCCATTACTAAAGCCGTTAATATCAACAACTTATGACTGCCGCTAAAATCAAAAAACAGCTTCAAAGCGAGCAAACGACACTCTTCCGGCGCATCCTCATACGCCTGACCATTCCTCTTTTCTTTCTGGCATTCATTTTCATGATGGTTCAGCTGACCAATCGCATTCAAATTCTCAACGAACTCTACAAAGTCGAGAGCCAAATTGCCTTTGAGTCCATTCAAAAAGAACTCATGCGCATGGCGAAAAAAAACCTGTCTGAAAAAGACTTGAACGCCTATCGCGACCGGCTCGAAGCCGCCGCGAGCCGCGCCGCCGGCAAAAAAATTTCTATTCAGATCTATGACCTTCTGAATCAAAAACCGCTTTTCACGAATGCTGCCGATTGGCTGGCGGTAGACTCTGAGACCGCGGAGCAAAGCCTTGATGCGAAGCGCAAGGGCGTGCCCTATCTTTTACAGGTGGATAAAAAAACAAAGCACCTGCTGGCTTTTATTCCGCTGCAGGCAGCCTCGGAGACAAACCAAATTTGGGTAGGACGTGTGCTTTTTCCTCTGACGCCCATGGAAGATGCCCTGCGCGATTCGCGCTGGAGTCTGGCTCTCACGATGTTTTTTATTTCGCTGACGGGACTTTTGATCGGCCGCAGTCTTGCAAAGGCCATCATCGCCCCCATCCGGGAGCTTAGCCAGGCGGCCGAGGAAATTATGCGCGGACATTTGGGGAAACGCGTTGCGATCGAAACCGGCGACGAACTGGAGTCGCTGGCACAGACGTTCAATCACATGAGCGAGTCGCTGCTCAGAATGCGCCAGCAGGCTGAGGACGCCAACCCGCTGACAGGGCTTCCGGGCAACCAGGAAATCTTCAAAGAGCTGAAACAGCGCATTCATGAAAAGCAAAAGTTCGTGATGTTCCATACGGATTTGGACCGGTTTAAAGCCTTTAACGATTATTACGGACTGGCCAAAGGCGATGAAGTCATCAAACAGACCTCGCTCCTTTTGAAAGAGTCCATTGCGGAGAAGGGTTCTCAAACCGATTTTATCGGACACCAGGGCGGTGACGATTTTATTTTAATATGCAGCCCGCAGCACGCCAGAGAAGTCGCGGAGTTTGTCATTGAGAATTTCGATAAACGCATCTGCAAGGCTTTCTATTCCAAGGAGGACTACGACCGCGGCCACATGATCGCCATCGATCGCCGCGCCGAGCTCGGCAGCGAAACAAGCAAGGCCGCCAAAATACCGCTTATGGCCATTTCACTCGCCGGCATTTCCAACTCAAAGAAAGATTTTGCGGATTATTTCGATTGTCTCGGGCGGGCCGTCAAAGTCAAAAGCGAAGTCAAAAAAATCCCCGGCAGCGTTTACCTTATCGACGAGTAGTGCTCAATTCCGGCCGGTGTTCGTGGCCGGCATTGCGCTTTTTTTATTCCTTCCCGCTCTTTTTCTTTTTTAGCCCCTTGGCACGGCCCAAGAATTTTCGATCATCCGCCTTGACTCGGCGCTCAAGCCTTTTGATGTCTTCTTCTGGCCGCAAATTTTCAGGCCGGATACCGCTTTTTGCCAAAAGCGCACGGACATCCGTGTTGTTTTTGATGTGTTCACCCGTGATCGGATTCTCGCCCCTCAAATAATTCTTTTTGACATTGAAGTTGGTAATCTCGGCAGCCAGATCTTTGGCTTTAATAGTAAGAGTCGGCAGAAAATCAGCCAGGGGACGATTTGCGGGAACTGCTAACTTTTTCTTCATTTGCAAAGTCGTATGCCCGCCGAATAACGCCTGGTCCCCCTTGCTTCTAATCCTCCCGAAGCCCTGCCCGTCCACACCACGCTCATAAACAAGGCCGGAAAGCTCCGTTTCAGTCGCGATCAGTTTTTTTCTCGCACGCAATCTTTCAACAAGACGGATTCTTTCTTCCAGCAATTCCTGCCTTCGAGTCTGAATGGCAAAATAGCTTTGCGCGAAAGCAATCTGCGTTTTTTGGGGATCGCCATTTTGCGCGATCAAATAGCAGGCATAGCGGGTCAGCATCATATCGTCAATTTTTTTGGAAGCGCCCTTGGGCATAGGGATCGTTTTGTTGACATCAACAAAATGATCCGATACAACCTGCTTCGAATTCAAACAAGCCGATTTAGCGCTCTCAATGACTCGAACAAAATTTCGCCATTCGGTATATTCAAGAAGCACCTGCAAATCACGCGCACACCAGAACTCGACACCCCCCTGCTGGAAAGCCGCTCGCTCAAAATTTTGGTTCAACTTCACGATCAATTCCTTTTCCATTTTCTCGCCCTCGCCTCTTGATCCTTTTTTTATTGCCTGAATTAAAATCGATCCCTTAGCGACTCTAATGGCAAAACTCCTCTTCAGGAAATTTAAAGTAAATATTGCCCTGAGTTTTGACCATTGGATTATATTGCTTAAAACCGAATAAATATATACTTATTTTTAATATTATCCGGTTTGACGCATGAGAAATAAAACTGCTATGAATTGCTAGGCGGGGTTGCGGGCGGCGCGCTGGCACGCCAGATGATGAGTGACGTACGGATGCAGTACCTGCGAAACAAGCGCATGAGTGTCCCCCCAAAAGTGTCTGTCACCAAACGTCTTTACGCCTGAAGCATTATCGGAGCTCTTTCTCTCCCGTGATTAATCCAAATAAAAACAGAGGCCGTTTAAGGCCTTGTGTATCATACGAATCGGATAAAATAATTTTCCGCTTCGCCTGAAATCCTTTAAATTGCTGGCGCCCCTTCCCTTTGCCCCCAATTTCAAAAACAAGTGATTTTTCGCCTCCGAGAATATAGTCTGGCGTTTTCTCTCCGCGGGTTGATTTCAAATAACGGACATCGAACCCGTTGGCTCTAGCCGATTCCACAAAAAAATCTTCGCGCAAGCCTCCAACGGCTTCATCATAGGAACGGTACAAAAGCCGGTATGGAAGTCCCATGACAACTTTGGGCTCCTTCAACACTCCCGTTCCTTCGGGCATCACACGGTGAAGCACAAAAGCTTTTTCAAGACAAGCCGTGTATTGCTCCGCCTTATATTTGGTGATGCCGAGATTTTTCGATAGAGAGGAATCATTGATCCCGTCAATGCCCGACCTTCCAATAAATACCATCAGCTTTGTAAGAATATCCGTTTCATCCGGGGTGAGCTTTGAGACGCGGGCAATATCCTTATGAATCACCGTCTCCAGGACATTCTTTAACAAAGCCAGCGGGGCCGTCTCCTGAAGCGCAAACGGCATCAGGCCTCCGCGAATATATTCGGCAAAAAAAATTCCGTTTTCCATCACCGACCGGTCCCAGCGCTTTTCAATCACATCGTCCAACGTTAGAGTCTGAACCTGCCGGTCATACTTAAAAAGTATATATTCCCGCAAGGAAAACGGATAGAGCGTTTTGAGCAGCACCCGGCGCGATAAATCATGGGCTGATTGATAGAGGGCCAATGCCATGGAACTGGTAAAAATCACGCGGACATCCAGAAAATCATAAATTTTTTTCAA
>Ga0209211_10010018_pt1 | contig 12456 bp, 8 predicted proteins | sample RifGroA2_FD_183992 | JGI IMG/M metagenome (GOLD analysis project Ga0209211, IMG submission 183992) | Groundwater microbial communities from Rifle, Colorado, USA - Groundwater A2 (SPAdes) (version 2) | ecosystem: Environmental > Aquatic > Deep subsurface > Groundwater | place: Rifle, Colorado... | reverse complement strand
TGCCCGCCGAGAATGCGGCGATCAAGCACGACACCCATCCGGCCAAGTGGACTTACGAAAACATCGATTACATGAAGCAGCAGTTGCAGCGCATGGGCTTCAGCTACGACTGGGGCCGGGAGCTCGCCACCTGCAACAATAAGTACTACCGATGGGAACAGCTGCTTTTTATCAAAATGTACAAAAAAGGGTTGGTCTATCAGAAGGTGACCACGGTCAACTGGTGCGAGACCTGCCAGACGGTGCTGGCCAACGAGCAGGTCATCGACGGCGCCTGCTGGCGTTGCGACAATGCCGTGCTGCCCAGGGAGATGAACGGCTGGTTTTTTAAGATAACCGACTATGCCGAAGAGCTGCTGGCCGGCTGCGACCAGCTTACCGGCTGGCCGGAAAAAGTGCTCACCATGCAGCGCAACTGGATCGGCAAGAGCGTAGGCGCCGAGGTGAACTTCCCCCTCGAAAACTCCGAAAAAAACCTGACCATCTTCACCACCCGGCCCGATACCATCTTTGGCGCGACCTTCATGTCCATCGCTCCGGAACACACCCTGGCCCTTGAGTTGAGTGAAGGAACCGCCCAGGAAACCGAGGTCAAGGAGTTCATTGCTCGAATCAAGATCGAAAAACAGCGACAGAGCCCGGAAGACGAGGTGGAAAAGGAAGGAGTCTTCACCGGCGGCTACTGTCTCAATCCCTTCACCGGCGCAAAATTGCCGGTATACGTGGCCAATTTTGTCCTTATGGAATATGGGACCGGCGCGGTAATGGCGGTTCCTGCCCATGACCAGCGCGACTTCGATTTCGCCCAAAAATATGGGCTTGAAATCAAGGTCGTCATTCAGCCGGAAGGCGAGCCTTTGGAGCCGGCCGCTATGACCCAGGCCCACGAAGGTCCCGGCACCCTGATCGCCTCCGGGGAATTCACAGGCCTTTCCTCGGAAGAGGGCAAGGATGCCATCACTGCGGCAGCTGCGAAAAAAGGCTTCGGCTGCCAGCGCACCACCTTTCGCCTGCGCGACTGGGGTATCTCTCGCCAGCGCTACTGGGGCGCCCCTATCCCCATGCTCCACTGCGCCCACTGCGGGGTGGTGCCGGTACCGGAAGGGGATCTGCCCATCAGCCTGCCCACCGATATCCAGTTTGACAAATCCGGAAAATCGCCCCTGCACACCCTGGAGAGCTTCTACCAGACCACCTGCCCGGTCTGCCACGGCCCGGCCCGCCGCGAAACCGACACCATGGATACCTTTGTCGAATCATCCTGGTATTTCGCCCGGTACGTCAGCCCCCGGTTCACCGAAGGGGTGCTGGATAAAGCAAAGGGGGATTACTGGCTGCCGGTGGATCAGTACATCGGCGGGGTGGAACACGCCATCCTCCACCTGCTCTACTCCCGCTTTTTCACCAAGGTCCTGCGCGATCTCGGCTACCTGTCCATCGACGAGCCTTTCACCAATCTGCTCACCCAGGGCATGGTCATCAAGGACGGCACCAAGATGTCCAAATCCAAGGGCAACGTGGTGGACCCCAACGAGCTGGTGGAAAAATACGGGGCTGACACGGTCCGCCTTTTCAGCCTGTTCGCCGCCCCGCCGGAACGGGATCTGGAATGGAGCGATCAGGGGGTGGAAGGGGCTTACCGCTTTCTGAACCGGGTCTTCCGCCTGGTGGACGAAAACCTCTTCGTCTTTGCCAAACCCGCTTCCGGTCTGCCGCCGGAGATGAATGCGGCAAGTACTACCCTGCACCGGAAGACCCACCAAACCATCCGCAAGTTCGGGGCAGACATAGAGGCAAAATTCCATTTCAACACCGCCATCAGCGCGGTAATGGAACTGACCAACACCCTGTACAGCCTGGCCGGTGAAGATACCACCGAAGCGCCTGATCCCACGGTGATCCGCGAGGCCATCGAGGCGATGCTTGCCTTGCTCTCCCCCATGGTTCCGCATCTGTGTGCCGAACTCTGGGAGCTGACAAAACATTCCACCCCCCTTGCCGAAGTGCCCTGGCCGGAGTACGATGCCGAAGCGGTCAGGGAGGAGGCGACCACCATCGTCATCCAGGTGAAGGGCAAGGTGCGCAGCCAGCTCCAGGTTGCTCCGGGCACCAGCGATGCTGATCTTGAAACCATGGCCCTGGCCGATGAAAAGGTGCAGAAATTTCTGGAGGGCAAACCGGTGCGCAAGGTGATTGTCGTGCCAAACAAGCTGATCAATATTGTAATTTAGGAGCCGTCACAAAATAACTTGTGCGTTCTGCCCCTTCCTTTACGGCTCCTTATGCCGTTTTGGCTTCTGAGAATGAAGAAGTTATTTTGTTACAACGGCTTAAGCTGACGATCCTGGAGCCTGACCATGAAAACCCTTCCCCTGAAGATCCTGAGTCTGCTCCTTCTCCTGCTGCTGGCAGGCGGATGCGGCTACCACAATCCCAACCTGCTGCCGCCGGACAAGCAGGGCAGAGTCATCAAGCTCCATATTCCCATCTGGCCGAACCAGACCAATGAAATCAGACTGGCCACCAACATTCACAATGCCCTGCAAGACTGGCTCGGCCAGAGCAAACAGTTCACCCTGGTAAACAGCTCCGGGGAAGCAGATTATGTTTTAAACGGCAAGATCAACACGGTGAGCTATTCCGGCCGAGCCTACGACGCCAAAGACCGAGCCCAGGCGCTCATTGCCAACCTCAGCGTCAGCTACACCGTGATCGACACCAGCACCGGCAAGACAGCCTGGCAGGCCAACTTCGCTCTCTCAGAATCTTATTCCCTCCATACTGATGCCCACAAAAAACAGGCAATGAAAACCCTGGTGGACAATCTGGGCGAGGATATATACATCCGCCTTTTCAATGCCATCTCCCGGTATGAAAAAAGATGAAGGCTGAAGGCTGAAGGCTGAAGGCTGAAGGCTGAAGGCTGATTATAATTGGCAATATTGCGCTGGAAAAGGTATATAGCAGCGTTTTGTAATCATTTTTGCTCCAACAATAACATCGTCACATAACCAGAAACCGGAGATCCCCATGCCTTCACGCAGAGAACTTGCCAATGCCATCCGCGCCCTGAGCATGGATGCCATCCAGAAAGCCAAATCAGGTCATCCCGGCGCGCCCATGGGCATGGCCGACATTGCCGAAGTGCTGTGGAACGATTTTTTAAGCCATAATCCCGCCAACCCCAAATGGGCCAACCGCGACCGCTTTGTCCTGAGTAACGGCCACGGCTCCATGCTGCTCTATTCCCTGCTCCACCTTACCGGCTACGACTTGCCCATTGATGAAATCAAGAACTTCCGCCAGCTGCACGCCAAAACCCCCGGCCACCCGGAATACGGCTACGCCCCCGGCATCGAAACCACCACCGGCCCCCTGGGCCAGGGGATCGCCAACGCGGTGGGCATGGCCATTGCCGAAAGGACCCTGGCCGGCCAGTTCAACCGACCAGACCATGAAATCATCAATCATCATACCTATGTCTTCCTGGGCGACGGCTGCATGATGGAGGGGATTTCCCACGAAGTCTGCTCCCTGGCCGGCACCCTGGGGCTTGGCAAGCTCACCGCCCTGTATGATGACAACGGCATCTCCATCGACGGCGAGGTACAGGGCTGGTTCACCGACAACACCCCCATGCGCTTTCGCGCCTACGGCTGGCATGTCATCGAGGGCGTGGACGGTCACGACGGCGAAGCGGTGAAAAAAGCCATTACCGAGGCGAAGGCTGTTACGGACCAACCCTCGCTCATCTGCTGCAAGACCGTAATCGGCTGGGGCTCCCCCAACAAGCAGGGCAAGGAAGACTGCCATGGCGCCCCCTTAGGTGACACGGAGATCGCCCTGGTTCGCCGGACTATCGGCTGGCCTCACCCCGCCTTTGAGATTCCGGCGGAAATCTATGCCGGCTGGAATGCCAAAGACAAGGGCGCTGCCCGTGAAGCAGAATGGAATACCCGGTTTGCGGCCTATAAAGCCGCGCACCCGGAACTTGGGGCCGAGCTTGCGCGTCGGCTTTCCGGCACGCTGCCCGCCGACTGGCAGGCAAAGGCCGGGGCCTACCTCGACAGCATCAACGCCAAGGCGGAGAAGGTCGCTACCCGCAAGGCTTCTCAAAACTGCCTGAACGGCTACGGCCCGCTGCTGCCGGAACTTCTCGGCGGCTCGGCCGACCTGGCTTGCAGCAATCTTACCCTCTGGTCGGGCAGCAAGGGGATCAATACGGAGACGGGCGGCAACTACATCTATTACGGGGTCCGCGAGTTCGGCATGTGTGCCATCGCCAACGGCCTCGCCCTGCATGGCGGCTTCATTCCCTACACCGCCACCTTTCTGATCTTTTCCGAATATGCCCGCAACGCCCTGCGCATGGCGGCGCTGATGAAGCAGCGCTCGGTGTATGTCTTCACCCACGATTCCATAGGGCTAGGCGAGGACGGCCCCACCCACCAGCCGGTGGAACAGGCCGCCACCCTGCGGCTGATCCCGAACATGGGGGTCTGGCGGCCCTGCGACGCCGTAGAAACGGCAATGGCCTGGAAGATCGCCATTGAGCGCAGCACCGGCCCCACCTGTCTGCTGCTCTCCCGGCAAAATCTGCCCCACCAGCCCCGCACCGACGAACAACTGGCCAACATCGCCAAGGGCGGCTACGTCCTCCTAGATTGCGGCTGCAATACCCCGGACGCCATCCTGATCGCCACCGGCTCCGAGGTCGAGCTGGCGGTGGCGGCAGCCAGGGAGCTTGCCGCCAAGGGCAGGAAGATCCGGGTGGTTTCCATGCCCAGCACCGACTGCTTTGATAGTCAAAGCGAAGATTACCGTGAGGCAGTACTCCCCAACGCAGTCCAGGCCAGGGTGGTGATCGAGGCCGGGGTAACCGGCGGCTGGTACAAGTATGCCGGCTGCCGGGGAAAAATCATCGGCCTGGACCGCTTCGGCGAATCAGCCCCGGCGGAACAGCTCTTCCCCTACTTCGGCTTTACCACGGAAAATGTGATCAAGGCGGTGGAAACTGTGCTGAGTAACGAGTGCTAAATGCTGAGTGCTGAGTAAAATAATTCCACAATCTCGGTACTCAGCACTCGGCACTCGGAACTAATTTTTCAGCACTGTCTTAATCTCATGCGCATCGGCACCCTTAACCTCGATAACCCCTTCATCCTCGCGCCATTGGCCGGTTACAGCGATCTCGCCTTCCGTCTGCTCTGCCGGGAATACGGCGCCTCTCTTTGCTTTTCGGAGATGATCAGCTGCCACGGCCTCCATTTCCGACAGAAAAACACCCTGGACATGCTCAAGACCTCTGCGGCGGAACGCCCGGTGGCCATGCAGCTTTTCGGAGCCGAGCCGGAGGTGATGGCTGAGGCGGCAGCCATCCTTTCGGAACTGCCCATTGATCTCATTGACCTCAACATGGGCTGCCCGGCAAAAAAGGTGATCAAGAAAGGGGCGGGCTGCGCCCTGATGAAAGATCCTGCCCTGGCGGCAGAGATCATTCGGGGTGTGGTGAAAAATTCTTCGGTGCCGGTCACGGTCAAATTCCGCTCCGGCTGGGACCACCAGAGCATCTCCGCCGGCGACTTCGCCAGAATGGCCGAAGATAATGGCGCCGCCGCCGTCACGGTCCACGCCCGGACTTGGAGCGACGGCTTTAGCGGCACAGCGGACTGGCGGATCATCAGCCAGGTGAAACAGGCGGTTTCCATCCCGGTGATCGGCAACGGCGATATTCAGTCCCATGCCGACGGAGTGCGGATGCTGGCGGAAACCGGCTGCGACGGGGTAATGATCGGCCGGGCTGCCCTGGGTGCCCCCTGGATCTTCTCCGCCGAGGCACCAGAAAACCCCTCTCTTACCTTCAGACTCACGGCCCTGAAGCGCCACCTGGCCCTCATCGCAAAACACCAGCCCGACACCCCGCCTTCTCAAATCAAAAACCACGCGGGCCGTTATTTCAAGGGGGTGGTGGGCGGAGCGGAAATCAGACGCCAAATCTTCAACCAGACCTCTTTTGCCGCCGTGAAGGAAATCGTTGCCTCTTTTGCCACTGAATGCTGAGTGCTGATTTTTGAGTGCTAAGTGCGGAGTGCGGAGTGCTGAGTGCTGAATGCTGAGTGCCGAGTCTTGACTTACCGGGCTTCCTTTTTATTGGTTGCCCCTCCTGGCTGGTAAGCACAAAAAAATAGCCAGGCAGCTCTTACCCGGGGGCAGGCAAAACTCAACACTCAGCACTTCGTATATTCTAGTTGGTCCAGCTTTTACTTAAGACCGCCTTGGCAGTTGCCGTCTGTGCCGTGACCACGGTGATAACGTAGGTGTCCTTGACAATGGTCGCGCCACTAGCAGCCCATCCTTCGGGAGTGCCTTCCAGGGCTGCCATCAGACAGGCGCCGTCAATAATCAGGCCGCCGGCACAATTAGTCGCGTGATAAGCCGGCCTGTCAGCAGCTGCCTTGCCCATTAACACTGCGGCATGATTGATAACGGCGGCGGACTGGGTTGCGGCGAACACCCCTTCGGCGGCCGACTTTGCCGCCTCGGTGCGCATGTCGATAAACTTGGGAATCGCTACTACCGACAGAATTGCCAGAATAACGATGACCATGATCAATTCGATCATGGTAAAGCCCTGTTGATTAAGTTTCATTTGTTTCATGCTCATTTGTTCCTCCTAAGAGTTGTGTTTAGGGTAGATCCCTTTATTTGCACAGCTGTTATCCACCGCTGCTTGTCACTACCTGTATCCGGCAGTTTTAGCCGCCGCCTTTGACCACGTTCATCATATCCCACATGGGCATGAAAATGGCAAGGGCGAAAATAGCCACCACCCCACCTAAAGCCAGTAACAGAACCGGTTCGATCAGGGTAGAAAGATTCTTGATGGTGTAGTCGCTTTCCGTGTCGTAGTAGTCCGCTACCTTGACCATCATTTCATCCATCCGGCCGGATTGCTCGCCCACCGCCAGCATTTCCCTTACCAGAGAAGGCAGGATCGGATAATCGGCCATTGCCTCAGACAGATGCCGGCCCTGCTCCACCTCGTGGCGGATCTTTTCCATCATTTGGGCGAGAACTTGATTTCCCAGGGCGGCCCCGGCCAGATCCAGGGAGCGGACAATGTCAACCCCGCTTACGGTAAGTACGGCGAAGACCCGGCAGAAACGGGACATGTAGATCTTGATTCCCAGGGGTCCAAAAATCGGCAGCCGCAGCCGCAGCCGGTCCTGGGCCAAAATGAAGTCCTTATTGCGCAGGGCCATCCGGTAGGCGGTGATCAGGGCCGCAGTTATAAAAAACAGAATGAAGAAATTGCCGGTGATAAAGTTGCTGCCTGCGATCAGGATTTTTGTTGGTAAAGGCAGTCCATGCTTGGAAGAAGCAAAAAGGGTGACAAACTTGGGCATCACAAAGGTCATCAGAAAGAGAATGGCCACGACCAGCGCACTGATGACGATCTTGGGGTAACTGGTGGCGGCTTTTATCTTGGTCTGGATATTTTTTTCATTTTCATTAAGCTTGGACAGGTAGTCGAAGGAACGATCCAGGCTGCCGGTTTCCTCGCCGACCCGCACCATATTATAAAAAAGAGGGGTGAAAATCTTATGATGGGCGGCGAAGGCGTCGCTTAATTTTGTCCCACCCTCCACCCGGTCGGCGATATCCAAGGCGGCTATGCGCAGCAAAACATTTTGCGCCTGGCGGCCGATAATCCGCAGGGCCTGAAGAATGACGATGCCCGCCGCCAGCATGGTGGAGAGCTGACGGCAAAAAAGAATCAGATCGTCGATCTTGATGCCGTGCAGACGCTCCATCAGGGTAGGGATATTGAGGTTTACGGCTCCCACTAGATTAGCGCTGATTTGGATTTTGAGCGGACTGAGACCGCTCTGAGCCAGTCGGTCCTCCACCTCGGCCACGGTTTCGGCGGCAAAAAAACCGGTGATAATCTCACCTTTTTGGTTCATCGCTTCGTATTGAAATCCGGGCATTTGTTAATTCCCTATTGTTTAGCGCTGAAGTTCAGCATCACTCAGCACTCAGCACTCAGCACTCTTTTTTTTAATCAACCGCATCCAAGGTCACTCGCAGCACCTCGTCAAGAGAGGTGTGGCCGGCCAATACCTTGGCGATTCCGGCCCGGCGCAACGAAATCATGCCCTCCCGCTCGGCCTGGCGAAAGATATCATGGCTGGAGGCCCGAGACATAATCAGCTCTTCGATGGCCGGGGAAACCGACAGGGTCTCATGCACCGCCAGTCTGCCCTTGAAGCCGTTACCGTCGCACCGGAGGCAACCCTTGGGCCGGTAGATGATCCGCCGGGCATCGTAGACCAGGCCCATTTCCTGCTGGACTGCTTCCGGCGGGGTAAAGGCTTCGCGGCAGTCGGGGCAGAGCCGCCGGACCAGACGTTGCGCCACCACCATCCCCACTGCGGTGGCGATCAAAAAGGGCGGAATTTCCATGTCAACCAGGCGGGCAATCGCTCCGGCTGCGTCGTTGGTATGGAGGGTGGACAGTACCAGATGGCCGGTGAGCGCCGACTGAATGGCGATCTCCGCGGTTTCCGAATCGCGGATTTCGCCGATCATGATCACATCCGGATCCTGACGGAGAATAGCGCGCAGGGCGTTGGCGAAGGTCAGGTCAGCCTTGCGGTTGACCTGAACCTGATTGACCCCTGCCAGCTCATATTCGACGGGGTCCTCAACCGTGATGACATTGCGGTCTACGCTGTTGATCCGATGGAGGGCGGCGTAGAGGGTGGTGGTTTTGCCGCTGCCGGTTGGCCCGGTGACCAGGACAATTTCGTGGGGCCGGGCAATATGTTGTTCAAACTGCGCCAACTGGGCGGCCTCAAAGCCCAAGGCCGAAAGGTCGATCTTCACCTTGCTCTTGTCAAGCAGCCGCATCACCACCTTCTCACCCTTGTTCAGAGGCAGGACCGAAACCCGGATATCGATATCCCGGCCGGAAACCGGAATTTCGCAACGGCCGTCCTGGGGTTTGCGCCGCTCGCCGATATCGAGCTGGGAAATGATCTTGATCCGAGAGACCAGAGGAGCGTGCATTTCAAGAGGAAATTCCTTTACCTGACGAAGCAGGCCATCCACCCGCAGACGAACTCTGACCTTAGTCTCCGTCGGTTCGAGGTGCAGGTCGCTGGCCCCGGAGAGCACCGCCTGGAGGATCATTTCATTAACCGCGGCCACCGCTGCCGATTCATCTTCGCCCTTGGCCACTGGCTCTCGCGGTTTTTGAATGTTGTAAACCTGGTCCACCGCAGCACTGATCAGAGAAGCCACGCCGGTACAGATAACCAGTTTTTCATTGTTGATATAACGGGATATCTCATCAGTGACAAAGATGTTCAAGGGGTCGGCGAAGGCAACCAGAATTTCGCCGGGCCGTCGGCCCAGGGCTATTACCTTGTGTTTGCGAGCCACCATTTCCGGAATGATTCTTGCCGTTTCCGGATCAACAACCACCCTGGCGAAATCAATAAAGAGGATATCGAGCTGTTTGGCCAGGGTCCGGGCAATGGAATTTTCGTTGATAAAACCCAGGCCTTGCAGAGCATCCCCCAGTTTCAGGCTATGCTCCTTGCCGTAAACAAGGCCTTGCTGGAGCTGGGTGGCGGAAATCAGGCCGCTTTCTACCAGAATATCACCGAGCTTTTTTTTCTGCGTAAGGATAGCGCTCATAGTAGTCCGGCAGTCATGGATTGAGGTTTGGGGGGCGCGTGAGACAACCCGTTTTCCCAGAAAAAGTCTGCTTCATCCAGGGAGGCGATGGCATCCTGAAGAATGGCCTTGGTAATGGTGAGACTTTGCTGACTGTAAGCAATCAATAAGGCCCGGCTGAAGGCCTTATTGATTAAGCGGGGAATGCCCTGGCAATAACGCTGGAGCAGGGTGAGAGCTGGACGGCTGATCTCCAGCCTGGTTCCTCCGGCCCAGCTCAAACGGGTATCAACATAATGGATAATTTCCTCACTGGCGAGAGGCTGTAGCTGTTCAACTACCGCGATCCGTTGCCGGAGCTGGCGCAGTTCATGACGGTTAAGCCGGTCCCGCAATTCCGGCTGACCAACCAGAATGATCTGAATCAGCTTGCTGGTGTCCGACTCAAAGTTTGACAGCAGACGCAATTGTTCCAGGCTTGCCAGGGGTAGATTCTGAGCCTCATCAATGACCACCACCAGTCGTCGATCCTGAGCGGCCAGCTCGGCGAGATGATCGTTGAGCTGGCGTAACAGCCGATCCATGCCGATTCCGGTATTTGGTTCGACATCGGGTATTAGACCGAGATCGTGGAGAATGGCCGGGAGCAGTTCCTGTGGCGTCAGATTTGGCGAGAGAATCAGGGCGGTCTCGTAACGTTGAGGCAATCCGGCCAGCAGCCGCCGCAACAGCAGGGTTTTGCCGGTGCCCACCTCACCGGTCAGGATCATGAAACCTTCTCCTTGGTCCAGGCCGAAACGCAGCGCTCCCTCGGCGCTGCGATGGCCTGGGGAAGGATAGAAAACATCCCGGTCCGGGGGAAGAAGAAACGGTTCCCGGACCAACCCGAAAAAAGGCAGATAATTTATCAGGAAACTGCCCGTCTCATTCACATTCCACCTTTGCCGCCGGCATTATCTTTTCGTAAGCCAAACTCTTTGCGAATGTAGTCAGGGTTGGTGTTGTCTGCATCACTCAACTGTTCAAGATTTACCACAGTGGTGGTGATAAAGACCAGCAGTTCGCGCTTGGTATCTTCATGTTCGTTACTCTTGAAAAGATGCCCCAGAATCGGAATATCGCCCAAGCCAGGCACCTGAGTCGAATAATTACTTTTGTTCTGCTTGAGAATTCCGCCGATCACCACGGTAGTGCCGTTTTTTAGAAAGAGCCGGGTATTGATCTCCTGCTTGTTGATCAGGGGCTGCCCCCCGACTGTGCTGACTGTGTCCACACTGTCGTTGGTGACATGGACCTTCAGGTTGACGAAGGCGTCCTGAATGACCCTGGGCGTAACCTTGAGGCTGAGGGTGGCTTCCCGGAATGAAGTGTTGGTTTGCACGCCGATGCCGGCGGCGGTGCTGCTTGTATAGGGAACCTCTTGGCCCTGCTTGATTATCGCCTCCTCGCCATTCAGCACTAGAATACTGGGAGCGGAAAGCAGATCGGCCAGGTTTTCGTCCTGCATGGCCTGGAGTTTGACATTGAGATCTAAATTATCCCGGAGAAAACCAAAGGTGATATTGGTGGTTGGTGAAGTTGCGGACAGGAGAGCTTCGGCCTTCAACGAATTGCGGGTAGACAGATTATCGTAATTCCAATCCACCCCCAACCGTCTTTTGGCTTCGTTATTGACCGTGACTATCCGGGCCTCAATGTGAACCTGGGGTACAGGCCGATCCAGTTCAATCAGCAGTTCTTCGAGACGGCGCAGGTTTTCCTCCCGATCTTTGAGCAGCAGGCAGGCGTCACGGGCAGTTACGGTGATGCTGCCACCGGTGGCGGTGGAGACCAGAGGGCGAAGTTGTTCAATAAATTCACTTGCTTGACCGTAACGGGGACAGACCCGCACGGTCAGCAACTCCTGCTGCAGAGCCGCCGCCTCAGCCTTGTCCTTAACCTTGTCCTTTTCTACCAGAATAACATTATTCAATTGCCGGTAACGTAATTGCCGAGTCTCCATAATGAAAAGAAAAACTTCATAAAAAGAGATATCTCTGACATCGAAGGAAATGGTCTCGGTAATATCAGCGGCCACTACGATGTTGATCCCGGCCTGGCGGCCGATGGCCTGCAGCAGTTGATCCACCCGGAGTTCCTCCGCCCGCACGGTGGCCTTATGGGCTTTAAGCCGCTGGATCAAGGGCTGTGCCTCGCTGTCTCCGGCGGTCGCGAAAACCGGAGACCTGAGTTCTGTTACGTCTGTCGGGTTTTCTGCCGCCGTACTCGGGTTTGCAACCGCCAACAGCGTGGTCATGGTCAGGATAAAGGTCAGCATGGTCAGCGGTCTGTTCATCGGCGGTCTGTTCCTCTGGGTTGGTTCCCGATCGGGCCTCGGCTGGGCATGGCTCTTGGGGCGGACGGCAGGCCGGAACCTGGTTCCAGCCACAAGGTATGATAATCGCCATCGATTTCAAAGATCACTTTTTCTATCATGATCTCCCGAATGGTAGCCTGCCTTCGCCGCTCACCTGCCGGCAGGATTCGATCTCCTACCCCTGTGATCTTGCCGTTAATTATCGCCAGAGCCTGGTGGGGCTCCCAGATGATGGCGTTTAAGGTCAGGCCTGCGGCAATGGCGGTTTTGATCGGTGGATCACGTTCCCGAAATTCGGCGATTTGTTTCTGCGACCAGTTGAATGGATCGCGCACTGGGGGCGCATTCTTTTGCGGGCCACCAGTCAGCGGGCGGAGACGGAGCACCTTGGCCGGCAGAGCATCGGCCGCTGCCAC
>Ga0209211_10010017_pt1 | contig 12459 bp, 10 predicted proteins | sample RifGroA2_FD_183992 | JGI IMG/M metagenome (GOLD analysis project Ga0209211, IMG submission 183992) | Groundwater microbial communities from Rifle, Colorado, USA - Groundwater A2 (SPAdes) (version 2) | ecosystem: Environmental > Aquatic > Deep subsurface > Groundwater | place: Rifle, Colorado... | reverse complement strand
TTCTCCCGCGGCCGTTTGGGCAATCGCTGCTTATCGTCGCTCAAAAGGCATAACACCCCATGACCCTCACGGTTATCATTCCGGCGTATAATGAACGAGAGACCATCGAAAAAATCGTCGATCGGGTTGCCCATACCCCCTATCCCAAAACAATCATTGTCGTGGATGACGGTTCGACTGACGGGACCCCCGCCATCCTGAAGCGCCTGGAGCAGAAGCACGCGGGAATCCTTCATTGCGTCTATAACGGACAGAACCGGGGAAAGGGACATGCGGTCAAGACGGGATTGGAGCAAGCTACGGGGGACATCATCGTCATCCAGGATGCGGATCTCGAATATCATCCGGAGGAGTACGGTCGGGCGATCGAGCTGATCGAGAACGGATGGGCGGACGCAGTGTATGGATCGCGGTTCCTCGGAGCGCACAGGGTCTTCCTCTTCTGGCATTACATGGGGAACAAACTGCTGACGCTCGTCGCCAACCTCATGACCTCCGGCATGCTGACCGACATGGAGACCGGCTTTAAGGTGATCCGGTCGGATGTGTTCAAACGCCTGGAGATCCAGTCCTATACTTTTGATTTTGAAGTGGAGGTTACGGTGAAACTGTTCCGTTATGGTTTTCGCGTGTACGAGATCCCCATTACGTACACCGGGCGCGGCTATGAGGAGGGGAAGAAGATCACCTGGCGGGATGGAGTTCGGGCTCTCTTCGCTCTGTTAAAATGGGGAATTGTTGTGCGAAAGCGATCCCTTCCTTCCGCCACGGGGAAATAGGTTAAGGATGAAAACCCGGATCATACGGCTCCACCTTAGATCCCGAAGCATGATAGAAATCATACCCCCGGAATACCTCCATCAGGGAACAGTTTTTATCACGCCCCAGGTCGCGCACATAGATCACCCCGGACTCCAGATCGGGTGGGTTTGCCGGGAAGACGGTTCGATAGTCTGACTCGGTAAAGACGACACCTTTCCGAATCCCCTTTCGCTCCACAGCCTCAAGAACGCTCCTGTCGAAACCATTCCCGCGGTACTCTTTGACCAGGTGGGGGATGTTGGCTGTTAATCCGAGGACGGAGCAGAGCAGGACAATTCCAGCCGTTCGGGCATAGTATGCCTGTTCATTTTCCACCCTCCCTCCCCATTTTTTGACCAAGCCAGGAACCTGTTGCAGACCCCGCGCCGTCAACACGATCAGAAGCGGCGTCGCCTCGAACAGGAACCGCGGACCAAACAGCCATTGATGAAACCAATAAAAACAGTACGCGAACGCAAGAGACGCTACAGTCGCGAGTAAAAGCTTGTCCCACCGATTGACACTCCCTCCCCACAGAAGTATCGCCAGCGGAAGCAACGAAGGAAGAGGCCACTCAAACAGAAATTTCTGAAGCCCGAGGAGATTATCGAGCATGTTGAGCATTCCCTGAACGAAGGTCAATGGTTTCCCCCAGCTTGCGTTTCCGAGCCCCGGCAGCACATCAGAGCCCCAAAGCACCTGATATCCGAACACGAACGGCGAGCCGTTCGTTTGATCGTTGAACATCAGAAGCAACAGCACGAAGATCGACGTTGTCAGCACAAAAGCCAGAGTCGGAAGAGCGGGGAATTTCCGTTCCTTGAACGAGGAGTACGTCCCGTGAAGAAAGAACGGCAGGGAAAGTGCTACAGCCGTATAAGGACGGATACAAACCAGCATCCCGAGGCCGCATCCAGCCGTAATCGCAAAAGAAATCCGTCCCACCCGCAGAGTCCGGACAAAATAGAGTGCGAAGAGAGAAAAGAAAAACATGGCGCTGGTGTGACTCATCATTTCCGCAGACATGAACAGGAGAAACGGGGATACGAGGGCCAGGAGTGCAGACACCCTGCCGATCCCCTCCCCATACAGCTCAACGCCAAGTTTGTAAATCAGGACGACGGTCCCTGAACCGAGCAGTGGGTTGATTAACCATGGAACGCCGGGCAGCACACCGAGTGCAAGGAGCGCTGCGTGTCCCGGAGGAAATTGGGAGTACCACCGCCCATTGTTGATCATGTGAACCATTTCAAAAAATTCCGGCATGGGGGGCGAGGGGACTGTGAGTTTTCCCATTGCGAAGATCTTTGCGTGAAACAGCTGGGCTATACTGTCGACCACGAACGGGATCCGATCGAAAACGTAGTACGCCGCCCCACTCGTGAGCACGAACTCAACAAGGAATACCGCTCCCATGAAATGCCAGGGCTTCACGGCAAGGAGTCCTTCTTTGACGCGTCCCCAAGCCGGGGTCAGCACGGGACCTCCGAGCAGCGTAAAGCGGGAATTTAGCACGAGTGGGATGGAGTTGCCGATGATAAGGACAAACGAAAGCAATCCAAGAGTCAGGCGGCCGCTGGCTTTCAACGAATCGAAACCGCCGTTGATGAACCCTGAAACCGAGATGAACAGGAAGAGCAGGCCGGTCACGAGAAATTGGAGAATACTTTTCTGGGAGAGAGCAAATCGTTTGAGGGATGGGGTAAAACCTGCCGTGAATACCGTGAGAGCCACAACGAAGAGGGCAAGAAGGAACAGTGAACCCGGTCCGAACAAAATCGGCGGTATTCCCGGCAAAGGAAGAGTGATTTCCATTGCGGTCCGTTCGCCGAACGGCGGAGTGAAATATCGAATAAGGGGGCTCTGGTAGGGAAGCGCGATCGCAAGCAGGAACAAACCCACTCCCACAAGGGCACCTTGGACAAAGGATCGCAATCGGCTCATTGATTTTTCCATAGGCTCGTATGATCTCGCCCAGAACATTTCACGGGAACAGAGCTCAGCGGGATTCCTCGCACGTCTTCAAGACATTATGGTTGCATGGGAGGATACGGTTCCACCCTATTCTCCTCGAGGAGATAAAACGAGTAACCGTCGAAATGCTTCATGAGAAGAACATTGCGTTTCCCGCGATCGCGAACAAAAATTACATCATGAGAGAGATCCGGTTCGTTGGCCGTAAAAACTCCCCCGTAGTTGCTCCTGGTGAAAACGATCGCGTTCCTTAACCCGGCGCGCTTCACCAACTCCAATCCTCTCCCACTCACTCCCCAATACCGCTCCCCATAGGTCTTGAGAAGAGGGGGAATGTTTGTCGCAAAACCGACCGTGAATACTATCAGCATGACGAATGCGGCCAGTGCCGTCAGCCTGCGGATCGAAGCGCTTGTCCCGGACGCAATCCGCAACAACCGCGGGAGCTGTTCAAGTCCTCGTGCTGTAAGGATGACGAAAGGACATGCCGCTTCATACAAGAAGCGGGGACCGAAGCACCAATCCTGATACCAGTAAAAAAGATAGGCGATGGCGAGCGAGAACGCACTGCCCAGGAGCAAAAAATCCCATTTGTTTACGGTTTGGGCAATAAACAGGAGGAAGACCACCATCAGCGAGGGAATGGGCCATTCGAAAAGATATTTGTTCATCCCGAGCAGATTATCCAGGGTCTGATACACACCCCGAAGCAGCGTGTGAGCCTCTCCCCAGGCAGAGTTGCCAAACCCAGGTAACACATCCTCTCCGTACAGAACCTGGAATCCAAAGAGCAGTGGATGCCCGTTGGTGAGATAGTTAAACAACAGGAGTAGCCCCACAAAAACCGAGGCTGCTCCGGCCATGGCAAGGGAGCCCGCCATCAACTGCTTTCGCCGCCGGACCAATTGCGCCCCACCGTAAAGAAGCAACGGGAGCGCCGCTCCGACCGCCGTAAGAGGACGGATGGCAACAACCCATCCGATCGCTCCTCCTGCCACCAGTCCATGGATCGCCTTTTCCGTCCTCAGGAATTTGGCGCCATACAGGACGAAGAGCGTGAAGAAGAACAACGAGCTGGCATGGTTCATGAACTCCGACGACATGAAGAGGATGAGCGGAGAAAGCAATCCAAGAATTGCCGAGAGGCGCCCGACACTCTCCCCATATAATTCCTTTCCAAGGAAGTAGAACAACACAACGGTGCCGGCTCCGAGCAACGGATTGACTATCCAGGGAATGCCCGCCAGAACACCAAGGGCAAGGAGGACGGAATGGCCGGGCGGATACTGGGAATACCATTGACCGTTATTGATCACGTGAGTGAAATCAAAAAAATCCCTGAGGGGGGGTGAAACAGCGACAAGGTTCCCATGGGCAAAGATCTTGGCATGAAAAAACTGCGCAATGCTGTCCTGCACATGGGGAAGATGCTCAAAGCAATAGTACGAAACGAGGTTGGTCAAAAATCCATGGAGGAGAAAGAGTGCGCCAAGGAAGTATTTCAGTTCCAGGCCGAACACCCCTCGCCGGACGGGCTCATACATCCTCGACATCCATCCGAGTATTTTTCCCCGCCACTCCCCAGGCCCCAGGATCGTCATCATGCCGGTCCCAACAAAGATGGAGCCAAGGAGACTGATGGTCAGGTACACGGCGACCGACCTGCTGGAGATTCCTCCAACCTTCAATCCCGGCGTGAAGGTCAGGGCAAAAAAAATGGCCCAGGCGATCGCCATCGGAAGGAATAGGCTCCGCTTCCCCATCGCTGAGAGCATTCCCCTTCCCTTGGAGGAAAGAAACAGGGTGGCCAGAACACAGAGGCCGATAATGGAGAGAAAGGGATACATCGGAACAAGGAAAGGGGTGGTTGAAAACGGGAGCCGGAGTGCGAGGTAGGGTGTGCTCCAGTAAAGCACGTCAATATGGAGCATCCTCCATGGATCTGCATGGGGAAGGCTGAGGTACAGACTCAAACCTCCAAGCACTAGAAGGGCAAAGCCTCCGAGGAAAGGCAACAGGCGAAAAAGGGACGGCTCGCGCGGGGACATGGTAACCTTTAACCTCCTTTTTCAGACAGAAGCCTTTTGATCGAATCGGGACGCAATCCCTTCCCTTGCAATGATGCACATGCGGTAAAAGGCCAAAATAGGTGAGGAATGACACTTAATCAACTACAATATCCCATGAGAGTCTCAAACCGAATCACGCCACACTTTCCAAGGCTCAATGAATAATCTAAAAAATGGCTGAATGCTTTCTTGACATCCTCCCCGTTTTTGCGTAAATTTTCACTGGATTTTGCGTTGTGTCCACGCATCCGCCGGTTGTAACCTCACCCGCAAATCCAGCCTCAAAGTACGTGTTACCCCATTATTGCAGGAGAACGGTATGGCGAAGACGAAATTCATGGTCGCGGATTGTGCTTATTGCCACAAGCCCACCAAGATGGAATTGGTTGGAGAACAGCAGCTCGAAGGGACGGAGGAGCCATCACCGAAGGCTTGGTACCGTTGTACCCGTTGCAAGCACAGTGCCCTTGTTGACAGGCATGTGACCGGCAAAATGAAAAACGGGGATGCCGCGAAAATCGATCGGACCTCCTGCACCCCCTATTCCAAGGACTTGGTCTTCAAGGTCGGTCAGGTCATTTATCATACGGAATGGGACGACGTGGGCCGGGTAGTTGCCAAGCAGAAAACTTCCGACGGAACACAGGCCATCACCGTCTCCTTTGAGAAACTGGGGGAGCGGCGGCTTATTGAGAATCTCCACCACGGAGTGGAAAGCGAAGCGGCACAAATCGTTTCTTCACAAGTATAATCATCGTAAAGACCAACTGTTAGGAGGTGAATTTCTTGGTAGGCATCATCATTGGCGATAATGAACCGATTGATAAAGCGATTCGGCGATTCAAAAAGAAATACGAACGCTCCGGCGTGTTGAAGGAGTTCAAGAAGCGAACGTTTTTCACGAAACCTTCTGTCAAACGAAGGATGAAAAAAGTCAAAGCCATTCGCCGCGCACAACGGGCCATGATGGAAGAGGCCATGTAGTCCCTCCTTCTAAGGCGTATCAAGAGAAAAGCCCCTTTGGGAAATCCCGAAGGGGCTTTTTCGTTCAACTGCCGGAGGCCGCTGGAAGCCTACTATTGATGCACGCGTAAGCGTGCGACTATTGGGAGATGCGCCATACAAACTTGGCACGCGTTAGCGTGCCTCTGTTGAGATCTGCGCTCTCCATGCCTGAGATGCGAGAGCATCTGTCAACTTGCATCTCTGTTCAATCCAAGATGGCTTACGTCCAATACGCCATCCTTTCACCAGATGCGACAGCAATGTAGTGCTTTGACATGCGCCAAATCCATATGGGCTCTTGTCCAGCAGCTTGCTAGCGCAACGACTGATTGCCGATCCCCTTCTTCTTCATCAGGCGTTCGATGTCGTTCATCTCACGCGGGGAACTCTCAGAGAGATTCTTGTTCCCCTCCGGCGTCACGAGAATCACATCCTCGATCCGTACGCCGATGTTGTGATACTTGGCCGGCACGCCCGAAATGTTTTCCGAGATGTAAATGCCCGGCTCCACGGTGTAGAGCATCCCCGGTTCCATCATCTGTTGCCCGACGTCATGCACATTCAATCCCACCGGGTGGCCAAGACCGTGCATGTAGAACTTGCGCATCTCAGGCCGGGTACGCTCCTTCATCAGACCAAGTTGTATCAAGCCATCCATGATAACGCTGTCCGCCGCTTCCGAAACGCTGCTCCAACGTACGCCTGGTTTGATGCGAGCGATAGCCGCTTTCTGTGCGTCGAGAACGATTTGATAGATTTCCCGTTGTTCCTTGCTGAACGTGCCATTCACCGGATAGGTCCGCGTGACGTCGCTGGAATAGCCATGGTATTCCGCCGCACAATCAGCCAGGACAAGCTCGCCGTTTCCGACAATCTTCCGATTGGTATTGTAATGGAGAATGACGGAATTTTCGCGGGAACCCACGATGCACGGGTATCCAGCATACTCGGCCCCCATCCTTCGGAAGACGTACTCGTACAATCCTCCAAGTTCAAACTCTCCCATGCCGGGTTCTACAGACATCATCGCCTGGTTGTGGGCAACGGCACTGATCTCCGACGCTTTCCGCAGCATCTCGATCTCTTCGGGTCCCTTCACGATGCGCATCTGGCGCACGTGGCTCGTCGGATCGCGCCATTCGACATTGGCCCCCATCCTTCCTTCCATCATATTTTTCAAGGGACCCAAAAGGGCTGCGATGTCACCGGTCAGGTCCGACTTCATGGTCGGAACGTACACGATTCTGGCCCCACCTCGAAACATCAGTCCGGGAAGTGTCGCCTGGAACCGGTCGTTGGTCATCGCATACTCCACTCCCCGTAATTTCACGGCCCCCTCCGCTCCGTACCTGCGGCCATTCCATTGCTCACGCGTCACATCCCGCGGCTGCACAAAAAGAATCTCGCGGACCGTGATCATCTTGCTCGTGTCCTCCATGCTGCGGACGGAGTACCCGGCCGGAAGGAGCAGCAGGATGGAATTCGGCTCGGTGAATCCGGTCAGGTAGTAGAAATTATCGTCCTGGCGGTACTGGTAATCGACATCCCAATTACGGTTCCGTTCCGGCGCTGAATAGAAAATGCCGATGGTTTCTTTTCCAAGTTTCTCCATGAGCTTTTCCCGTCGCGCCTTGTAGACCTCCGGTTTGATCAGGTCGGTGTCGTACTCGATAGAGCGAACATCCTGGGCGAGAAGCAGCAAAGGGAACAGCAACAGACCAACGGACAGTTTGAGCAATCGACCTGACATCGGCGAGCTCCTTTCTACTGTGGGGTGATGGGGATAATGAAATCAACGGTACAGATACTTCTCCTAACGCACAAGCGCCATCTTTCGGGTTTGCCGGAACCCGGCACTCTCGAGCCGGCAGAGGTACATACCGGAAGCAACAGCGACACCCCGCCCATCCTTCCCGTTCCATTCCGCGGAATATGTCCCTGCGGGCTGAACCTCGTCCGCCAAACGCACGACTTCCTGTCCGGCGCTATTCACGATCGCCAATCGCACCCGGGCTTCCCGGGCGAGGCTGTACCGAATTGTCGTTGAGGGGTTGAAGGGATTGGGATAATTCTGCTCGAGATGGAACTCCTGCGGAACGGCATCACCGACCCGTTCGACGACGGACGGGGCTGAGATGGTTGCCGTAAAGGCCCCGTTCGCGTGCGTCCCCACAACGACCAGCCCGTCCGACGGACGGGAGATGACCATCGGCACGACCACGTTGCCGATCACGCTCGCCCCTTCCTGCACCCACACCGTGGAGGCGCCGTTCAATACGGTCGTTGAATAGATACCAACACTCGTTCCAACAAAGTACGTCGTCACAGACCCGGCAGGGACGATCGTCCCCCATCGGACAGATGGACCGTTCCCCAATCCGTTAGCAAATTGTTCCAGGTTTCCACCAACAGCGGTCCACGAAGTACCTCCATCGGTGCTCGAGAAAATACTCTGGACACTGTAATTGGATAATATCACCAACACACGATCGGCATTCGTCGGGTCAACCGCTATGCAACTCACATACCCGTTCGCAGGGAAACCGGCGCCGGTAATCGTCGAACGGGTCGGAAACATCCCCGTGTTGGCATTTTCAATCTTGAACACCTGTCCCGTCGAAGTCCCATAATACAACCTGTTGGCGGGAGTCCGTGAAACCGCAAGGCTCGTAATCCGTCCGCTCGTAATGGTCGAGGTCGTGAGGCTGTCCCAGTTCACGGTCGTTTTGTTATTAGCATTTTGGCCAACGCTCGAAAACCGTGGGATGACATTCAAATTATTGTTCCGCCAAATGGTTCCTCCGGCCGCCATGTACATTTTGGTGTTGTCATTGGGATCGAGGATAAAGGGATTGATGAAGAGAAATCCCGTGGCATTCGCCGGCGTGACATTTGCATAATCGGTCAAGGTGCCGTTGTTTGACAGGACAAGTGTGTATGTACTTCCATTTTGACTCGAAACATAATAAACAGAGCGCCCGTCAGCAACCGCACAGTAGGCCCCATCGCCTGACCAGATATCGGTCCAGCTCGCGGTAGCCCCGGTGCTGTTCACGAACCATGTCCCGTTGTCCTGCATACCGCCGATGATGACGGCATTCCCCGAGGTTCCCTGATCCACGGCAAGCGTATAGAACTGCGTCGTGAGATAACCGTTGTTCAACACCGTCCAGGTCACGGACGTTGCCAGGATATTGATGGTCTTGCTGATACCACCGTCATGGCCGGCAAGAAGGATGTTGGAATTGGTCGGATCAAACACCAACGAATGCTGGTCGGGGTGTTGGTTCGCGTATTGTGAGATATTATTCGCCGTGGAGTACCCGCCGATCCAGGCAACGTTTTGCGCAGTGGCGAATCCGTCGGTTGAACGGTAAAGATTTGTCCCGCCTATGAGAACCACATTTGGATTATCCGGCTTGACCTTAATAACGAGGTCATAGGAGCTCTGGGAATCAAAGTTACCGACAGGGTCGCCAAAGGAGGGGATGTTGATGGAACGGTTTGTCCAGCTATTGCTGGAGGCATCGTACATCCAGAGACTATGGCCTTGCACACCGCTTCCTGGGGTCTCGGCAAGGAAATAGACGATATTCTGGTTCGATGGTGCAATCCCGATGACGATGCGGTTAAACGTGGAGGGAAAACCTTGCGCCGTCGGTGTAATCGGGGTCCACGTACTCCCATCGGTGGAGCGAAAAATCCCGTCCTGCGTCGAAGCGTCGGAGCTGATGGTGGCATACACCACACCCGTCGAGGTGACGGCAACATCGGTGAAGTTTCCGGACGTCAACCCTGCATCCGCGGTCAGCGCGTTGACCCAACTCGTTCCGCCATTGGTCGATCGCTTGATGCCGCCATACACTGCGGCATACACTTCATCCTGCGAGCCGTTCGAAGGATCCGTCGCAATGTTCCATATGTAGTCGAAATCACCGTCCCAAGATTGGGGTGTGCTAGAAATCGTCGAACTCAGGACGCTCCAGGATATCCCGCCATCGGTGGATTTGAAAATCCCGTCGCCATGATAAAATCCGCCCCCACCTCCTGACGCAGAGTTGCCGCGAAACTCGCCCGTCCCGTAATACCAGACATTGGTCTTCCCCGATCTCGAATCCTGTGCCAGGCATGTTACACTTTGCGTATGGTCGGAAAGCCCCGTCGTTCGTCCCCAGCTGCTTCCACCGTTCGTGGAGCGCCACATCCCTCCGGAAACGCCCCCCGCCAGGAGGATGGACGGGTTCGAGATATCGAACGCCAGTCCGCGCGTTCGGCCACCGACATTGAAGGGGCCGCGGGAAGTCCATGTTGCCGCCATGGAGGAACCCCCTTTTCCCAGACTCCTCATACTCTCCCGGGTCGGCAGATTCTCGGCAAAGACCTGTTCCTTCTTGCGGATATCGGGGGGAAGGGATCCCGTTTGCGGATCCCGCAACATCATCAATTCGTAATTCCATCGCGCAAATGGATCGTCAATGCTGCGGATCGACTTTCTCACTTTCTTGAGGGTCTTTCCGGCCCGCGATGGTTCGGTGGTGATCGATACAAAATAGCCGGCCGTCAGTGCGACGCAAAACAGACCGAACAATGAACCCAGGAATTGTTTCTTCATTACTCCCCTTTCTGAGGTTATCGGACTTGGTATCCAAAGATCGTGAATTTCTTTTTCTCTTCTTCGCTCCCGCGGCGAGTAATCTCCCCCTGAAGATCGGCGGTGAGCCTGGTCCCCTTCTCCACACCGGGGAACGGTCGACTCAATTCGGGAAGGATGGTTTTTGTCGGTCCGGTGCTGAACGCGAAATGCACCTCCACCACGTCTCCGGCTGCGAGGGGAGAGGAAAAGGCGGACCCATAGCCGATCACCTCGTCGATGCGAAGAGAGGCACCACACGGAGCCTTCGCACAGGGATCGTCCGCTTTGGAGGATTGGACGTTGGGGTCTATGGAAAGAACTGTTGCCGTCACGCGGCAATGATTCGGGGGAACGGTCTCTCCAAAGAGCTGAGGGGAGAGTTTTGCCGGGCTGCAGGAAAAAGCAACAACTGCACCGAGGAGTAAAAAAATGAGACTGGTAAACAATTTCATAAAGGCCTCAATGGGGGAGTGTTACTTGTGCTATGGTTCTCCGCGTGACACATCTTACCAAAATCGTTCTTCCCTCCAGGGATCGGCACTGTTGCTGTATCCGTTCACTTCCCAAAATCCCGGTTTGTCCTTTGCCAGAAACTCGATCCCCCGGATCCATTTTGCCCCTTTCCAGGCGTACCGGCGGGGCGTGAACACCCTCATCGGGCCGCCATGCTCCGGATCGAGCGACTTTCCGTTTATCGTGTGTGCAAACATGACATCCTCTTCCATCATCCACTGGAGCGGGAGGTTGGTGGTGTAACCGCCGTACGCATGTTGCAGGACAAATTTTGCCTCAGATTTGAGTTGGAGATGTTTCACCAGATCACGGAACATCACTCCCTCCCATTCATCATCGAACCGGCTCCAGTGCGTCACGCAATGAAAATCCGCCCGAAGTTTCGTCTGCGGCAGCTTCATAAACTCGTCCCATGTCCAATCGCGTTCCTTCTCGACCAGTCCCCAGGCGACAAAATGCCACATGTCTTTTGTCACCGAGGGAATTTCCCCGTACGTGAGAATGGGAAACTTTACCGTCGGTGTCTGTCCGGGGGGAAGCTTCGGCTTGCCGAAATAATTCACCCCCTCCACTTCGATTTTCTTGTCGAACAGCCCCATGGGGGATCACCGCCCGGCTTGTTGTTGCTGCTGCATTGCGACATACTGCTGGAAGGTCTCGTAATCCGTCGAACGATGCATGCGGACGATCTTCCACCCCTCGCCCCGGCGTTCCAGGATGACCGTGGTGGGGAGATATTCTTCCAGCATCATGTCATTGATCATGGAATTCTGCCGGAAGATGTACGAAGCATACGCTCCATCGCCGTACACTTTTACTTCAAGATTCTCAATGCGGTTGTCGTAGTCACGGAGCATGGCGGAAGCGCGGCGGATTCGGCTTTTCGTCGAATCCAGAGGCTCGGACCAGCCCCAAGGGGTGATATAGTAAATATCCTTTTCATAATAGAAATCCATCAGGCTGTCGGTGTCAATACCGCCGGTGGTCAAGGCCCTGGTCATACCCTCGTTGAGCGATGTGATCAGGCCGCGGATTGTTTGTTCATCCTGTTCGGTGGAGCGGGCGGCAGTTCCGGGTTGGTCGCCCTGCCGGTTGCATGCAAGGAGCAACAGGCAACACAAACCAAGAAGGAGTCTCATGGCGGAATCCTTTGTGTGGTGAATGGTGTGAGACAGCGGTAGTGGTGAAGGAATGGTACGAATCATCCCCCGATTTGCGACATGGTGCGTTCGGGACGTGTGAACGAAGGCTGATTGATCAGATGTCCCGGCTCTTTTTTCCAGACTGCATCCTTGATTGCCAGCTTGATCTCGCCATCGGTTGCCCCTCCCCGCACCAACTGTTTAAGATCGGTTTCGCCGAGCGAAAACAAACAGGTCCTGAGCTTCCCGTCCGATGTAATTCGTACCCTGTTGCACTGATCGCAGAACGGTTCACTCACGGAGCTGATGAATCCGATCTCGC
>Ga0209211_10010013_pt1 | contig 12463 bp, 8 predicted proteins | sample RifGroA2_FD_183992 | JGI IMG/M metagenome (GOLD analysis project Ga0209211, IMG submission 183992) | Groundwater microbial communities from Rifle, Colorado, USA - Groundwater A2 (SPAdes) (version 2) | ecosystem: Environmental > Aquatic > Deep subsurface > Groundwater | place: Rifle, Colorado... | reverse complement strand
GCGGATGCGCACGATCAGCCTTATGGTTTTTGGCCAGTTTTTCCGCCTCTGCGGGCAGAATCATTCCGTCCTGCACCAGCCAGCGCAAAATCCCGTCCAGTGTCAGCTTGTGCTCACGGGGCGACAACGCATGGGGGATTTCTTTGCTCATGACGAACCACCCGAATGGAATGGCGCAAGTCTAATGATTTATGTGCGCAAGGGGAATGAGTTTTATGGCAACCGTTGAAAACGGTCGTTGAACCGCGCGCGCTTATCTGCACAGTACGGGCACGGCGCACCGTGCCCGTACATGCAAAACCACACCAGTGCCTGATCTGCAACGACGCAGCCTGGGTGAATAACCAGCCATCACCTTAGCTGCGGCTTGCGCGCTTGCGTTCGATTTCCGTTAAATAGCGTTTGCGCATACGGACGGATAACGGGGTGATTTCCACCAGTTCATCATCGTCAATAAACTCGACTGCGGATTCCAGCGTCAGGCGAATCGGCGGGGTCAGGCGCACCGCTTCATCGGTGCCCGAGGAGCGCACGTTGGTCAGTTGCTTGCCCTTGATCGGATTGACCACCAGATCGTTGTCGCGGCTGTGTACGCCGATGATCATGCCTTCGTACAGTTTGTCGCCGGGCGATACGAACATGCGGCCGCGGTCTTCCAGCTTCCACAAAGCATAAGCCACCGCCTCGCCGTTGTCCTGCGAAATCAGCACGCCATTGCGGCGGCCGGGCATATCGGCCTTGACCGGTGCGTAGTCGTCGAACACGTGCGCCATGATGCCGGTGCCGCGTGTCATGGTCATGAATTCGGACTGGAAGCCGATCAGCCCGCGCGCCGGAATACGGTATTCCAGGCGCACGCGGCCATGCCCGTCCGGCTGCATGTCCTGCAAGTCGCCGCGCCGGCGTCCAAGCTCCTCCATCACCACACCCTGGTTAGTATCTTCCACATCCACGGTCAGCACCTCAAACGGCTCGCACTTTTCGCCGTCGATCTCGCGGTATACCACGCGCGGCTTGCCCACGGCCATCTCGAAGCCTTCGCGGCGCATGTTTTCCAGCAGGATGGTCAGATGCAATTCGCCGCGCCCGGCCAATAGGAACACATCGGTGTTGTCCGTTTCATCGACACGCAACGCCACGTTCACCAGCAATTCCTTGGTCAGGCGATCGCGGATCTGGCGGCTGGTGATGAACTTGCCTTCCTGCCCGCACAACGGCGAGGTATTCACCATCAGATTCATCGTCAGCGTCGGCTCGTCCACCTTGGGCATCGGCAGGGCCTCCGGTTTATTCATGTCGGCCAGCGTCACACCGATACCGATTTCATCGATGCCGTTGATCAGCACGATATCGCCCGCAAGCGCTTCATCCAACTGTACGCGCTCGACGCCGCGAAAACCAAGCACCTGGTTGACGCGGGCGCGCTTCGGCGGGTTGCTGCCGCTCAACACCATCACATCCTGGCCGGGCTTGATGCGGCCGCGGCGCACGCGACCAACGCCGATACGTCCGACGAAGCTGGAATAATCAAGCGCGGATATCTGCAATTGCAGCGGCGCATCCACATCGGTCTCAGGCGCCGGCACGTGCTTGAGCACCGCATCGAACAGCGGGCGCATATCCGTGCTCGGCTTGGCCAGATCCAGCGTGGCGTAACCGTTCAACGCCGACGCATAGACCACCGGAAAATCCAGCTGTTCCTCGGTTGCGCCAAGCTTGTCGAACAAATCAAAAGTCTGGTTGATCACCCAGTCGCAACGTGCGCCATCGCGGTCCACCTTGTTGATCACTACAATCGGGCGCAGGCCGAGGGCAAGTGCCTTCTTGGTGACGAAGCGGGTCTGCGGCATCGGTCCTTCCACCGCGTCCACCAGCAGCAACACGCTATCCACCATCCCCAGCACGCGCTCCACCTCGCCGCCAAAATCGGCGTGGCCGGGGGTGTCGACGATATTGATATGCACGCCTTCGTAATCCACCGCACAGTTCTTTGCCAGGATGGTGATGCCGCGCTCTTTTTCCAGATCGTTGCTATCCATCACGCGCTCGGCGACATGCTGGTGTGAGGCGAATGTGCCAGCCTGGCTGAGCAGCTTGTCCACCATAGTGGTCTTGCCGTGGTCGACGTGGGCGATAATGGCAATATTGCGGAGTTCGCGGGACATGGGGAGGACTACCTGTGCAGAATTCAAAGGGCGCGCATTCTAGCACAAGGAGCGGAGCCACCCCGCACAACTTGCAGGGCGGGGGGTAATCGGTAGCGTGCGCTATGCGCACGGTTTCAGGTTGTGGGTTGCGTGTCGTGCGCATAGCGCACGCTACACACTGCTGTCCGCAGATTACACAGATTGGCGCAGATTAAAGCCGGGAACGGCTTGATGCCGTCTAATCTGTTTAATCTGCGAAATCTGCGGATGGGTTTTCCCCGGAATTAACTGCCCATTTCCATCATCAATTGATTGACCCGTTTGACGAAGGTCGCCGGATCATCAAGCTGTCCGCCCTCGGCCAATAGAGCCTGATCGAACAACACCGCAGCCCAGTCGTCAAAGCGCTTTTCCTCTGATTTCAGGCGCAGCACCACCGGATGCTGCGGATTAATCTCCAGGATCGGCTGCGAAACGGGCGCATTCTGGCCGGCTGCCTTGAGCATCCGCGCCAGATTACCGCTCAGGTCGTGCTCCTCGGTCACCAGACAGGCAGGCGAATCGGTCAGGCGGTGCGTAACGCGCACTTCCTTGACGCGCTCGGCGAGGCTGGCCTTGATCCTGCCGGTCAGCTCCTTGAATTCGTCTGCCTCTTTTTCCTGCGCCAGCTTCTCCGCCTCGTCTTCCAGCTTGCCCAGATCGAGGCCGCCCTTCGCTACCGATGCCAGCGGCTTACCGTCGAATTCGGTAAGGTAGCTCAGCGCCCATTCGTCCACGCGATCGGACAGCAGCAGCACTTCGATGCCCTTCTTGCGGAACACTTCCAGGTGCGGGCTGTTCTTCGCCGCGTTGAAGGTCTCGGCGGTGACGTAATAGATTTTCTCCTGGCCTTCCTTCATGCTGGCTATGTAATCCTTCAGCGACACGATTTCATCAGGCGTATCGGCATGCGTCGAGGCGAAACGCAGCAGCCCGGCGATCTTGTCCTTGTTGGCGAAATCCTCGCCTACTCCCTCCTTCAGCGCCTTGCCGAATTCCGCCCAGAATGTCGCGTATTTCTCCTTGTCGTTTTCGGCAAGGTCGGCGAGCAGCCCCAGCACCTTGCTGGTGCAGCCCTTGCGAATCGCCTCGATGTCCTTCGACTCCTGCAATATCTCGCGCGACACGTTGAGCGGCAGGTCGCTGGAATCGACCACGCCGCGCACGAAACGCAGGTACGACGGCATCAGCTGCTCGGCGTCGTCCATGATGAACACGCGGCGCACATACAGCTTGATGCCGTGGCGGGCGTGGCGATCCCACATATCGAACGGCGCATGCGCCGGAATGTAGAGCAACTGCGTGTATTCCTGGCGCCCCTCGACGCGCGCATGCGTCCAGGCCAGCGGATCGTCGTAGTCGTGCCCGACATGCTTGTAGAATTCCTGGTACTGTTCGTCGCTGATCTCGTTCTTGCTGCGCGCCCACAAGGCCGAGGCCTGGTTGACGGTCTCGTCCTCGTCGGTGATCTCCTGCTTGCCTTCCTTCCATTCCTCCTTCTTCATCAGGATCGGCTGGACGATATGGTTGGAATACTTGCTGACGATGCCGCGTAATTTGTAGCCGTCCAGCAGGTCGTCCTGCCCGTCGCGCAGGTGCAGCGTGATCTCGGTGCCGCGCGATTTCTTCTCCACCATCTCGATGGAGAACTCACCACCGCCGTCCGACTCCCAGCGCACGCCCTGATCGGAATTTTCGCCGGCGCGGCGGGTCAGCACCGTCACCCTGTCCGCGACAATGAACGAGGAATAAAAACCCACGCCGAACTGGCCGATCAGGTTCGCGTCCTTCTGCTGGTCGCCCGACAGACGCGAAAAAAATTCGCGCGTACCCGACTTGGCGATGGTGCCGAGGTTGCTGATGACCTCGTCGCGGTTCATGCCGACGCCGTTGTCGCTCACGGTCAGCGTGCGCGCTTCCTTGTCATAACCGATGCGGATGTTCATGTCCGAATCATTCTCGAACAAGGCCGCGTTGTGCAGCCCCTCGAAGCGCAGCTTGTCGCAGGCGTCGGAAGCGTTGGAAACCAGTTCGCGCAGGAAAATCTCGCGGTTGGAATACAGCGAGTGGATCATCAATTGCAGCAGTTGTTTAACCTCGGCCTGGAAGCCCAGGGTTTCGCGGTTTATGGTTGCGTTTTCAGTCATATTCTCTCCTGGATTTGTTGATAAGTGGCAGATCGCTATCTGGGGATCATCTGATAATTTTCAACCCGGATTATCCATTGACGCCAGTGCTGCGCACTCTGAGTAGATCCTATGCAGTAAACAATAACAACTTCATTTCGCTTAGCCAGGCATGTTCCGGCTTTTCCGACTGGCGATCATACTTTTCGCTTTCTTCCGGCCAATGCCGCTTAATTTCCAACACCAGCGACTTAAACCGCCAAAGCGCTTCGTCCAGTAACGTGGCATGCTCGGACATACACTCCGGATCATCCATAAACATTTGCACCAACCTCTCCGGATCGCGGGGATCAAATCCCGCATCGGATAGCTCCAGCCTCAATCCGTCCAGGCGTGCTTGGGCAAAATCAAATATCCTGTCGCAACAGCCGATATGGGAATGCCGGTTGAAATCTTCGAACAGCCTTGCAATCAGCCTGGCCTGCGCAATAAGGTGCTCCGAATCATTGCTGCCTGACGTTTGCCCGGCAACAAGATCACCCCGGAAGATATTCAGATGCCCAATCAACCCCTGCCCATACCGTCTGGAATTCAGCTTGAGTATCACCTCCAGCTTTTTCCACGGCACATCCGGGTGGCCGGAATCGGATGCCTTGGCGGCAACTTCCACAACCGCCAGTATCTGTCCGTACCGGCTGATTTTTTCCCCGCGCAAACCGCGCGGATAACCGCTGCCGTCCATCCTCTCATGATGCTCGAACACGGCATCGGCAATCTGCCGGGGCAACTCGGGAAATTCGCACAGCAACAGATAGGCGGTCAGCGGATGCGCATAGAGGTGGTGCCGCTCGTCGGCGCTCATCACGTGCGACGGCTCAAGCAGCTTGGGGTCAATATGCAGCAAACCGATATCGTGGAACAACGCGGCGGTGGCCACCCATTCTTCTTCCTGCGAATTCATCCCATCGCAGTGGGCGAGATACACGCTTATGATCAGCAGCAACAGGCTGTGTTGATAGATGCGGCGGTATTTTTCGCGCGCCACCGTCAACTTGAAGGCCAGCGGAGCTGGAAGCCGCATGGCCAGGATTGTCCGGCGATAGTGGCCATCCTTGCCGACGGCATCCACCATTCTTTTCAGCTTGTCATTCGCCTGGATCAGCTCAATCACATCCTGCAATATGGCTTTCTGGTCGAGCATATTCTCGACCGCCAGCGCCATATCCAATGGCAGCAACATTTTATGCCTGACCAGGCGTTCATACAGGTCGCTCGTAATGTGGATGCCGGATGCCACCAGCTTCATTCCGCTTTGCGAATAAATATCGCGCTGCGCAACGATCTTGCGGGTGTCGCCAAGGCTGGTGACAGCGCGCAAATAATGTTCGTCGTTTAATTCGCTCATTTGATGATTTTTCGCCAGCTTTGATCCGGCAGTTTTTAGCGTTTCATCCGGAATTTGAATCGAAGAATCGAACCTGATTGCGACCGCCCATCTTGGCTTGGTACATTGCCACATCCGCCCACTTGAGAAGCTCTTCCGGGCTAGCTGCATCATTGATGAACAACACTACGCCGATGCTCGACGTGCATCGATATTCGACAACAATTTCCACTCCGCCCGCCGACTGGCCTTTCAGCAGGTAGGGGTCGGCTAAAGCGGCGCGGATTTTCTCGGTAACGATATCCGCCTGTGCTGCGGATTCGGTTTTGCCCGTATCCAACTCGCCAAGTATCACCACGAACTCGTCGCCGCCAATACGCGCGACGGTATCCGCCTTGCGCACACAGCCACCGATACGGCGCGCCGTTTCTATCAGCAGCAAATCGCCTGTATCGTGGCCATACGTGTCATTGAGTGGTTTGAAGTTATCCAGGTCGAGGAACATCAGCGCGCCATAACGTCCGCTGCGTTTGCTGGTGACCATGGCTTGTACGAGCCTGTCATTGAACAAGCGGCGGTTGGGCAATTGCGTCAAGGCATCATAGAAGGCGAGGTTATGAGCTTTCTCCTCCGCCATCTTGCGTTCGGTGATGTCGTGCAGCGTGGCGACGTAGTGGGTGATCTCTCCGGCATCCCCCTTCACTGCGGTGATGGTAAGCCGTTCCGGATACACCTCGCCGTTCTTGCGCCGGTTCCAGATTTCGCCCTGCCATGCCCCGGTTTGCCGGATGTTTTCCCACATCGCGACATAAAAGGCCTCATCGTGCCGCCCGGAGTTAAACAGCTTGGGTGTCTGCCCAACCGCCTCCCCTGCCGGGTAACCTGTGATTCCGGTAAAGGCCTGGTTGACCCGCAGAATCACGCCTGCGGCATCGGTGATGAACATCCCCTCCTCGGCTTCGAAGGCGGTGGCCGCGATGCGCAGCTCCGCCTGTGCATCTTGCAGCTGCGTGACTGTTTTTCTCAAGTGCTCGTTGCTTTCCGTCAGCTCCTGTGTCCGCTGGTCGACCAGCGTGTCCAGATGGTGCACCAGCCGGTGGTTTGTCAGCAAACGCCCAAGCATCTTGCAGAACAGCAGCAGCAACCGCTCATGCCACATGTTGAAGAAATCCGCTTCCGGGTAATAGACGTTGATTACACCGAGAACTTTCTCCTCACAGGTGATCTGCACACAAAGCAAAGAGCCCTGCACAGGTTGGCCATCAACTCCGACTTTCTTGAACTGCGGATCGTCGGCACAGGAACGGCAATGTTCGATGATTCCGCTTGCGGCAGCGCGTCCCAGAATGCCTTCACCCAAACGGAATTGGGTTTTCTTGCGTGCCTGAATGGGGATTACCTCATCCGGACGGGTGATGTTCCACAGCATCTCATCCCAATCCAGCCCTGCGGCGACCGTCAGCAGGTTCGCTTCGTCCAGCAGGAAAATGGAGCACCGCTCCATGTCCTGATTCGACATCAGCGCTTCAAGCGCCTGCCGTAGCAACTGGCTTTCGTCCAGATCGCGGATGGATATCTCGGTCAACTCGTACAACGCGGACAAGGAATCCAGCAGGTTAACCACGTGCCGGTTAAGCTCTTGGGCAGTCTCTACAAGTTGGGCGTCGCGCATTGCTGTTATCCCTGAACGAACAGCGCAGAAATTTCATGGATGGATTCGAGCCGGATTCTCATTTGCTGCCACAGCGCTTCAACCCGTTCTGCTGACAGGCCGAGCGCGGACAGCGATTCCGTTTCGGGAGACAATTCGTCCCGCCCGCCAACAATCTGGCTGGCCCATCGGGCGCAAATCCCTTCCAGCAAAACCAGCGGCCAGTGCTTGTCGCGATAATTCCGGTCATAGTGATATTCCATGACCAGCAGGATACCCTCAGGCAAATGCCACTTGCTGCCGACCCATACGCCCGCCTGATATTGGGTGGCACCGAGCCGGTCATTGACATACTCCCCCAGATTGCGCTCCGGGGTTTTTTCGTAGGCGACGAAGGCTCGCTCCATCTCTTCCGGATATAGCTGAACCATCGCCAACAACCCGATGTTGTGCAACAACCCGGCCATATAGACGCTGTCTGCAGCAGGACGCAGGTCTGCCCGGATATCGGCATTGATCTCATTGGCCATCAGCGCGGTCATGATGGATGAACTCCAGTACCTTTCCGCATTGAAGTGGGGACAGCGTTTTACACTGAACATATCCGCCAATGACAGACTGACGGCAACGCTCCTGACCATCACAAGCCCGAGAACAGAAATCGCATGAGCCAAGGAATGAACGCGTCCCTGTTGCCCGAAGAAGGCAGAATTGGACAACCCCAGCAGACGTGCCGCGATGACGGGCAGTTTGTCCAGAATATCCACCAGCTCGGTTTGGGTGATATCGGGATCGCCACAACTATTCAACAAACGCTGGACGTGCGGCGACAATACCGGAAGCTGCTTCAGTCTCTGAATTTCCTGTCGTGTGCGGTCATTGGCCATGGAAAAAGTATACCTGAAAGTAAAAACTCAATTGCACTTCATCTTTGAGTCCAAGGAATTAATCATTCTGGCCAGCTGGCTGCTTGTCCAAACAGACTATTGCGCCCAAGCCAGAAATGCCCTGAGTAGATGCCCACGCAAAATACCGCTAGCTTTTATTTCCTCCATCCGTATAATGCGCGCCTTGCCGCTATCAAGGCGGCATTGGTTCATCGTTTTCTGACCTATCTCTCGCGCGTATGCAAATCGCGCCTGTCAAAAAAAACCCACCAGCGATTCTGGGTTTCCGGTTAGCAACGATGTTTTGTGCGCCGGTTATCCTCTGCCCGTTCAACGTGTAGTAGTTTTACTGCCTGCGCTTACCTCTGGGAACTGAAAATTCGCCATGCCGGATCGAATCCGGCATGACGGGACGGATTCCCTTTGATTCTAAAAAAGGAAGCAACATGACATTCGAAGATCTGAAATTAAACGACGCCATTCTCAAGGCGATTGCCGAGACCGGCTACACCGAGCCTACGCCGATCCAGGCGCAGGCCATTCCCGAAATCATGGCCGGCCACGACCTGATGGCCTCCTCGCAGACCGGCAGCGGTAAGACCGCCGCCTTCATCCTGCCCGCGCTGAACCGCCTGGCCACACCTTCCGCGCTGCCCGGCAAAGGCCCGCGCGTGCTGGTGTTGACCCCGACCCGCGAACTGGCGCAACAAGTCTGCGATGCCGCGACCAAGTACGGCAAGAACATGCGCTTCAAGATCATCAGCATCCTGGGCGGCATGCCCTACCCGGTGCAAAACCGTTTGCTGTCCAGCCATGTAGATATTCTGGTCGCCACGCCGGGCCGTTTGATCGACCATCTGGAGCGCGGGCGCATCGATTTTTCGCGGCTGGAAGTGTTGATTCTGGACGAAGCGGATCGCATGCTGGACATGGGTTTTGTCGATGACGTGGAACGCATTGCCAAAGCTACTCCCGCAACGCGCCAGACTCTGCTGTTCTCCGCGACGCTCGATGGCGTGGTCGGCAATCTGGCCTCGCGTCTGCTCAAGACACCGAAGAAAATTTCCGTCTCGGCTGCCAAAGACAAACACGAGAACATCGAGCAACGCATGATGTTCGCCGATGACGTGGCGCACAAGAACAAGATGCTTAGTCATTTGCTGACCGATGTTGGAGTGAATCAGGCGCTGGTGTTCACCGCCACCAAGCGCGATGCGGACAGCCTTGCAGATCAACTGTCCGCACAAGGCCACTCGGTTGCGGCATTGCACGGCGACATGAACCAGCGCGAACGCAATCGCACGCTGCTCAATATGCGCAACGGCAACGTGCGTATCCTGGTCGCTACCGATGTGGCGGCACGCGGCCTCGATGTGCGCGGTATCTCGCATGTAATCAACTTCGACCTGCCAAAGTTCGCCGAAGACTATGTGCACCGTATCGGCCGTACCGGTCGCGGCGGCGAGTCCGGCATTGCCATCTCGTTTGCCTCGAACCGCGACGCGCAATTGCTGAAGCGCATCGAACGCTACACCGATCAAAGCATCAAGATGCACACCATCGAAGGGCTGGAGCCGAAATACAAACTACGCACCGGCGGCCCCTCGTCAGATCGCCCACGCAGCAATAGCGGCCCGCGCCGCAGTAGCGGTGGCGGATTCGGCGGAAATGCTGGTGGATTCGGTGGCAGCAACCGCAACGGCGGCTTTGGCGGCAATCGCAGCACCGTTTTCGCCGGCAATGGCAATCCTTCGGCAGGCTCAGGACAGGCTCGCGGCGCAGGCTTTCACCACAGCGCGCCGGACAGCCGCCATAGCCATGTCGGGCGCAAGGAAGGTCACGGTCAATGGCACGGGCAAGCCAACGGCAATACCATTCAAGGGCAAAATCGCAACCAGGAACCCGGGCGTGGATTTGGCGGGAACAGCCAGACACGCAGCCCGGATCGCAGCTTTGGCAATCGCAGCGGCAACAATGCTCCGCATCGCGACGGCGATCGTCCGAGCTACGCGCTAGGGCGTGGTCACAATAGCGGCAACAAGTAGCAAGGTTAGCTTGCAAACAAAAAGGCACGCCCAGCGTGCCTTTTTTTATTCCAACTGCTTTTCCCAAGGCTATCGTAAGCCGTATTGCTCCTTGATCCACTGTTCCACGTCTTTCTGTTCAAGTTTGCCGCTGAAAGCGCCTGTTTTGCCGTCTGCACCAAAAAAATAGGTACGCGGCAATTCGCCATACCACCTTTTATCAATCTCGAATCGCAAACGGTCGGTGTTGCTGTCGGCAAACAACCATGTTTCGGACTTGCCTAGAGAAAATATTTCCAGAGTGCCGGAAACAGACTCCATTTCCTCGTATGCATCCGTGGATACCACCACCAGATCAAGCTGCGGATATTTCCTGACCAGTTCCTTGAACATGGACAATTCGACCTTGCAATAGCCGCAACTCAGCGACCAGAAGTTGATGACAAAGGGTTTTCCCTGTCGCGCAGAAACAATCTGCTGATAGCTGCCACGGACGAATGGCCTTATTTCCTGTGCGGCCAGTGTCGCCGATGGGATAAGGGATAATACGGTCAAACACAGCCCCGCCAGGAAACCAGGCCGCCTCATTTGTTTTTCACGCCCATTTCGATCAGGCGGTAACCTTCATTTTTGGTATTCCATGACAGGTATGCCAGGTTGTTCTCGCTAATCAGCATCGGCCAATCGGACACGTCGGATGTGGACGCCAATTTTTCCGGCACAGACCAGGATTTTCCGCCATCACCGGAATGCATTCCGAAAATGCCGGTGTTCTCCCCGTCAAATTCCTTCCAGACAAGGTAAACCCGGTCGCCGAGACTGAACACATAGGGGCGCGCCGGCTGGGCTTCGAAGTTGCCGAAATTCAGCGGGCTGGAAAAAGTCCTGCCCTGATCGGCTGAGTGCGCGTAGAACAGTCCATGCCGTTCAGGCGCATTACTGAACCAGGCGGCATGATAGATGCCGTCTGAAGCAATGGAAAGGGATGGCCCATGATGCGGACAGCCGGCGACATTCCAGTTTTCCTGGCTGAGCCGCACCGGCGCCATTCTGCCGTCCAGCTTGGCCAGCGCATGGTCGCGGATATTGGCGTCGTAGATATGACGCCAGACGACGACGGGATAGTCATCGGTATCTACGGCCATCGCCGTGCGGCAGCATTCGCAGACATGATCGGCAATTTTGACATTGCTGCGGAAGCTGATCCCGCCGTTTTCCGACATCGCATAATAAACGGACGCGCCGCTAAATTTCTCCCCTTTTTTTTGCGCGGCGCTCAGGTCGCGTTTGTCGAGCCAGGCGATGTAAACATGCCCCTTGTCATTCACCATCATGGAATCGAAACGATGGCTGATGATTTCGCGATTGTCGTTGACGGTAATCGGCGCGGAAAAGCTTTTCCCGCCATCGGTTGAGCGGCTGAAACGGATATCGCCGCTCATGGGTTTCGCCAGTCCCTGTGTGTAGGATACGTAAATCACCCCTTTGCGCACGATAATCTTGGGGCGGTTCTCGCCATCGCCGAGAATATTTTCGGATTCCGCGTTGACTTTGACCGGCGCGCTCCGGGTAACGCCGTGGTCGTCGGAATAGCTGACGTAAACATGGTGGTCGCGAATGGAGGCAAGCCAAAGTTTGCCGCTTTCATCAAAAGTTGCAGTTACAGCAAGAGAAGGCTTGGCGAGACTGTCCTGCCACTTTTTCTCCCTGCCCTGCTGAGGTGCTCGATCAACGTGGTCGTGCTGCACCGCAGCCTGGGTATCCACCAACCCGATTGCAACAAAAAATAACGCGAGCAATGTTCTATTCATTTTTTCCCACTCATCACAGTCCGTATTGTTTTTCGACGGTTATTGACTCGGATCCGTCACGAAACCGATACGTATCAACCCGGCCTTTGCCGCGCCGGACATCACCTGCGCTACCAGTTCGTAGCGCACCAGACGATCCGCACGGATATGCAATTCCGGCTGGGGCTGTTTTTTTGCTTCCAGCGCGAATCTGCCGGTAAGGGAGGACATTTCAACCTGCTCGCCGTTCCAGAAAAAGCTGCCATCCTCACGGATGCCGAACTCAATATGATCCGGCTTGGTGATGTTTGGATTGCTTGATGCTTTCGGTAAATCAATCTTGACCGCATTGGTCATCAGCGGTGCGGTGATAATAAAAATCACCAGCAACACCAGCATCACATCCACCAGCGGC